>Ga0105101_10001388_pt1 | contig 10535 bp, 8 predicted proteins | sample PPLLak21cMay2015_2_FD_87037 | JGI IMG/M metagenome (GOLD analysis project Ga0105101, IMG submission 87037) | Freshwater sediment microbial communities from Prairie Pothole Lake near Jamestown, North Dakota, USA - PPLs Lake P8 Core (1) Depth... | ecosystem: Environmental > Aquatic > Freshwater >...
CATGTAACCGGAGTTGCTGTAGCTCCACTTGTCCCCCGGCGCGAAGTCAAAAGGCAGCGTCTGGAGGATCTTCAGCAGGTCCTCTTCCGTGTAATCCCGGCGATAATCGAAGTTCTTGTCGGTGTAATCTTTGAGCCCCGAGGTGTGGGTGAGGAGATTCCGGACCGTGAAGGTGTTCCAGCTGTCCGGCGCTCCGGGGAAATGTTTGGCGACTTTGTCATCAAGACCCACCTTGCCTTCCTCAACCAGCATCATGACACCCGTGGCCGTGAACTGTTTGCCCACTGACCCGGACTGAAAAATGGTCTGGGGACTCACGGGAACGCCGAGCTCGAGGTTGCTCAAACCGTAGCCCTTCGCCTTGATGATCTGGCCGTCGCGCATCACAGCCAGGGCGAGGCCGGGTATCCTTTGCTGCCGGATCGAGTCCTGGACATACTTGTCGACCCGGGCGTCGATATCCCCGGTCTGCGCCTGGACAAAGAGCGTGGAAAACCCTATCCCCAGTCCCAGAATAAATACTCTGCCTAGAAATCTGGCCAATCTCGCCTCCTTTTCATCTCCTTGATTTGAACTCCAAGATCGCCGCGTTCCTATTTCTCCGGCCGGCCCTTGAACTTTTCGTAGAGAGTTTCCCACCAGTTCGCCATATCGATGGCCCGCCCGTTGATGACCAGCTGCTTCACTTCCGTCTTCAGGTCGAGCGGATCGCCCGCGGCGATGAGCAGGTCCGCGTCTTTGCCGACCTCGATGCTTCCCATCCGGTCCGCCACTCCAAACATCTTTGCCGGGTTGATGGTCAGGGCCTTAATCGCTTCCTCTGGTGATAGGCCAAAGGCCACGGCCTTGGCGGCGTGGTAGGGCAGGTCTTTGCCGTGGGCTGGGCTGTCGCCCGAGGAGAAGCTGATCAGGACGCCGGCCCTGGCCAGCTCGACCACGTTGCGGTAGGCAGCGTCGTACCCGTCCTCCGGCTCGGACGGCCCCGTGTAAAGACTGTCGATGATCACTGGGATCCCGGACTGTTTGATCTTGTCGGCCACCTTGAAGCCTTGAGCACAGCCCCGGAATATGGCTTTCAGCTTCTCGTCCTGGACGAATTTGATAGCCAGCTCGATATCCTTGGCCTTTTCCACGGAAATGATGACCGGGAGAGTCCCCTCGAGCACGGGTTGCAGGGCTTCATACTTGGCGCTGTATTCTGGCGCCTCGACGTCGGGCCCGGCAGCCGCCAGCTTCTTAAGCTCGAGGTAGCGGCGGGCCTCCTTCAGATAGTCCCGGATCTTCTCGACCAGCTTGGAGGTCACATCCTCCTTGGATTCCTTCTGCACGGCCATGCCCTCCCCCACGGGCCGGGGCGTCATCGGGAAATTGATGAATGACGTAGCGGCTTCCTTGACCACCATCTCGGGAACGGTCCAGCCGTCCATCTTGACGAGGGCCGATATCCCGGGGAAGGTTCCTCCCGCCGGAGCGACCAGGGCCGATGTCGTACCCGTCACTCTTCCCGTCCCGAAGTGGACCGAATGCGGGTTTATGGCCCAGACGGCCCGGAGCTCGGGGTTCTCCTTTCCCATCTCCCGAAAGTCCGTTGTGCTGGGAATTGAGGAGATCTCCGCCAAGCCGAAGTGGCTGTAGGAATCAATGAAACCAGGGTAGACGAACGTCCCGGAGGCATCAAGGACCGTGGCATCCGCAGGCGCCTGAAGGGCTTTCCCTATGGCCTTGATCTTCCCGTCCTCGACCAGAATGCCACCGCCCTCGATCCGCTCTCCGACCACGGGGACGATCGTAGCATTCTTGATGAAGAGCCTGGCCGGTTTTGCCTGAGAGAAGAGGAGGGCCGAAATCGCGAGAACAGCCGATCCGAGGATGACAGCGAATTTTTTCATGGTCAGACCTCCCCTCCGTCCTTCTTTTCGGGTTCTTTTTTCTTCTCTTCCTCCTCGGTCTTCTTCCGCTCTTCGCGGTATTTGGCGCGGTCGAAATACACCGTGCCGTCGACCATCGTCATCTCGCAGACCGTGAAGGGGTCGAGGGGATGCCTGTTGAAGACGGCCAGGTCGGCGTCTTTCCCGGGTTCGATGGTGCCCACCCAGCGGTCGACACCCATGATCTTGGCCGGGTTGATGGTCAGCATCCGCAGGGCCTCATCCTCGGTGACGCCGCCGAAGCGGACGGTCTTGGCCGCATCGTTGAAGAGATGACGCATCCGCTCGGAGTCATCGGAGCTGATAGCGACGAGCACGCCGCGCTTGGCGCACAGAGCTGCAGCCTGGGGCATGGTGTTGTAAGCTTCCCACTTGTAACCCCAGAAGTCGGCGAAAGTGGAGACCCCCACACCGTATTGCACCAGCTCGTTGGTGATCCGGTAGCCTTCCAGGCCGTGCTCGAAACAAACAAGCTTCACCCCGTATTCCCGGCAGAGGCGCATGATCGAGAGCATCTCCTCGGACTGGTAAGCATGGCAGCGGACCCAGAGTCTCCCGCTGAGGATGTCGGCGATGCCTTCGAGCCGGAAGTCTTTTTTCGGAGGCAGGGGAGGAGGGTTCTTCCCTTTGCTTTCTCTGGCGGCCTTGGCTTTCTTCTCGTACTCGGCCCACGTCCTCATGTAGTCCTTGGCCTTCTCGAACTCGTCGCGGATGGACTCCTCGACGCCCATTCTCGTCCTGGGATAGCGGGCCGGTCCCGCTCCCGTCATGTTGCTCCGTTTGGGGTTTTCGCCGAGGGCCCATTTGCTGGTGAGAGGAGCTTCCACAAAGATGAGTTCCTCGGCGCTCTTCCCCCAGCGCAACTTAAGGGAGATCCCTCTGCCGCCGATCGGGTTGGCCGATCCGTGCATGGTATGGACGGAGGTAACGCCTCCGGTTAGGGCATAGAAGATGTTGATATCCTGAGGATTAATGACGTCTTTGCAATCGACCTCAGGGGTGAGGAGAGCCCCCATTTCATTGACCTCGCCCTCGACGGCGATGTGGGAGTGGGAGTCGATGCTCCCCGGCATGATCCAGCGGCCGCCGAGGTCGATCACTTCGGCGCCGGCCGGCGCAGGGAGGCCCTTCCCGACCTTGACGATCTTCGTCCCCTGGACCAGGATGTCCCCGCCGGTGATGGTCTCACCGCTCACGGTGATGATCTGACCGTTCTTGAGAAGGATCGCGGTTTCCGCGGCCGGAAGCCAGCCGGACAGGCTGAGAAGGAGCGCGGCACATATTCCAATGGCTGCAATTCTTGGCTTCATTTTTTCCTCCTATCCCGGGATGCGCTTGGCCGTGAATTCCGAAGTTTCGGCCCCTCCCTGGACGACCGAGCCCCTCATCCTTTCTCCTTCGACTGTGGCCGAGAAGAAAAGGTCGATGTCCTGGCCGCCCACGGAGACGTTCATCTCGAAGGAGAGATTGTTGCCGGAGACGGCGCCGCCGGTGAAATCGAACACTCCGAAAGGCGTCGTCATCTTCCCCGAGAGCGCGGCCTCCTCCTGGACAAAATCGACCGTTAACTTCATTCCCATCCCGCCTTCGATGGTCATCTCCCATTTTCCGCTTACATTGACGGTCGGCTTTTCCCCCTCTCCGGGTTTGGCTTCCTTGAGCTCGAAACGATTGCCGTCGGCAAAGACGTATCGCACCTTCGTCTCTTTGACCAGGAGCTCGCCCTCCACGAGGACGACGTTGGCGATCTTTCCCGCCTCGATCGTGCCGAGCGCCCGGTCGAGACCAAGAAAAGTGGCGGGGGTCTTGGTCAAGGCCTCGAGGGCCTGTTCCTTGGACAAGCCGGCCTCGATCGCCTTTTGGATGCCCTCGGCGAAGGCTTTCGGATCATCCGTCCCCAGCGAAGAGAAGGCGAACGGGATGGCGGCTTCCGCCAGGCGGGCCGGGTTTTTCGGATAGATCTCTTTTTCCGCCCTCTCCCTTTCTGCCTTGCCCTTCTGGGCAGGGAGACTGGAGCCTGGTGCTTTGAAGGCGACCGTGCAGAGCACCCGGGCCTTGGCCATTTTCAGTTCCGGGATGACCTCGAAAGCCTCGCCGCCCAGATCGGCGATAAAATAATTGAGCTTATACTCGGCGGCCAGAGAGAGCGACCGCCGGACGTCGTGCTGGTTGCGGCAAAGGAAAATAACCGGCTTTGCCGCCGTCGCATAGCCGGCCAGGGCTTCGAGGTTGGGACTGTGCTCGGGGCGGGTGAGTCCTTTCATTTCTTTAAGCCAGCGCGATGAGGCCTGGTCGAAGTAGACCGCGTCGGTCAGCGCCTGCTTGAGATAAGCGTGGACGCCCATGAGCGAGTTCGGGTAGACGAGGAAGTTCGAAGGGCTGAAACCGATCCCCAGGCAGACGTCCTTGAGGAGGAGAGCCTTATTCTTATCCGGGTCGCTGAAGGAGAAAAGCGCCGAGCGTCCGGTGAAAACGCCGCGGTCAGGCATGACGTGGCCGGCCACAAAGCCCAGCTTGTGGTACTTCTCGAAGACCGCCTTGCCCAGGTTGACGTGATCGAAGGCGGCCAAGCCGGGAGTGATCCCGCGGTCTTTATCGGTGAAATCCCCCGAGGAAATCCGGGTCATGTCCATCTTTTCCTCGGGGAGCTTCAGGAGCGATTGTCCGAGACCGTCCATCAGGCCGGGATAGACCGTGAGCTTGGCGCCGTCGATCACCTCCGCGTCTTTGGGGATCGGGATGGCGGCTCCGACGGCTTCGATCAACCCATCCCGGATGACCAAGATGCCTTTTTCGATCGGGGGTCCGGCGAGCGTTACGATCCGGGCATCCTTGACCGCCCAGACGTGGTGCAGGTCCTGTCCGGAGCGAAGGGGAAGGCTCACCAGGAAAATAAGACTCAGGAAGAATAAAAACAGGCGATAGCGGGTTCGGTGCGGCATCAGGCCTCCTTTATTGAGGATGGGGTAGGATAAAAAGAGTTCCATTCTATCGATATTTACGAGAAATGCAAAAAAATGGTTCGGAGTCGGGCTCTCAATCGCGGAGGAAATGGGGTAGCTCGAAGGGGATCTCGACGGAGAGTTCGACGACGCCGGCAACCTTTCCCTTTTGGTACCAGGGCGCCTGGTAGATGAGCTTCTTGATGCCGGCTTTTTCGATGGTGTAGACGTTCGCTTCATGGGCATCCATGATATGCCGGAGCTTGGCCTGTGCCGGTTCGGGGTGGCAGTCCAGGACGTTAGTGCCGATGAGCTTGGACCCGCCCTCCTTGGCGAACACTTTGACGGCTTGGGCATTCATCTCGATGATCTTCCCTTGAGTATCGCAAACCGTAACTGCGGCCGCGAACTCTTGGACCCAGGCGTGGCGTGTCATCGGAGTCTCCTTCCTGGAAGTTCGGCTGGATGAGGATGCATCAATAGAGCTTTGCTTTCTTCAGCGCCTGGGGGATGCCATCCTTTTTCATGAACGCCTCGATCTCCTTGACCGTTCGGGGGATGCCGGCGGTCAGGACCTCGCAGCCGGTCTCGGTGATCAGGACGGTGTCCTCGACGCGCACACCGAGGTTCTCGCCAGGGAAAATCATCAACGGCTCGTTGGCGAACACCATCCCGGGCTTGAGAACCGCCGGGCCTCCTCCGACGTCGTGGACCGCCAGCCCGACGTAGTGCCCGAAACCGCCGCGCATCCTCTTAAAGTAGTCCTTGTTGAGGTCAAAGCCCTGTTTCTTAAGGATCTCCTCCACTTCGGTTCTGACCTGCTCGGTCGTGAGTCCAGGCCGGTAAACCGAGATGTTGGCCTCGTGGACCGCTTTGGAGGCTTCGTAGACCTCTTTCTGCCGCGGCGTGAATCTTCCGTTCGCCGGATAGGAAATGGTGATGTCCGTGTCGTAGTAATTGACGTCCGGTCCGATGTCCAGGACTATGAAATCGCCGTCTTTGAGCAGGCGGTCGTGCTTGTAGTAGTGGACGTAGGGATGATTCTCACCCGAGGACATGACAATGTAGTAGGCCAGGTCCTGGGCTCCTTCCTTTTTGGCGACGTACTCATAGAGCGCCGCCAGCTCGTATTCGGACATGCCGGGGCGGGTCGCCTTCATCACCTCGCTTATGGCTTTGACGCCGATGCGAGCCGCCTTCCGCATCGCCTCGATCTCGGCCGGCGACTTGATTGTCCTCAGCTCCCAGATGAACGGGGAGCAGTCCCTGACCTCGACGCTGGGGAACTTCTGGCGAAGGAGATTGACGAACTGGCCCTCCCGGGTCTGGCGCCCGTCCCAGGGGTTGAGGATCATGGTCCTCTGGAGGGTACGGAATTTCTCCAGGCTGCATTCGCGCATCAGCTCCTCGGGTTTGAAGGGGGTATAGATCACCTTGGTCTGGCCGGCCAGGCGGCTGAGCACGTTGGTCAGTTCCTCGATGGGAAGGACCCGGTCGACGCCAGTGACCGCCGCCGGCTCTTTCAGGATGTCGGTGCTCAGGCCATCGTTGCGGAGGCCGCGCTCGTCGGCGGTGAAAAGGAGGACGGTCTGCTTCTGGATCCCGTCGATGACCAGCACGGAGTTCGGCACTTCGACGCCGCAGAGGTAGAGGAAGTCGTTGTTCTGATAATAATGATGGTAGCTGGTCAGGGGCTGGGCGCCCAGGATGACGGCCACTCCGTCCGGGATCTTTTCCATGAACTTGGCCCGGCGGGCGGCATACTCGGACTTGTCGAAGAAAAGCGTCCCGGCGGACAGCGTCACGGACAGGACGATTAGGGACGCGAGGGCGAGCCAGAAGCGCGGCTTCAGCGGACGGTGTTTCATGATGACCTCCCGGTGATCATTTTCTGTCGAGTCTATCAGTTTGTAGCGGGAAATAAAAGCCGTGGAAGCCGCCGACCCGGCTATTTCTTGGCCAGGGAGCGGACCTTGAGGAGCTCTTTGATCACATCCCCGGCCTGCGAGGCCGGTCTCAGCCGCGTGTCGAGGTCGCAGGTCCATTCGACCGGGAATTCCTCCAGCCGATAACCGCGGCGGAGGGCTTTCAGGATGATCTCGAGCTCGAAAAGAAAACCGGGGGTGGACAGGCTGCGGAATAGCTCCCTGGCTGTTTTTCCCTGGTAGACTTTGAAGCCGCACTGGGAATCCGTGATCCGGCGCGGAAGCCCGGCGACGAGGACGGCGGCCAGATGAAAAAGTCGCGAGATGATCCGGCGCCGGAGAGGCCGGTCCTGCCGGATGACCGTTCCTTTGAGACGGCGAGAAGCCAGGCCGATGTCCAGCTCGCCGGCCGCGATCCTCCTGATCACGGGAAGAGCGTCAGCCAGAGGAATGCATGTGCCACTGTCGGCATAGAGCACGACCTGCCCCCGGCTTTCCGTGACACCGCGTCCCACCGCCGCGCCTTTGCCGGTGTGGCGTTCCAGGCGGAGGACGCTTTTCCGGATGGAAGGGGGGACGGTCGCTGCCTCCGCTTCCTCGGGCGTCGAGTCCGTGCTCCCGTCATCGACGATGATGACCTCGCCCCCGAACCCGTTCTCGATCATAAAGTCGGCGGCGGCTTCGACGTCCCGCCCGATCTTCCCGGCTTCGTTGAAGGCGGGGATGACGATCGAGATATCCATCATAGCCTCATCTTTCGGAGCGGGACTTCAGGTATTCTTCCCACAGGTCGGCGCGGATATGAAGGACAAGGAAGACATTCGGTCTTAATTCATAGTATTCCGATTGAAACGATCTGTTTAATAAAGATTCCAGGCTTCCGGCCTGCTGGGTATCGGAGATGACGACGGCTGCGTCCTCCGGAGGGCCGGCGGAGGCGGCCTCCTGCCAGTAGCCCACCCGGCCGAAGCGCCTCAGATACCAGGGCAGCGGCCAGGTTTCATAGGGGCCGGCGATGACCTTGATCAACATCTTTTCATGGTCCGGGTGGACCGCCCTTAGTTCTTCGACCCTCCGGATGAGCTTCAGGAAGTCCGGGCTGGTCTGCGCATAGACATAGGGGTTTCGGGGGTCAGCCGGATAAGCGAAGTTGGTCCGCCAGGCCTGCAATCCAAGATGGAGAAATCCTGCCGTGACTGCCAAGAAAAAAACGGCTCGGACCTGCCGGCTGCGAAAGGAACGCAGAAGAGCGGCCGTCCCGCCCCCGGAGAGGACGATGAACCCGATGTAGAAAGGCAGGATGTTCCAGGGGGTTTTGTAGGGGATCAGCGAAAAGGCGGCCGTCGAGAGCCCGGTGTAGAAGAGAAGGAACCTGAGAGTGGTGCGCTCAGCTGCCGGGCTGGGACGGACCCTGAACGCAGCGATCATTCCCAGCGCGGCCAGGACAAGGATGAGAGCCGTGCTCCACACCGGGCCTGCCCCTGATCGGGAGAAAGCCAAGGTTTGGAAGTAGTAGAGCCAGGGATGGACGTGGAATCCGGCCTCGCCCGCCCTGACAAAATAGATCTGGAAGGAGAGGATCGAGTCCAACCAGCCCCGCGGATTTTGAAAAAACGAAGTGAAGAGGAGAAAAGAGATGAAGACGGCGCAGGCCGCGCCCAGAAGGAGATGCTCCCAACGGACCCTAGGGCGAGATGAATCAGCCGGAATGCCCTTTTCTTTCTCTGCCCGCCCCGCCAACCGGGTCAACAATAAGGCCGCGGCGATCGCACCGAAGGCGATGACCGAAGTCTCCTTGGTGGCGTACATCATCCCGGCGAAGGAGCCCGCAGCAGCCGCCCAGCCCCAGGACGGCCTCCGCCTGTAGCGAAGGGCCGCGGCGATAAACCCGACCAAGAAAAACAGGAGGAGCGTCTCCTGAATATAGAAGCGGCTGAAATAGACCATGACCGGCGAGAGCGCGAGGCCGAGGGCGCTCCCCAGCGTCGCTTCCCTCCCGATCAAGGGCACGAACAGCAAAAGGAGGAGGACGGCCCCGACGCCGAAAATGGCCGGCACCATCCGGAGCGTCCTCTCGTCCAGCGCCGCCAGCGTGCCTGCGCCCAGGGCACGAGCGAAGGGCAATGAGAGGTAGTACAGGCTCGGGCCGTGATGGTCGGCCTTGTCATAGCGGTAGTCACCCTTCTCCAGAAGGGCGCCGAATTTGAGCGCCTGGTTAGCCTCGTCATGATGCATCGGCCGCAGGCCGAGGCCGGCCAGCCGAAAGGATGCCGCTGCGATGACGATGAGCAGAAAAAGCCCGGCGAAGGCTCTCTTATTCATTTGGCGGGCGTCGCGTAGACCTCCACCTCTACGTAATGGTTCATGTCATTCGAAGTATTGCCGTTCGACCAGAGGCGCACGTATCTCGCCTTGGCCCCGTGCGGATCGAAGAGCTTGCCCTCGAAGGTCTCGATGTACTCCTTGTCTTTCCCGACGCCCAGGCCGGAGGAGTTGTCGTGATCGTTGTTGAATATGGTGCTGACGCCGCCCACGAAATCCTTGTCGTCGGAGACCTGGATGACGACGTCCCGGTAAACGCGGGCCTGGCTGTGGTAGTGCCAGACCAGGATGGCCTGGAGAGGCAAAGACGATTTGAGGTCGATCTGCACATACTGCTTGCCGGGGCCGAATTCGACGAAGTAGCCGTCCTCTCCGGACTTCTCGCCGTCCGTGATGCAGGACACCTCGCCGATGACCGGCTGCATATCACTCGCAGTGACCGGCTTGTTCAAGGAGACAAGCTTCGTCCCCACCGGGACGAAGAACGTCCCCCGCGGCTTGCCGGTGATCTTCTCCAGGTTCGGACTGTTGATGTTCCGCGGCGTCCCGATGAACATCGGTTTGGGAAGCTGCACCTTGAGCTCCTCCTTCCCCTGCTCCTGCGCGGCAACAGCCTGGGCGGAAGCCAGCATGCCGGAAAACGCAGTGATAGCCAGAACGAAAACGACCTCTTTTTTCATCGAAAAGCTCCTCTGAATGAACACCCTATTTTATTACAGATTCGGATTTCAGGCGAGGGGAAATTTGGCCGCCGGGGCTCAGCCCGCGAGCGTTTCCCGGCTGAAGAGGAGGGCCTTTTTTTTCGGGGTGACGAGGAGGGCCCAGACATCGGAATGCCGTTCGCAGTAGCGGCGCACCTCCTTGGAGCTCATGGCCATGAAGGCCGTGGAGAGGGCGTCCGATACGGCCGCAGAATCGTGGGACACCCAGGCGGCGAGGTGGCCTTCCGCGGGCCTTCCCGTCCTGGGGTCGCGGATGTGCCGCCCCTTGACTTCAGTCCCGGAGCCGCTGAGAGCTCGTCCCAAGAGAAGCAACCGCTTGGGCAGATTGGGCAAATCCCAGATGCCGCCCACGCCGACAGGCCAGCCCTCCTCTCCCTGCCCCAGGCCCGGTCCGTTTCCCGCAGCCAGGGCGGTGCTCGTGCCCCCATGGATGAGGAAACGCTCGACGCTCCAGTCCGCTAGGATGGAGGCGGAGCTGTCCAGCGCATAGCCCTTGCCGATCGCGCCGAGATCAATGTCGAGCCCGACGGCAGAGCGACCCAGAAAATTATGTCTGAGCCGGACGCTGAATCCCCGGTCGCCGGCGGTCAGCTCGAATGCCGGCCGTTCCGTAGATGATCCTTTTGAGCTTCGGAAGTTGATGTCAAAGGCAGAGGCCGTCTCCTGCTGGATGCGCTCGGCGATCCTGAGGCACTC
>Ga0105101_10001389_pt1 | contig 10535 bp, 7 predicted proteins | sample PPLLak21cMay2015_2_FD_87037 | JGI IMG/M metagenome (GOLD analysis project Ga0105101, IMG submission 87037) | Freshwater sediment microbial communities from Prairie Pothole Lake near Jamestown, North Dakota, USA - PPLs Lake P8 Core (1) Depth... | ecosystem: Environmental > Aquatic > Freshwater >...
ATGTTTCCGGTTTCAACCTGGATCATATTCTCCTTTATCTCAATGACTTCACCGGCTGCCTGTGTATCAATCATTCTTACAGCATCACCTATTTTAAGTGGTTTTTCCATTCCCGGAAGTTCAGGACTAATTCCGGTTTCCTCCTTTGGCTTGAATTTCTTTGCTCTGTGATGCAGATCCGAGATTTTCTTTTCTGCCTCGGATTCTGCAGGAATGATCTCTTCAACCACACTTGTCTTAAACTCCTCAAGCTGATGGCGGATATCTTTTGTTTTCTCCTTCTCTGCCTGTGACTCCTTTATCTGGCGAATGGTGTTTTCAATTATCCTGTTTGATTCCTTAAGAAGGTTCTGAGCTTCATCCTTTGCCCTGGAAATGATCTCTTTCCTGAGTGACTTTGCACCCGCCAGTTCCTTTTCATATTCCCCGATAAGCTCCTCAAGACGTTTCTCATGCTGCCTGATATCCTGCCGTTTCGTTTCCCAGTACCGCTTATCGCGGGCTATATCCTTCAGATGCCGGTCATAGTTGATGTTTTTGACTCCTGCCTTCCCTGATGCTTCATTGAGTATTTCTTCCGGAAGTCCTATTTTCCTGGCTATTTCAAACGCGAACGAGCTGCCAGGTTTTCCTATAAAGAGCTGAAACAGAGGTTGCATCAGGTGGTTATCGAAAGACATGGCGCCATTAACAATCCCCTCGGTGAGTGAAGCAAAATGTTTCAGGTTTGTATAGTGAGTGGTCAGCACTCCGTATACTTTTTTCCTGTTAAGTTCACCGAGTATTGCCTCAGCGATTGATCCACCGAGCATCGGTTCTGTGCCTGTCCCGAATTCATCGATAAGGATAAGGCTCCTTTCAGAACTGTTTTTCAGGAAATATTTCATGTTGATAAGGTGAGAGCTGTACGTACTCAGATCATTTTCAATACTTTGCTCATCACCGATATCGATCAGAATATCTTTAAAGATTCCCGATTCCGAATTCTCCCCTACCGGAATTGTCAATCCGCACTGGAGCATGTACTGGAGCAGGCCGACTGTTTTAAGGCACACTGATTTCCCTCCGGCATTCGGACCGGAGATTAAAAGAATCCTGTTCTTCTCATCAAGTTGTATATCGAGCGGGACCACTTTCCTGCCGGGAATTTTTTCGAATGTAAGGGAAAGCAAAGTGTGGACTGCCCTGTTCCATGAGATAAAAGGTTTTTCCGACAGTACAGGCATTACAGATTGGAAACGGTTGCCGAAAAGGGCTTTTGCTCTCAGGAAATCAATCTCACCAAGAAATGCATTTGATTCCAGCAGTTCATCAATATAAGGCCGGATATTGTCGGCAAACAGTGTTAATATTTTAACAATCTCCCTTTTCTCCTCATATTCAAGCTCGACGAGGTCATTGTTTATCTCAACCACCTCTTCGGGTTCGATGAATACTGTCTTGCCAGATGATGACTGGTCATGGATCAACCCTTTCAGTCTCCTTTTATCGAAGGTGCTGACCGGGATCACTCCTCTACCGTTCCTTACCGAAACAGTGGTATCAGAATCCACAATTCCCTCTGACTGGGCCTGCTTAAGTATAGCATTGAGCCTCCTCGAAGCCTGGCTGGTTTTGGATGTGATCTCGGATCGTATCTCCCTGAGCCTTGAAGAAGCGTTATCTTTTATGTTACCATGTTTGTCGATTATCCTGTCAATCGAATCCAGGACAAAAGGATATGTTTTCACCGGACCACACATTTTCTTCAGGATCGGGTATTTCGCCTCATCCCGGCTCCTGAAAAAGCTGAGTATCGATTTGATTGTTTCAAGTGACCTTTTGAGGTCAAATATTTCCCTCACTTCAGGAAAGGTGCCCTCAATCCTTATCTTATTGAGACAATCGGAAAAACCATAATAATTATCTGAAGGGAAGTTCTCCTCGAATATAAGGATCTGCTGGAATTCGTAAGTTGCCGACAGGTGTTCTGTTATTATCCGAAAATTGTCACTGAACCTCATGGTGTCGGCTTTTTCGACGCCCATAGGACTCAGACACCTCTCCTTCAGAAGGCTTCTGATACGGTCGAAACCGATCTTTGATTCAAAGTTATCCGGATAAATCATCTATAGCGATAAAAGATAATAGACAAAAGTAAAAAGATAAATTTAAAAATCCCCTCCCGGCTTTGCTTCCGGATCACACGTACTCACCCGCTTGCATCCCCCTCTCTGCTCCTGGATCACATGTACTCACCCCCTTTGCAACCAGAGAAGATGGTTAACTGTACAACGCGTAGTAAGTAGTTAATAGTAGTTAAATATTACTACTTATCGGGTAAAGGGTAGCAATTTTATTTACTTTTAAATTCAATTTCCTAAACAGTCAAATAATTTAATAATGAAAACCGGGAAACTTTACGTCAGTCTCATCCTGATGGTATTCATGCCTTTATGGCTCCATTCACAGACAGAAAATGTTGACCTTACAATGATCTATAAGATCAAACAGGAAGGAAATCAAAACTCCAAAATTGAAGAACTTGCAACAGGATTAACGGATTTTGTCGGACCACGGCTGACGGGTTCTAGCGGCAGCACACGGGGTAATGAGTGGGCAAAGAAAAAAATGGAAGAATTCGGTTTTCAGAATGTAAGGATTGAAGAGGCCACTGATTTTAACCGCGGTGGCTGGGACAATCTAAAAACTTATGCTGCCATGACCGGGCCTTATTATGCAAACTTTGCCTGCAACCCTGTTGCCTGGACAGGAAGTACTGCCGGCCTTGTTAAAGGTGAAGTAATCCTGGTTGACGTAAGATCGGAAAGCGACCTGGAAAAATATAAAGGCACGCTCAGTGGAAAGATCATATTAATGCCTTCCACCAGCTCTACTTCGTATGAAATCAGTTTTCAGCCCCTTGCTTCAAGGTTAACCGACGAACAACTACTCCAGTTATCCAAAGAGTCTGCGCCCGCCGGAGGCAGAAGACCGGGACAGCCTTTCGATATTGCGGCTATGCTTGCCCAAAGACTGCTGAGGAATAAAATTACCGAGCTTCTGAAGAGTGAAGGAGCTGCCGTAATACTGAACAATGCAGGCACCTATAATATTCCAAGGTCAAACGGAGCAGGATATAATTCAGGAGACAAGGAACCCATTGCAGAACTAAATATCCCGATGGAAGCCCATGGCAGAATGGAACGGCTGATAAGGCAGAAAGTGCCGGTGGAAATGGAAGTGGAGATACTTAATAAATTCTTTCCAAATCCAAAGGTCTATAATGTTGTTGGAGAAATACCGGGCACCGACAAGAACCTGAAGAATGAGGTTGTGCTGCTTGGCGCCCATATTGATTCATGGCACGGAGGAACCGGAGCAGCCGATGATGCTTCAGGTTGTATCGTTATGATGGAGGCTCTCCGGATCATTAAAAATCTTAATGTCGCACCCCGAAGAACAATAAGGGTTGCATTATGGGGAGGCGAAGAACAGGGACTAAATGGTTCCCGCGGATACGTTGAAAAATATCTCGTTGATCCTAAAACCAAAGATCACAAAGCCGATTATGACAAGTTCTCGGTTTATTTCAACATGGATAATGGTTCAGGAAGGTACAGGGGGATAAATTTACAGCAGAACGATATGGCAGGGCCGGTTTTTGAAGCGCTGCTTGAACCATTCGCTCCTCTGGGATGCTCAACGATTGCCATCAGGAATACGGGCGGTACGGATCACCTCTCATTTGACCGCGTCGGACTGCCCGGATTTCAGTTCATTCAGGATGAAATTGAATATGGCCGTGGCTATCATACAGTTATGGACACCTATGAAAGACTTATACTGGCTGATCTGAGGATAAATGCCATAATTACTGCCTCACTGGCGTATCATGCAGCAATGAGGAATGAAAAATTCCCGCGGAAACCGGTCATGAACATGCCTGTCCAGGGCGGGCCGGGCGGACGGCCACCGATGCAGTAATAGGGTCTTATTTCTTTTTCTGATCCAGATCCTTCATTGAGAGCTGAATACGTTTTCTTTCCGGATCGACGGAAAGCACCTTTACCATAACATGCTGATGGAGCTTTACAACCGAAGATGGATCACTTACATATGCATTGGTCAGGTTTGAGATATGGACCAGGCCGTCCTGATGAATACCAATATCGACAAACGCTCCGAATTTTGTAACATTTGTTACAATTCCAGGTACGACCATGCCAGGTACTAGATCCTCCATTTCGTGGATATCAGCAAATGTGAATTCCTGGATCTTTGACCTTGGATCGCGTCCGGGTTTTGCAAGTTCTGCCATTATATCTGTCAGGGTTGGAAGGCCGGTCACGGGAGTAACGTATTTTTCAAGTTTGATTTCTTTTCGCTTAGTCTCATTACTCATGAGTTCCCTGACATCACATCCCAGATCCCTGGCTATTTTTTCAACCACATGATAGCTCTCCGGATGAACTGCACTACTGTCGAGCGGATTCTCTGCATTCCTTATCCGGAGGAAGCCGGCACACTGTTCGAAGGCTTTTGGTCCCATTCTTTTAACTTTCAGAAGGTCCCCGCGCGATCTGAATGGACCGTTTTCGCTCCGGTAATCGACAATATTCTGTGCCAGTTGAGGACCCAGTCCCGAAACATATGTCAACAGATGGCTGCTTGCCGTATTCACTTCAACACCAACAGCATTTACACAGCTCATAACCACATCATCGAGGGAATTCTGAAGCTTTTGCTGGTCGACATCGTGCTGGTATTGTCCCACTCCTATCGATTTTGGATCAATCTTTACGAGCTCGGCAAGCGGATCCATAAGACGGCGGCCTATTGAAACCGAGCCCCTTACAGTTACATCATAATCGGGGAACTCATCCCTTGCAACCTTTGATGCGGAATAGATTGAAGCTCCTGCTTCGCTTACAACAAACACCTGGATATCCTTTTCGAATTTGACCCACTTAATGAAATCCTCCGTTTCCCGGCTGGCAGTTCCATTACCTATGGCGATGGCTTCAATTTTATAGGCATTCACCAGAGAGAGTAATTTTTTAATCGACATAGCTGTCTGGTTCTGAGGCGGATGCGGATAAATAGTTTCATTGTGTATCAGGTTTCCCTGTCTGTCGAGGCATACGATTTTACATCCGGTCCTGAAACCCGGATCGATTGCCAGAACATTCTTTTCACCAAGCGGAGAAGCAAGAAGAAGCTGTCGCAGGTTGTCTGCAAATACACTTATTGCCTCTGTATCGGCCTTCTCTTTCGAGATATTCCTGAATTCCGTTTCCATTGATGAAGAAAGAAGTCTCTTCCAGCTGTCTGTGATTGCATTTCCAACAAGTTTGGATGACTCGTTGCGTCCTTTGATGAACAGTGAATCAAGGATTTCCAGGGCTTTTTCCCCATCTGTTTCTATTGAAAGCTTCAGGAAACCCTCCTCTTCTCCCCTTCTCATTGCAAGCAACCGGTGCGAAGGGCATTTTTTTAAAGACTCAGACCAGTCATAATAATCACTGAACTTGATTCCTTCAGACTCCTTTCCCTTGATGACCCTGGAATATATAACAGCGTCTTTTTCAAATAATTGCCTTAATCTCTTTCTTGCATTTTCATTTTCGTTTATCCATTCCGCGATGATGTCGCATGCACCTTTGACTGCTTCCGGAGCAGAAGGCACCTCATCTGTCACGAACTCTTCTGCTTTGTGGAGAGGATCCTGTTCCTGCTGCTCAAAGATAATTGTTGCAAGAGGTTCAAGTCCTTTCTCCCTGGCAACTGTTGCCCTTGTCCGCCGTTTGGGTCTGTACGGCAGATAAATATCTTCAAGCTCTGCCATTGTCAGAGCATCCTGGATTTTTTGAAGGAGTTCCGGTGTCATCTTTTCCTGCTCTTCGATGGATTTTATAACGCTATCCTTTCTGGCATCCAGGTCCTTCAGCCTTTCATATTCATCCTTTATATGAAGCAATTTTACTTCATCGAGACTGCCGGTCATCTCTTTCCTGTAACGGCTTATAAAGGGGATAGTAGCACCGTCATCCAGAAGGCGGATGGTATTTTCCACCTGCCACTCATGGAGACCAAGTTTATTCGCAATGATTTCAATATTCTTATTTGTACTCATATTATAATATTCCTCTGTTTCACTTTTCCAGAAACCCACCCCCATCCATCCAGGGAGGGGAATTTTTTTTCATTTGTCGACCATTGTGCCATTGTGCCTTTGTGCCTTTGCGCCTTTGCGCCATTGTGCCATTGTGCCTTTGTGCCTTTGCGCCTTTGCGCCTTTGCGCCTTTGTGCCTTTGCGCCATTATTCTACATAAAGCACCAAACCCTTAAGATACTCGCTTTCGGGATGATATATATTCACAGGATGATCAGGAGGCTGGCTGAGTTGGTGAAGTATCCTCACCCTTCTCCCTGTATTGGCTGCAGCTGCAAAAACGGATTTCCTGAAGTTCTCTTTTGTCACAACCTGTGAACATGAGAATGTAAAAATGATTCCTCCCGGTCTGATCTGTTCTATAGCCTTGATGTTCAACCTTTTATACCCCTGGAGTGCATTTGTCAGGACCTTGTTATGTTTAGCAAAAGCAGGAGGATCGAGGATTATCAGGTCATATTTATTCTTTATGTCATTGAGGAATTCAAAGGCACTCGTTTTGAATGCTTCATGTCTGGTATCATCGCCGAAGTTAAGTCTTATATTTTCGTCTGCCATGCCGGTAGCTGAAGCTGAGCTGTCGACAGTGTGGACCATTCGGGCATTCTTCATGGCATAAACTGAAAAGCCGCCGGTATATCCGAACATATTTAGAACGTCTCTCCCATCAGTATACAGATTAAGCAGATTGCGGTTTTCCCTCTGGTCAATAAAAAACCCGGTTTTTTGACTGAACGCCCAGTCAACCAAAAAACGAAATCCGTTTTCAGTAACCTCTACCCTCTCCGAACTCCCGTAAAGAAACTCATTCTTTGCCTTGATGCCTGACATATAAGGAATCGTCTCCTCACTCTTATCGTAAACTGCAATCAACCTCTCTCCAATTAACTCCCTGAGTATTCCGGCAAACTCATTCCTTAGTCTGTACATCCCTATTGAATGCATCTGCATTACTGCCACACCATTATAATAATCTATGATCAATCCCGGCAGGTCATCCCCCTCGGCATGGATCAGTCTGTATACATTAGTGTTCTTACTATCAATAAGTCCCAGAAATTTCCGGTATGTAAGTGCACTTCTGATTCTCTCCCTGAAAAAATCAGTATCCGGTACAATTTCTTTAAAGGATAAAATTCTTACTGCAATTGAACCTGGCTGGTAGTGTCCGACCGCCAGAAAAGTATCCTTATTGTCGAACACCTCCACAATATCCCCTTCAACGGGAGTACCGCAGATATTTTTGATTGCTCCCGAGAATATCCACGGATGGTACCTTCGTACAGACTGATCTTTTCCGGATTTGAGAATGATCCTGACGTTTTGCACCTTATGATCAGTTAACCGAGGTCAATTTCCTGTAAATCTCACGACACACCCAGGCATCGGTTGCAGCATAGATCTGCTGGGCTTCGGAAAGCTCAACAGCTTCCCAGTCGGTTACCTGCTGCTGTTTTGAGATCCTGAATCCCAGAACAATTGCAGAGAGTTTCTTAAGTCCGGAACTGATTATCCCAAAGTTCTTTACGAACTTCTGGAGATCGATAAAGCCATCCGGATTGAATTTCCTGACACCCTTCAGAACCCGGAGATCATCATGAATAGCTACTCCGGCTTTTATCACATCAGGATTCCCTAGCAGATCTGTCAGCTCGTCAGGTAAGCCTATCATGTTAATTCTGAAAAGGCATGCTATATTCCCTGATGCCAGCTGTATAAGTGATACATTATTCTTGCGGCCCTTTCTGAAGGAGGGTCTGGTTTCCGTGTCGAATCCAAGGATCTTTTCCTTTTTAAGCTTTGGCATTACTTCCTTAAAGGTTTTAAGATTATCAACTACCACAATTTTCCCACGGAACCATGAAAGGTCATATTCCTTCATCTCTTCAGGAGAAATGCTTTCCCTGTAATTATTTATTTTTGTCATCCCTGAATTCCTTTTGCCTTTTTGAAATAAACCATTCTGAGGTATTTCTATTCTCATCATTTTCTCCTTCTTCATCTTCATTTTTGGCTTCCGGCTCTTCACCCGAGTAAATGAATTTATGTATTGCCCTCATGGAGTTAACCAGTTTCTGACCCCAGATATTTTCGAAGTTCATCTTACATTCCCATAAAGCATCATTCATTACCTCATTTGTTCCTGTCTGGTAAAGAAGCAGGAAATTCTTTATATCCTGGTAGATGTCGGCCATATTCTCCGCAAGACTTGCTGGCACTGGAGTCTCCGACTCATTTAACTTATCATCGAAAACTTCAAGGTAATCATCTGCTGTTCCGAATTGTTTTTTGAATGCTCCACTGATCGCATTCCAGTCGGCTTCCGTTACGAACTTTTCATTTCCCTCCTCAAAGAAGGGTTCAAATACCGGCAGTAACGAAGCTTTCAGGTAAAGAAAAGGAAGGATGCGCTGCAATATCCTGAGCATCTCACTACCCTTTACCTCAGCTGCATGCTCGGCATATTTGCAGAATTCGTTGGCAGCAGCTACAAACTCCACAACATTCCTCGAAAAGACCGGATCTGTTTTGCTGTCCATCGTCCATTTTTATGACTGCAAAAGTAGCTATTTTTCAAACAGTCCGGACAATCGGAGCAATGCTTTATCATTTATTAAGACTACAGTTTGGAAGAATTCTTTTAAAGAATATCTTTGTTATAATTCAACATTATCATGAATCATAAGCTACTTATAATCATTGTTTTATTTACCTCGCTTTTTGTTTTAACAAATTGTAAGACAAAAAATGAAACCAAAAAAGAATTGCCGGTCCAGCCTTTTCCTGTGACTGCAAATTCTCCGGCGACGGGAAATACCAGTAATGCTGCACAAAATATTTCACTTCCTGATGCAGCATTAAATGGCAAGACTGATGAGGTGCAGCAATTGCTGGAAAGAGGAGTGAATGTTGATTCCAGGGATGAGGATGGACGTACAGCATTGATGTATGCTGCTTTCAACGGACATAAGGAGATCATGGAACACCTCATTAAGAAAGGTGCTGCAGTAAATTTAACAGATAATTTCGGAAGAACGGCATTGATGTTTGCATCGTCGGGTCCTTATCCGGATGCGGTTAAATTGCTCCTGACGAATCAGGCTGATCCGAATATTGCTGATAAGGAAGAGCATTTCACTGCACTTATGTATGCTGCTGCTGAGGGACAAACTGAAATTGTCAGGATTCTGATTACATATAAAGCCGATCCAAAGTTAAAAGATATTGATGGCGACAATGCACTGACATTTGCTCAGAATAACGGTCACCAGGATATCGTCAAGCTGCTTCAGCCTTTTCTGAAATGACCAGGTGAATTTCTCTGTGCAACTTTTGTGTAAATCCATGGTTAATAGATTCTTATTGACTTGCTTCCTGTTTGTTCAAAACTTATGCAAAACTTATTACCGCTTTCAATGATTTTGAAATGGTAGCGGAATAATTTTGATAAAAAAATGCCATGGATTTAAATAAAATTAACCTCCGATACAAAAATGTCTCTTACCTGAGAAAACCTGATGATCTTACCCTGGAAGAATGGCAATATGCCTTACGGAAGCAATATGCCGGTACGCACTCTTTCAATATAAAAAATAGAGGTACACATCCGGTATTTTCAGATTTCGATGTATATAACCCCGATACCAAATTGACTTATAAAGTAGCACTGAGAAGTAAAGACAACAGCGCTAATTTCTGCGAGTGCGGCGACTTCAAAACCAATGGACTCGGTACATGCAAGCATATAGAAGCAGTGTTCCGCTATATTGATACTGTTATTGACAAAAGTCATTTACTGAATAAAGGATACAATCCGGTATATACATCTGTTTATCTGGATTACAGGGACGAACGCAAGGTTAAAATCAGGATAGGTTCAGAAAACAGGGAAGAATTTCAGGCGCTGGCCGCCAGGTATTTCGATGGCAATAAAATACTGCCTGAAAACGCTTATGAGGTTTTCAATAAAATTACAAGCGAGGGTAAAGCAATTAATGATAGTTTTCGATGCTATCCTGATGCCCTTTCTTTTATCATCGAGAAACGGGAGGATCGTAAACGCGATAAACTGGTGCATGAAAAATACCGTTTGCAAATCAGCAACGGAGTTTTTAACACACTGGTAAATACTGAACTATACCCCTATCAGAAAGAAGGAATTTGTTTTGCAGCCGAAAAAGGACGTTGTATTATTGCCGATGACATGGGGCTTGGAAAAACCATTCAGGCAATTGCTGCCACAGAACTCCTGCGGAAGGAAACAGGCATTGCATCAGCGTTAATCATTTGTCCTACTTCACTAAAATACCAGTGGAAATCCGAAATTGAAAAATTTACCGGTCAGCAGGCATGGGTAATAGAAGGTCTGTTTACAAAAAG
>Ga0105101_10001390_pt1 | contig 10532 bp, 8 predicted proteins | sample PPLLak21cMay2015_2_FD_87037 | JGI IMG/M metagenome (GOLD analysis project Ga0105101, IMG submission 87037) | Freshwater sediment microbial communities from Prairie Pothole Lake near Jamestown, North Dakota, USA - PPLs Lake P8 Core (1) Depth... | ecosystem: Environmental > Aquatic > Freshwater >...
ATTTACCATTTCAAGCTCGAGTCCGGAGATTGTAACTTTTGAGGTTGAGACCCCGACCTTTATTATTGCCAGAATTGTGATCCCGAATATCGGCGTCAGCCTGACAGAGATTGTTGTTGTGTCCTTCGGCACTCCTTCTTCTCCTAAAGGTGTGGACCTGGGGATCGATCTGAAATAGAAATGCGACCGGTACTCGCCCTGAGCTAATTCATTTGATCTGATCAACTGAATCTTGACTGTCTGGGCTTCATTTGGTCCGAGAGTTACTGTCCTTGGGAAAAATCTGATATACCGGTCTGCAAACTGCTGGCCCGGATCAGGTGTGGTGATTGTTTCGAATCCGCCATCCTCCAGCATTCTGATCTGAACCAGAGAAATTGAATATGTTGCCGTATCCCTGCCTGTATTTGCCAGATTCAGATCCATCGATCTCTTCGACCCTTCAAAAACTATCCTTCTGGGAGTAATCAACAGGTCTCCCTGCGCCAAACTATCATACGGGAAAACTATTACAGAAATCAACAATCCTGCAATGAACATTATCAGTGACTTCAACACGCGGAAGGGAGACAACTTACTTAAGAAATTCATTTTGTATTTTGGCATAAGCTCGATGTTTTATCAAACCGCTAGTTAAAGTCAAAAGTTACTGTGTATGTTCCGGTGTAGATTCCTACCGGATTGTCATACAGGGTGCCAACTTTAAGAGTGGCGCCCACAGAAACAATCTGGAATCCTTCCTGCAGCGTCCCGGTTCCGATACCTTGTTCCGGTACTGATACCCAATCCTGTATAAGCATCGTTTTTTGGGCTGATGTATGAGTCAGAATAACCGGACTTGCAGGCAGGGAGATGGAATAGGCAGCATTGGCATCACCTGAAACATAAAAACTGGCTGCATTATGTGAACCGATTCCCTTAAAGACACTTCCCATAACTGAAATTGTGCTCTGAGGAGTAAGAATTATCAATCCTCCCTGTGGGCCCGGAGAAAACTTTCCGAAGTTCAATTGTGCAGTTTCGCTGGCAGAGAAGACAGGAATTATTTCAGCATAGATATGCCCGGTTGCACTTACCGGGGTCTCTGTCTGTGCACAGATCTTTATACCGGTTATTTGCAATAGACAAAACAGGCTGAAAAATAGGATCTTAAGCCTTCTCATTTTTTTCAGTTGTACTCACCTCCCTGAAGATCTAGTTATAATTAACCATTACGGTAAAAGGAGTGACTGATGTATAAGTTCCGGCAGCCTGAGCAGCCGCAACATTAAGTGTTGCTCCGACCGACAGTACCTGACTGCCGCCGGCAAGTGAACCTGTCCCGCTTGGAGTACTTGTAAATGTATCAACCGTCATGTTAATCGCACCAAAACTGATAGTTAGAGTTGCAGGCAGGGTAATCGCATACGTATAACCATCTGCACCGGTCACATTAAAAACTGCAGCAGCAACTGTTCCGGCTGTTGCAGGAAGTGTGACCCCTCCTGTTGGAGTCCGTAAACCAGCAGGATCAAGTACTACAGTTCCGGGAACTGTGGCACTGACTGCGACATTACCGAAATTCATAGCTGTCGTGTTAGCGATTCCAATGGGACCTACAATAGTAGCGGATGCATTGGAGGTGGCTGTTGCCTGGGCAAAAGTCGCTGCTGTGAATGCAAACAGTACAATCGAAATTGCAAGAATCTTTTTCATAGTCTTAATTTTTCAGTTTAATTTATAATTGACAATTGGTTTATTTTTAATTCCTTTAGCAGAGTTTTGGCATAACTAAAAATTGTATTGGCCTTAAACGTAACAATTTAGTTAGTTATTGCCTAAATCTCAGCCAAAATTACCATTCTCGGCATTTTGTAAGCTTTTCGATCTCAAAACTATTTAACATCTGTGTGAAGTTATTAACATTAACTCACCCGTTTCCCGTGGATTATTACAATTATGATGATGGTAATCAGTGGTATACTGTCAGGTCACTGAGTTCTTAAGAAACAAAAGGCATGCAGGAGATAAATTTCTGCATGCATGCAGATTTAGCTGATCTTTAAGCTAAAAGATCAGGCAGTGAATTTGTTTTGCTGCCGCGGCAATAGTTGTCAGATCTATTCCCCGGGCGCGAACATCAATGTAAGGCCTATCCTGAGCCCGAAAGTCCCGAAAATGTACTTAACATCATCCTCATCCTTCCAGCTCCGTGAACCATAGCCAAGAAGTGCGTCGATCATCACATTTTCCCCCAGCGATTTGGCAGCACCGAGACCGAATCCGTAGATGAGCAGGCTTTCTTTTTCTTCTCCATCTGTGCCATTTGACCATTTTTCCTTCCACCGGCCAATTCCGATGTTGCCTTCAACAAAGGGATAGAATTTCTCAAGCGGGAAATAGTATCTTGCGAATGGCCCGATTGCCAGTGTTGATTCAGTTTCCTTATAATCGCTGTCGCTTGATGTTTGGCTGGCAAAACTAATGAGAAGATCTGCACCAACCGCCAGGTTGTCCATGACAAAGTAGCCGCCCCTTGGCAACAGGTTAAAGCCGAATGACTTATAGTTTTGATCAATATCACCATCATTGTACTTATTCTTTTGTATGGTAAAACCAAGGCCCATCGGACCTGTTCCAAAGTCTCCCAGCCCGATTGTCGACATTACGCTTGTCATCACCGTGCCCTGTTCAAACTGGGCCGCTGCAGGATGGAATAATAAAAAGCCAATTACCTGTATCAGCAGGCAAGTTTTTTTCATGGTCAGAATATTTAAAATCCGCTTACTCTTTAGTTTTTCAGCATACACTCCCTGCTCCTTTGATGGATTTTCAGGAACTACAAATAGTGATCTTTCAGGATCAGGCTATTAACAAACGTTCGCAGGTATAAATAATTGTTTAATACTCCAGTATTGCACCGTCTGCGAGAAGTTGATCCCTGATCGCGTTGTATTCAAGATCATGAATGCCTTTCCCCTCATTGAGCGACATCACTGCCACGGTCGCCGCACTCTGGCCAAGTATCATGAACACTGGTTCCATCCGTATCGAACCGAAGGCGATGTGAGAACACGATACACACACAGGGACTAGCAGGTTGCTGCATTCTTCCCTCAGGGGGACTATTGATCCAAGGCTAATCCGATAGGGCTTTGGGGCAGCCACACCAATATCACCTTCGTTCTGGACATAACCATCGGCCACGTATCTCTGAACATTATGGGAATCCATTGTATATGATCCCATTCCAATTGATTGGGGAACCTGGCGCCTGCCCAGGATATCATTTTCGGTCATTACATATTCCCCGAGCATCCTGCGGGCTTCCCTGACATAAATGTTGTAAGGCCAGTTGCCGTTATCTGCAAATTCGTCCCTCGAATAGCCCCATTTGTTCATGGTATCCCTCACCCAGGAAGGGAGCCTCGGATCAGTTGCGGTGAAGTAAAGCAGCCCTTTCTGGTAGAGTATATGCTCATTTATTATCTCTTTTCTCCTTTCATACGAAGCTTCGGGATAGTCCCAGTTCATTCCGATATTATCGTAACTGAAGGGCCCGTGGTTGTTGACGTCAGTCTTAAGATTCGGTATCGGATCATACTTTGCAAAGAACTCATTCCACCTGGTTTCAGCTACTCTTACCAGGAGCTCATACTGGGTACTGTCGTATCCCTCAGGTTTTGTTATGGGGACCCTGTTTTCCGGATGTCTGGTCAGGCATAACCTGAAGCAGTAAGCCTGGATCTTGTTGTCGCCGGTACCGTTGTCACCCGGAACCTCTGATGATATGCGGGGCAGAAGCCCGCTGGACGTATCCCCGGGGATGCGGTAAGGGTCAATTTTGTCCTTGAAGTAGTGCCCGTGATGAAAGACTCCTGCCTGCACTCCATTCCATGTTTCGCCGTAAAGGCTGTTATCTTCCCGTCCAACTGTGTATCGGACACCTGCTGATGCCATAAGATCACCCTCATATGTAGCATCTATGAAAACCTGCCCCTTGTAAACTTTGCCGCTCAGTGTTTTTATCGACACTATCTTCCCCTCCTTCTTCACAATTCCATTATCCCTGTCGAGCCACTCATCCCGGTGCACGGTAATTTCATTCTGTTCGATCATGGTTTCAAAGGCAGCTTCGGCAACATGCGGCTCAAAGATCCACATTGTCCGGTTCTCTCCGTCGATTGCCGGGTTCCCCTGGCCGACATTGCCGTACTCCGACTGTTTCTGCCATTTCCAGCTTTCGGGTTTTTGCTAATGCTGATAAAGAAGCTGATAGAATTCCCGGGCAAGTCCGCCAATGACTTCCTTATTCCCGGTGTCGGTAAATCCGAGTCCGGAGGATGTCATTCCCCCCAGGTGTCTGTCGGGCGACACGATAATGGCCGTGCGGCCCATCCGGTGGACCTGAACTGCTGCCGTTACGGCGGCCGAGGTTCCTCCATAGATGATAACGTCGGCTTTGAATGCAGTATTTGAAGACTGGTTCTGACAGGTAATGAATGTCAGACCCAAAATTACGATCAGGCTCAGATAAATGCTTTTTCTCATATCAATGGATTTAATTTATTCAAGACTTAATAACAACTTTATTTTTCCCGGCTCTAAGTTTTATTATTCCTGTTCCTGCTCTGGTTTTTTTACCGTTTGCCATGATTGTTAAATTATTTACATCCCCGGGATCAAAATCACATTCCATATTTGCCGGGATGACGATCGTGTACTCTTTTGAACTCCCGTTCATTCTGAATTCGGCTTTTATGCTGCCCCGTATTGTAGGCATAGTTATTTTGCTGTAAGTCAGGTCACCCATCTGAGGCCTGATCTTTGCCCGTGCAAATCCGGGTCTGACAGGCACGATTCCCCACAAGCAGCCGGGAATGATATTTGCAGGTGCCGCACCCCAGGCATGATTCCAATCGGAATTCGGTTTGTATTTCAAATCCCATGCTTCCAGGGTAATTGTGGATCCCGCTCTGATCATGTTCCACCAGCTGCGGTCGTGAGTTGCGGTCATAAGGTCAAGCGCATAACCTCCTTTCCCGGCCTTAAAGAGGCCTTCCAGGAGATATTGCGCACCATAAACACTGCAGGCCATTCCCCTTGATTTTATATACTCTGTAACGGTTTCCTTATTTTCTTCAGGTACGAGGTCAAATACAAGTGCCATTATATTCGCATGCAGTGAAGAGTGTCCCGAAAATTCACCATCGACATAATAGCCTCTTTTCCTGTCAAGGAATATTTTATTAAACGAGGTCTTTACTTTTTCAGCCCGGTTCCCGAACAACACTGCATCGACTGTTTTTCCAAGAAATCCTGCAAGCCTGGCCATCAGCACCAGGTTATTGTAATGGAAAGCGTTCACCACGGTATTTACTTCCACCAGGTCATAACCGTCCCTCTCACCCTCCGCAGTTGCCAGTTTCCAGCCTGTGTCCTTCTGCGAAGGGGGCCAGTCGATGATATCCCTTATCCTGTCCTTCGCATTTGAAAAACCCAGCAAGGATATTATTTCGTCAGTCACATCCTTTGAACTGATCAGCCCGTCATGTCTGGCCAGGCTTATCAGGGTCTTATTCTGCAATGCAGTGTAATACCTGGTGACAGACTCATAATTCCCGGTATACATCAGGTCATTGTAAAAAAGCGGCACTGTTTGCAGGATCCATTCAGTAGGCCAGGTCGGGTGGGTCATGAAATACTCATTTGTGCGTCTTGCCAGCGAATACTCCCTGTCGGTGCAGTAATGCCCGAGCTGGTTGATGTATGCATCCGCTTCATACGGTATCCTTTCACGGTCGCCATCGACATAGATACCAGCGAAGGAGGTAGCTTTCATACTGTATTTACAGAGGTCCCAGACTTTGTTCAGCACTGTGTCGGAACATTCGAAGGCGCTCATTTCATCATTGAAGTAGTACCAGTATGCTTTCTGAAAAATGTTTTCAGGCTTTAATTCAGAACGGCAGTTTTCGAGTTCGCAATAGCGAAATGGTGTTATGATGCCAAATGAATCGGGGAGATGAATTGCAGCCGGTCCGGTATTCCTTTCATCACGGATCTGATTGAGAGTGTAGCTTGTTTTACCCGGCTCAACCGGAAGCAGGATTTTCTGGTATCTGATTGTGCCGCCCGGATCGCGGTCGATCTTATTGGTGCCGTCACTCTTTTCCCCCAGATGGATTACAATTGTGTCGGGGGCGGCAGGAGCAATTTCAAGCACAAGTGGTCCAAAAGCATCCTTCCCGAAATCCGCGAAAAAACGGTCCTCACCGGATTTTATGAATTTTACAGGTCTTATCAGGGTTTCGATGAATTTATTCCCGGTCGATTGGTAACCATCAAATACTCCTGTTTTAAATGACCTGATCACTGACCATGATGATGGTTTGCCCTTTTTATTCCAGATCCTGACTTTCCAGAAGTATTCTGAATTTTCCGAAAGCCCATGACCTGAAAATTCAACTTCAGTCGACAGTGAACCGGTAATTTTTCCGCTGTCCCAGACGTCACCTTCATCCTCTGCGGCTTTCTGTCCTTTTGATGCCACAAGTATCTGAAAAGCCGTCTGGCATCCGGCTCTGTCAGGTACTATCCAGCTGAATTCGGGGTTTTGATCGAGTATTCTGATCTGGCCGGCCTCCCTGATAAATTCGACCATCAGACCATATGGAGAATCATTACCTGATCTTCCGGCTGATGAGAGCAGGAGTATAAGGAGAACCGGCAACCAGGTCCTTTTAACTTTGTGATTTGTTTCTTTCACTTAAAAAAGTGATTTTTATTTCCGCCGGCAGCCTGCTTTCCGTTTCGCATTCAGATCCTTTTAAAAACTAAATCCTCTCCGGCATCACCGGTATCATCATCTTTATTAAGATCCCTCTTAAGCCAGAGGGTGGTTTCGTCAACTTCAAACTCACCAACGACAATAGGTTCGAAGTACCTGATGTTGTCGTTCCAGTATCCGCTCCCTTCACTGTACCATTCGACGATCCCGGTGCAGGCGTCAAGTTCATCCCTTTTGCATGTTCCAAGCTCTTTCAGGTAGAAAACCAGGCTGGAGTGAGTCGTGGAGAGATCTCCTTTTGTACCGAGTATTGCAGAAACCGTTTCAGCCTCCTCCCGTTCAACAAGGTAAGTTTCCTCATAACTCTTCCCCGAGAGGGTAAGCGTCCGGGTAGTATTGAAGACCAGGCCGTCGGTGGTTACGGTTTCGGTGAACTGCCATGTTCCTGCATATATTGGATCTTTGGCTTTATCGCAGGAGGTAACTTCAAAAAGTATAAGACAGAGAAGAGGCAGCAGGCAGCGGGAGAGAGATCTGTTTGGGATATTGTTCATTTTTACCTGATAAATTCACAGTTAGGTTTTTCCACTACTAAATTAATAAAAAGAGGAATAAGGGCAGACTTTTATACAGAATACTATTTCTTCGGGAACCAGGGGAAGAAAGAGGATGTTTTTCTTATATAATCCCTGTATTGTGGTTTTTTATCCCTCAGAGTTTTTTCAAGCAGGGCAACTCCCGATACTTTTATTAAAAGAACAGTCATGAGAACAGATCCCAGGACAGGCAGACAACTTCCTGCACCAAGGCATATGAAACCGTACCCCCACCAGACCGATGAATCGCCGAAGTAGTTGGGATGGCGGGTGTATCTCCAGAATCCCCTGTCAAGCACCTTGCCCCTGTTTGCAGGATCAGCCCTGAAAGCTGTAAGCTGGAAATCGCCACCGGCCTCGAATGAAAACCCGATGATCCAAAAAACCATTCCTGCAAAATCAAGTGGGCCGAGAGGTTTTGCCTGGCCGTAATACTGGGCCCCCAGGAGAGGCGCTGATATCAGCCACATCAGAATACCCTGCAGGAGGAATGTCTGAAAAAAGCTTATCCACCAGTACCTGCTTTCGCCATATTTCTTACGGAACTCCCTGTACCTGAAATCCTCGCCTTTACCAAGGTTGCGCCAGGCAAGGTATGCTGACAATCGTAATCCCCAGACAGCGACAAGCGTCATAATAAGCACCTTCCTGGGCGCGAACCCGTCAGCCATGACGAAGTAGAGAGCTGAAACGGCAACAAACCCAAACCCCCAGAAAATATCTACTATGCTGACGTTCTTTATCAAAATGCTTATTATCCACAAAATGGTCATCATTATCATGATCGCCGCCAGCGCCTGAAGGTATATTGTATAAAATTGCATCTGCAGGGAATTATTCGTACAGGAAAGCGACTGCGGCAGCACCCACACCCGCGTTCGCTCCGATCACGGGAGAGATATTGCATACCGAAACCGGAAATTTGCCGGTAAATTTTTCCATTTTTCCGGTAAACCAGAGTGCAGCTTCCGGATTGTTTGCATGGAGAACAATATAATTCCATACTCTCTTTCCGGGATTATCAGACCTGACAAGGCCCATCACTTTTTCCATATTGGCTTTCTGGCTGAATGATTTGCCGAAAGCAACTGCTTTTCCTGTTCCGTCGATCGACACGATGGGATTTATATTGAATATCCTGGCAACAAATCCCCTGGCGGCAGACAGGCGTCCGCCCCTGACCATGTATTTGAGTGATTTGACACTGACAAGGATCTTTGCTTCACCGACCCACTTTTCTGCCATCTCAACAATCACATCTTGCGAAAGCCCTGATTCTATCGCCTGTGCAACCCGGAGGACAATCAACCCGAGTGCGCCGGAAAGATTCCTGGAATTTATTACCGAAACAGGTTTGTTTAATTCACGACTCACGGATTTTGCAGCCTTCAGGCTGCTGTTGTATGTTCCGCTGAGCTTGTCGCTAAGATGAATGGCAATTACCGAGTCATAATGGGAAGCCAGGTGGGAGTAAAGGTTAACAAATGTCGCCTCGTTTACCTGTGCCGATTTCGGATGATCGGGACTTTCATCAAGCAGTTTATAGAATTGTTCAGGCTGAATCGTGATTTTATCGAGATAATGATTTTCGCCGAAATTAATATTGATCGGCGTCATGTTGATCTGATAACTATCAATTAGTTCCGGTGAAAGGTCGCAGGTGGAATCGGTAACAAGTGCAATTTTCCACTTCCTGTTATAGACCGCCTGGCTCTGGCGCACCATGTCGTCAGCTTTCTGGAATGTTATGGTCCCGTAACTTCTGAGCTCATCAAAAAGATCGGCAGGTGTATTTGTATGGATATGCAACCGCCTGATCTTATCTGAACCTGCAACCACAACTGAATTCCCAAATTTTTCAATATTCCGGAGAAGAGCTTTGTTCGCGATGTTGCAGTTCTTTATAATTGCCTCGGTGCAATACCTGAAATCGATTTTCTCCGAAATAACCTCCTCGGTTTTTAAAAGTTCAGGTGCTTCGGCCCTTGACTGGACAAGCTCCTTGATATTCCTGGTATTAATAAATTCAATGATTCCTTCAACAAATAGAACAAATCCTTTTGCGCCGGCATCCACAACGTTGTGTTTTGCCAGGATCTCAAGCTTTGATTTTGTCTCAAACAACGATTTTTTCAGGGTTTCATAGGAACTTAGAAGCAGATTGTTGAAATCCGAAAATTTACCCTGGCTTTTATAGATATAGTCGGCCCACTCCTTGATCACAGTGAGCATTGTTCCTTCAACAGGATTTGCGACAGCTTCATAAATATACTTCACTGATTTTTGGATGCTTTCTGCAAATTGCTTAAGGGTTACGGATCTGAATTCCCCTGTTTCGTTGCTTAATCCGTAGAAGAATTGGGCAAAAATAATTCCCGAATTACCCCTTGCATTCATCAGTGTTGACTCAGCGATCCTGTCGGCGGTTATTTTGTAAGACCGGTGGGGATGAAGCGATTCGATAACTGATCTTATCGTTGAGGCAAGATTTGTCCCTGTATCACCGTCGTTGACGGGAAACACATTGATCTTGTTGAGCTCAACCTGGTTTTCGATGACCTTTTTGGCACCTGCCATAAAAGTGTAGTAGAGATTACGGCCATCCAGTGTAACAAGAGGTGTTGCGGCTGCTGGGGTCATCGTCTGAATTTATTTGGAACTGCAAAGTTAGTAAAATATATGACACCGTAACCCGGGATATGTTCGGAGCGCTGACATCGTTCCCTACCTTTTCAATCCTGAAACACTGAATTGGGGAGGGCGAAATGGGGGGAAGGGGAGAGATGGAGAATTTCAGGTTTTCTTAATTGCTGTTTTAATGCCCGCTCTATAGGCTGCCAGGGCTCTGGCTGATCAGGGTTTGGCAAAGAGATCTCTTCATCCTATGGAACAGGCTACAATTTAATGTTTAAATGACAACTTTCCGGGAAAAAACATTTAAATTTAGGGAATATTAAAACCCTGACCTTATGCGTGGAAGAAATAATCCCAAGGTTTTGATCCTTACGGCCTCTTTTTCATTATTGCTGATATTTCTGACTGCCTTCGGCGTCAGATTTACAGGACCCCAGGAGGATCTGAAAAACAAGTATTCATACAAGGATTTTGAATCTGCCAAAAAATGCCGGTCATGCCACCCGGGTATTTATGAGCAGTGGTCGCAGGCA
>Ga0105101_10001391_pt1 | contig 10528 bp, 11 predicted proteins | sample PPLLak21cMay2015_2_FD_87037 | JGI IMG/M metagenome (GOLD analysis project Ga0105101, IMG submission 87037) | Freshwater sediment microbial communities from Prairie Pothole Lake near Jamestown, North Dakota, USA - PPLs Lake P8 Core (1) Depth... | ecosystem: Environmental > Aquatic > Freshwater >...
CAGAGCAGCACTGCATCGATCAACCAGATTACCAGTCCTACGAATAGGACAACTCCAACGCTAAAGTACATCACGCCAGAAATTTGCCCGATCATGAGGGCTAACACCGGTAAGACCACCAGCCCGCCGGTCTGGTAGGCATCCTGAAAACCCTGCGCACGGACAGACACAAACACCATGACCACAAGCCCCAGCCCGGCCACTGCAGGCGTGACCCAAAACACCAGCGCAACCCACATCCAATTCGGGAAGAAGATGTGTCCAATACTGTGCCAGCCGGCGGCATTCACCATAACCGCATAGACGAGAAAACTGAACAACGCAACCGCAACCGCTGCTGCCCATGCCCCCAGTAGTTTGGCGGTGAAAAGTTCGCGGTCTGTGGTCGGGGTATAAAGCAGGGCTTCGAGTGTTTTGCGTTCCTTTTCCCCGGCAAAGCTATCTGCCGCGAGCACAGACGAAACCATCAGCGGCATAATGAGAAACATTGGGGCCAGCATATAGACCAGGGCAAAGACTGTCATTTGCTGATCGGGTGTATATCCACTTAATTCGTTGAGCAATCCGGAAGGCATACGCTCCAAAATTTGATCCATATTGCTGAATGATGTTCCGGACGCGTCAGCCCAGGACGGAGCGTAGGCCATAATCCAGGGAAAGATCACAAACAGGATCAACGGCAGGATGATGATCGGTAAAACCACCCCTTTATTCTGCATTGCCACTTTCAAGTCCTTGCGGGCGATAGCTACTATTGCACGTGTATTCATCCTGCGCCTCCGTTCAATGCGAAATATACTTCCTCGAGATTGGCTTCCTGTGGCGCAAGGCGGTATACGCGCAATCCCTTTTGCACAAGGATGGATAATAATTCGGGGATGGATTCCCGCCCGGAAAGAGTCATTGTGAGAAGTTCCTTCTCCCGTTTGGGAGTGCTGATCACAAGCTGCGGAAGCTCCTGCAAGGTTTGCAAGGCCAAATCCATTTGAACGGGATCAACCTCCAGGTCCACATCGAGGCGTTTGACATATTGACGGGTAAGATCTGAAGGCGTGCCCAAAGCCACTAATCGGCCATGCTCCATAACAGCCACCCGGTCACATAATTTTTGAGCTTCCACCAGATTATGTGTGCAGAGAAATACCGTGCAGCCCTCCCGCCGTGCAAGGTTTTCCACCAACGCATGGACATGTCGCGCCGCGACAGGGTCGAGAGCGGCAGTCGGTTCATCGAGAAAAAGCACCACCGGTTTGTGAAGCAGAGCGCGGGCCAGAGCAAGGCGTTGCTTCATTCCCTTGCTGTAACCGCCGACTTTCTCATCGGCACGGTCAACCAGTTCAAATTCAGTGAGCAGGGAATTGACCCGTCCGGGAACATCGGCGCGCGGGACATTGTATAAATCAGCATAGAAGGACAGGTTGTCGCGGGCTGTGAGACGTTCGTCCAGCGAGGGAGTTTCGGTGAGCACGCCTGTTCGAGCGCGTAAGGCGGGACCTTCGGCCTGCGGATCCAACCCGAACACGCGCGCACTCCCGGAGGTTGGTTCGAGCACCCCGTTCAGCAAACGCACAGTGGTTGTTTTCCCTGCACCGTTATGACCGAGGAAACCAAAGATCTCACCGGACTGCACTTCGAGAGTCAGGTTATCGACGGCATTGGTCTCGCCAAAGCGCCGCGAGATGGAGGAGATTTGAATGGCAGGAGCTGACATCTGTTTTCCTTTTTTGAGTGGATTGCCAGACTACATCATAGTCCACCTTACGAAAAAACTCCCCTGCCAATGGGGGAGTTTTACACTATCCGAATGGATAGTGTGGTCAAGTGGATAGGTTCATTTCTGCCCAGGGATGGCTTCCGTGTTGATGTTTTTCATCAGTAACAGCGCCATCACCAGGTTGAGCGCGGTTAAAACCAGGAAGGGGATCATAATCCCGAGGCTGTCTGGCACTCCCTTCAACGCCATATTGATCGCCATGGTACTGACCGCCAGGGCCATGGTCAGGCCCTTAAGCACGGTAACCGAAGCCAGTAAATAACCCCACGCGCTGCGCCGTAATAACAGAATACCCGAGAGGATTGCCAGTGGAACGATCAGTGCCAGATCCATGGCCTGGATGACCCGGGTGGTTGTGTTTTCCAGAGCCGCAGGAGCCTGTGGATTTAGCATTTCCGGTACCACGCGGCCGATCCACGCCAGTGAGAGGAAACCGCCGACTGCAAAGAGCACAGCCGCGATCCAGCCGCGCGGCAATTTGTCAGAGAAGTGGCGCGGCAAGTCTGCCAGATCGAAGGACAACATGCTTAAGATGAAAGCGTACAGACTCATCGCAAATAGGGCTACATACACCAGGAACAACGCGTTGTACGCGGTGAGCACGGACATTGACATGTAGGTATAAAGGAAGAAACCCAATGTACCTGCTAGCAGCAGTTGCCCACGTAGTGAACCGCCTCGCTGCGCCGGGTAAACTCCAGCCAGCCAGGCAGAGATAGCCAGCAGCGGCAAGCCAACGAAAAGCGTGATGATGTCATTGCCCTGCATCTGCGCCACTGTGCTGACGGTATCGTAGTAATACAAACCGTGTCCATTGATCATAACTTGCTCGCCGCGGAATGAGGTCAGCGCGTACGGCTCGCCGGGCGTTTCATAGAACAGTCCCATCAGGACGGCGATTAACGCCAGCATAAAAATCGGAGGGATCAGCCATTTAAGTGCAGATTGATGCTTCATTGTTTTCTCCTGTGTAATGGAAAGAATTCAAAGTTGAGTGTCAACAATTGGATTACTTCCATAGTTGTTTACTTATATGATTCTACATACCGGATTTTGGTGGAAGAGTCGTTTGTGGCCGGTTTCCAGGCCTGCACTTCCAGCAGGGCGAAGCGCTTCGCGACATATTTGACCAGAAGCATGCCGAGCAGCGCCACGATCGAGTAAGCCGTCATGCGCAGGGAGATCCCACCGTCCAGACCGCCTTCGGTGACGGTATGCAGCAAATTGAGCGTGCTGTTGGTCAGCGTGTGCGCGATCCAGGGCGCCCAGAGGTTGCCGGTCTTCAGGAACATGTATCCCCACACCAATCCAAGCAGAATCTGAGGAAGGAAGTTAATCACTACGCCCATCGTGATTTCACCGGGTGTCTCGATGATGCCGGTCTGGTACCATTTCAGTGCCCAGGGTAAGTGCCATGCGCCAAACAGGATGGCTTGCAGCCAGTTGGTCTGCCAGAAGGAAAGGCGGGTACGAAACAATGGGATCATAACCCCACGAAATAACCCTTCCTCCATGAACGAGTTGACGAAATTTCCGAGAACCAACCAGAGGGCGAACAGCAATCCGCCGGAGACGCCGGCTTTCGGGTCGATTGCTGCAAACTGCAACGTGGCATTGCTGCCGCTTAGGACCAGCAGTTCAATTGTGTAACCAACGACCAGGGCGAGCAGCGTAACGCTCGCGCCGATGAGCAGGCCTGGGGCCAGCCCTCTGGGATGCAGCCCGATGTCGCGCAGCTTCCGACCGGCAAGCCATAGGAAGAACACGACCAGGGCAAAGCCGAGGACCTTCGAGAGGATGATTTCCCCAAGGCGTTCATCCAAACGGAGTACGAAGATATCGATCAGGCGGAATAGTAGTGCGATTGCCAGAAGCGCCAGGCTGACAAGAATAGGCCACCGGGTAGCCAGGGAATGGATTGGTTTCGAATCTGCGGTATGGTTCATGATGAGATGCCTTCCTTGTTCTATTTTATTCAGGAAATTATGGTACTTAATGTATGTGCCGGGATTGAATCCGGGTGCCAGGGAATCCATCGTGTTGTGGTGGATTTGACAATCCGCCAGAGCCTTTTGTGAAGTTCTGAGAACTGAAGAACGATGATCTCAGTCATTATTCAACTGCCATTTTCCCAAACAGGACCGGGACAGGCACAAGACAAAGGATGGAAATCCCCATCAGTATTACAGCAGCCTTCCCGCTGATCCATAACAGTGGAGCGCTAGCCGCAAACGTGATAATGCTCGCAAGTATCAGGTAAGACAACATCCGTTTCGAGTTCCAATAGACGAGCGCGTAGATGAACAGGGCAACATATAGAACCGTGAATCCAGCCACATCAAAGGAAAGGTAGTCGATCGCCGCTTTTTGATGTAGATAGAGCATCACATCGGGGGAGATGTTCGTGAGCGGCTCCGGGTAGATATACATGCCAAGGAAGGGCAGAGTGTTGAAGATTTCAATAATCAATGCTACGCATAGGAGCGAGCCTCCGAAGACCATGGCATTGGGATTTTCATGGTACTTTTTTATCGTGACCATGACAACCACCGGCAGGAGGGCAAAGGAAAATCCCAGCACAAAGATCAGTTGAAGCAGTCCGAATGGAAAACCGGCCGGCTGCGCCAGCGTCTTGGGAACGAATGCACCGGGGTTGACATCAGGCATCCTGATCAGGTTGACGAGAGCGTAGCCGAACAGACTTAAGCCAGCTGTTATCCCCAGGATAAAAATTGTTTTCTGGAATATGCCGGTATTTGTACGCTGAACGTTCATCTTCGAATCCTTTCCACTGAATCCGACAGATTGCGTAGGAAGGCGATTGTCAGCCAAACGGCGATCCCGCCCATGATGATCCACGTGCCGATCTTCCCGATCAGTTGACCGGTGCTGAACTGGAGGCCGAGATTCAATTGCATGACGGTCTGCCCGATCACCATCGCGCCGACGAGCGCCAGGAGGATGGTCATGAGGCCGGTCAGCAGATAGCCCAGCGAGGCGCGGCGGAGGATCAGGATGCCTGCCAGTATGCAGGCTGGCGCGATGATCCCAACATCCAGGGTGTAGGTCACGAGTGCGATGTGAGATCTCAACGCTTCGGGGACTGCGTCCGCGGTCAGTGCATTGATCACATCGCTGAGCCAGATGAACGCCACCCCGATACCCACCACGAACATAAAGATTGCCATCCCACGCCGCGGCAGGCGCGGCGAAAAACGTGCGGGCAGGGATGGTAAATCGATTGCAGTGAGTGCCAGCACGAAGGCAAAGAAACTCGCCGAGAACAACGCAAGATAGACAAGGTACAGGTTGTTGTAAGCCACGACGAGTCCGAGTGAGGCGCCATAGTAAAGATAGTAGCCGAGCACACTCGATAGCAGGAATCCACCTCGCAGCGAGCCGCGCTGGCAGAACATAAAGGAAATGAAGAGCAGGGGTAGGGCCAGGAGTGTCACGGCATCCGCCCCCTGGGACGCGCCAACATTGAAGACAGTATCATGATCGTACAACCCCTGGCCATAGATCTCGACTGTTTCCCCATAGAGCGTGGTAAAGGTGTACAGACTGCCTCCGGTCTGCCAGAAAAGCCCCACGCCGGCGGAGATCACCGTGAGCACGGCGATCAAGGGGATAAGCCAGTTTAGAGCAGGTCGATTCATCATCGCTTTCGCCTAGGCAAAGTCCGGTGAACGTTGAAATTGTGCGGCCTGGGCTGGCTGCCGGAGGATCCACACCAATCCGGCGAGCAGGCCGAGGTCGAGCACGATGCGCAGCCAGAGTGGAGGAAACAGAAAGGTGATCGGCAACAGAACAAGGACGGAGGCTGCGATGAGCGCCAAAGGCATCTTCCAATCCTGGCGATTTGCGAAGGACACCAGAGCGATCAACCCAACTACCAGAGCGGTAAGCCAAACGATAATTTCGAGCGGTGTGATCAAAGCTGATTCCGCGATCCCCTCAGCCCGGTTTTTGACGGTATTCAACGCTTTCAGTTCCATCACAACGTCTGGAATTTCAAGGGCAAACACGGCAGCCGGAGGCATGAAGTCACTGCGAAAACTCTCTCCCACGATCAGGCGGGAATGAGAGGCGTCCAGTGGGGAGAGCCCAAATGTAAACGTCCACACGGGGTCCCCCTTTTCATCATCTGCCTGCCAGCTCAACCACCGGTTTGGCTCGAGCACAGTGACGCGGCTGGGACAGAAATCGCGCGACATGCAGATCGGGTCGCCGATGGCCAGGTTTTGATATTCGGGCAGGATCCGGTCGGCGGTATGAATATCAAATCCAAACAAATTTTCCAGCCAGTCGTAGCTGTACCAGCCACCGCGTCCCTGACCCCATTGCACCAGCCAGGGCCAGACCTGTTCGGGCGCAGCGTCAATCGTGATGGCGCGTGTCCAGCCAATGTGCTCCAAATCACCGGGCATCGTCTGGGATGCCTCTTCCTGTGTCGCTCCCCAGCGCAGGTGCCAGGGTCGGATGGCCAGGTAGCCCAGGATCAGCATGAGCGACATGATCCCGAGGCCGCCAAAAAAACGTTTGGTTCTTATTTTGAGGTGTACCATTTGATCTCCCAGGGTGGTCTTATCTGCTTATTTTCTTTCCGGAGCCTTTCCCTGGAACATCGAATACGTAAAGAAACCGTAATAATCAGGGATGTCCAGGATGAAATGTGCCGACTCGGGCGTACACAACCGCTGGTACTCTGCCCAATCCTCGGCGGACACCTCTGGTTGCGGCTCTCCCCACAACATTTCGAACAGGGATACCAGAGCCGCTCGCACCCCCTGACTGAGCGGAGCCTGAATATCGCCCACAAAGGTCTGTGCTTTGGTCTCTTTCAGGCCCGCGTTTCGGAACCAGCGCAGAGCCTGCATAAAGTTCATTTCCGGCGATTTCCCCTTAAGAAAAGGAAGATATCCTGAGCAGGTTGCATTCAGCCGGGCTTCGAGTAATGGATAGCCTGGCAGCAGTTGTTGTGACGACCATCCCAGGATAACGATGCTGCCTCCAGGCCGTACCACCCGCACCAGTTCTTCCAGCAATGGCGCCAGTTCTCCGGCGGGATAACCGATACAGTCCGCGCTCCAGGCCCAGTCAAAGGTATGGTCGTCGAACGGGAGGCGGCTCACGTCACCCTTGCGAAACTTGATCCGCTCCGAGAGGCCGGCCCTCCGCACGATATCCTGCCCGTAGGCCAGCGGCTCGGGGAGGATATCAATGCCCGTGATATGTCCACGCGCCCCAACCGCTTCTGCCAGCAGCAGTGCCTGCAGGCCGATGCCACTCCCGGCATCCAGCCCTCGGCTCCCGGTAGGAAGTTTTAGCGACTGGATCATCGAACGAAGCAGCGGCTCTCGCAACGGATTCGCCTCCAGCAATTTTTGGATGTAAGTATTTGTGTCGGTCATTTTTCTCCAAGTACTTTCCTCAGCTCTTCCACTTCATCGCGCCAGCCATACACATGCCGCAGGCTCTCTTCCAGTTTCGCAGGGTTTTTCTCATAACCCTTTGCCAGTTCCGCGAGATGCTCATAATAGCCCGCCAGCTTTGCCAACGGCGGAGGCTGATGCGAGCTAACGCCGCGCTGCAAATTTTCTTCCAACTGTCGAAGCGTTTCCAGCCATTCCTCCACCGGCATGCCCGCCGTCTTCCTGAAATCACGGATGACCCACTGGCGTTCGAATAGGGAGCGACGCTTCCAGTCATCCGACTGTTCCTTCAAGGTGAGACGTACCGCTTCGCACAAAGCCTGAGCCTGTTTCCGTTTGTCAGAATCAAGTGCGGCTGGTTGATGATCTGTTTCCGCCGCGCCGCCGAAGTTGATATCCGCAGCCTTGAGCGCCTGCATGGACGAGATCTCCTGCCCGCGGAATTTCTCCGCGAACACGATCGAGGCCGCGAACCCCGCGCCCGCCTCTTCGACAGACAGAACCGCGCCTTGATTCATTTCAAAGAATTGCTCCACTGTCATGCCCATCTGGGGCGCGAGTTGGGCAACGGCTTTCGAGGCGGTCTCCGTTGGCACAAGCCCGGGTCCGATGGTGTAAGCGATCACGCCCGTGCCTTCGAGTTCGGCATCCAGCGTGTTTGCCAGATGGACCTGCGCGGCTTTGAAGGATTCATATCCACCTAGAAAAGCCGTGCCAGTTGACGAGACACAGGCGAACACGCCATGATTACGCTTGATCATGCCGAGTAAGAAGGTCTTTGCCATCAACACCGGCCCGCGCAAATTGACGTGATAACTTCGGTCCCACTCTTCGATGGGCAGGTCCTTCACCTGACCCAGCACCGCGATGGTCGCGTTGTTGATAACCGCGTCGACTTTGCCAAATGCAAGAATGGAAAGTTTGTACAATTCGTTCACACTCGCTTCATCACCCACATCCGTCGAGACGAATAAGACGCGGTCCTTGCCAAACTCTTCTTCCAGGGCATGTTCGGCTTTGCGCCCGTTTTGCTGGTTGATCTCCGCGATGACCACATTCGCTCCCAGCCAGAGCAAGGCACGCGCGGCTTCGTAACCGATCCCACCGCCTGCACCGGTCACGATAACCGTTTCTCCGTGCAAGGCATCTGGCTTGAGACCGAGTTGGGAAATTACCATTGTCATAATGACCTCAATTCATCTTTGTGTACGAGATCGATTCCAATGAGTGGGCATGCTGGATGAATCCGCGGGTTACTCAGTTCACGCACGCGATGCCTTCAATCTGGACGCGGCAGTGATCGTCCACAAAATTGCTCGTAATGGTTGTCCTCACAGGATAGCCTTTTGAGAAGATTTGCTTCCAGGCCTCATGCATTGCATTGAAGTCTGTGATATCTTTCAGGATCACGGTGACCTTTAGCAAGCTGTCCAGACCCAGATCGATTTCCCTTAGTGCCTTCTCCAGGTTCCTGAAAGTCTGCATCACTTGCTCTTCCACGGAGAGTAGCTTATTGCCCTCATCATCATAGGATCCACCAAAGTGGCCGATATACACGATGTCACCCTGGATAACAAAGGTTGAGACATTATAGGAGTCATAGGGTTTGATCGTGATTCTGTTGGGCATAAAGGTCTTCCTTTCAATAGACATTATCGGAAATAATATGTGAGCACCGTCCCGAAGGTTTATTTCGAGTAGTCTGAGGTCTGAAGGGCAAACCTTACCTGCACTTGAAGCTTGCGCTTGAGCGCAAGGTGTAAGTGTCGGGACGTTTTTCCTAATTACCGATAAAGCCTACTATGTTTTCAATCGAATGGCACTTGATTGAGACCAGCTGAGGTCATTTCTTCACTTACTTCCTTTGCTTGAAATAAACTGTCAACAAGCCTGTAATGATAAACAGGATCACTCCCCATGCTACAAAACCAATGACCGCCAGGGGACTGCCAGCCAAAAAGGCGATCGCGCTGATCAATCCCAATACTCCATACAAAATCATCAACCAGCGTCTCCCACCGGAGAAGATCGGGGCGGCAATCAACATTGCCAATCCCAGAAACCAGCCCCAGCCCATGATCTCCAGCCCAAACATCACGGAATGATTCCCATAGGGCAGGAACCAATCCAGGCCCTGGACGATGTCTGATGCCATGCTCTGTCGGACTGCTCCCAGCTGCGTGAAGCGGTTGATGCTTACCGCCATTGCAAATAGCAGCGTGAATGCAAGACTGCTTTGGCTTAACGCTTTCTTTTCAGGGGCAGTTACCGTATGGAGGCAAACCATTGTGGTCACGATCATGGGACAAAGGAGCAAGCTTGAGATGCCACCGAACAGTTGAATCGCATCGGAAGGTGGAAACGTGAACTGCCGGGTCAGGATCAATCCCAGAATGACCAGGAAATAAATGATTCCGCCAAACGTGGTTATTAATGCTGACCAGAATCCTATCGGATAAGCCCAATCTCTTTCTTTTTCGTTGCGAAAACTCGACCTCTGTGACATTGGAAATTACCAAATTCCAGGTAGCAGACGGAACCGTGTTTCGGTTGTATAGGCTGCGTAACCGGGTAATTCAGCCTGCAATGTTTTATCCTCGCGCGCGGTACGCCAAACGAGCATCAGCGCGGCAATGGCTTGTGGAATGGAGGCCCACCACGAACCCAGCATCAAGCCAATCGTGATCGTGAACAGGAATCCGCCTACATAGCCGGGATGGCGTACATAGCGATACGGTCCGTCCTTACAGACTGTCTGGCCGCGGTCGGTTTGAATTCGTACTACGCTCGAGAAGTAATTGTTAGTGTAGCGCGCCCACAGAAAGATCCCCTGTCCCAGCAGATAGACAATTACACTGGACCAATAAACGAAAAGCGGCATACTCTTTGTCCAACCGAAGCGAGCATCGAGCCCACCCAGAATCAATGCGATGATGTACATTGGCGTGGTCACGGCAAAATAAAACGTATCCCAGCCTTTCATGCCTTCTTTTGGATTGAGGCGTTCTTCGACCAATTCGGAGTTTTTGGTCAGGAGTGTGCCCATCAGCCCCAGGACGATCAAATTGATCACCGTATACACCCACGCCTGCCAGTAATTCCAACGGCCTGCGACAAGGAAAAGCAAGCCGATCATCAAAACGGGGGCTAGTAATGCGCGCAGGATCATCTGCCTGCGGGCTTTTTGAGAAAGATCTAGTTTGGTCATGGTTTGTGTTCCAGGCCGGAATGGAAAGTATTTTATGAACGATTTCAAGCGATCAACGTTTCGATGATCGCTTTGAGATATTTGTGTATGAGTGAAATGTGACCTTCACCG
>Ga0105101_10001392_pt1 | contig 10521 bp, 7 predicted proteins | sample PPLLak21cMay2015_2_FD_87037 | JGI IMG/M metagenome (GOLD analysis project Ga0105101, IMG submission 87037) | Freshwater sediment microbial communities from Prairie Pothole Lake near Jamestown, North Dakota, USA - PPLs Lake P8 Core (1) Depth... | ecosystem: Environmental > Aquatic > Freshwater >...
CCCGTATGGGCACAGAAAATTCAAATTCGATTCCCGGACGCTGTTCTGTGAGGCTATTAAAACAAACCAGGCTGCCTACAGCGCTCTTTCAAAGGTTCGTTATGCCAATTTCACTATCTGGCTTGGAACTGGGGGAAGCAGAAAAATCGATGGTCCACTTCCTGCCTTTGAGGTCTTCAACCAGCGCACAGGGAAAACAATCGCCAGGGGAAAGCTGGAAGAAAAAGGGATGGACAGCACGTCGGGCGGATTCGTTTACCGTATAGATCTTGCCGGAGTACCGGAAGGGGGTCCCTATAAAATAGCTGTAAAAGGATATGGCTGCTCCTGGCCCTTCGGCGTGGGCGGTGAATTCATGAAAAAAGCAGCCTATATCACCTTCCGCGGACAATTCTATCAGCGATGCGGGTGTCCGATCGACAGCCCGGATATCCGTAAACATGCATGCCATACGATAATCTACGACGTGGACGGACCCATTGGAGAAGCCAACATTGTGGTGCAGGGCAATGAACCAACATTTAAATGCTATGGAGGATACCATGATGCAGGTGATGCCGACCGGAGGGCTTACCATATCTCAAATCCAATTGTAAACCTGATGGCCTGGGAGGCATTCCCGGAAATGTTCTATGACGGGCAGTTTGACATCCCCGGTGATTTTGACCCAGAGTACAATATCGTCAGCAAAATAAATAAGGTCCCCGATATAATTGATGAAGCCGCCTGGGGAACACTCATCTGGGAATACCTCCAGAATAAGGATGGCAGTATACATTTCGGTACCGAAACCAAAGGATATCCCGATCCTTTTGCAGCTCCTATGGATCTTGATGACAAGAAATACGGGACTGTAAAGACTGATAACAGGGCAACATGCCCTGCAGCCGGCCTGTTCATGCATCTCGCAAGAATTATCAGACCTTACAATCCGGAGAAGTCAAAAGAACTCATGACCAGGGCTGATAAAGCTTTTGCCTATGGTTCTGCTGCAATGGCCGATCCGGAAAAGCTGTATTACCATCTTCAGAGATACCTGCTGACGCGTAATGAACCGGACCACCAGAAAGTAAAAGAGCTGTACACGATAGTTGCCAGCCTGAAGAATAATCTTTTCGGAACGGTCGGTTATTCACTTAACGATAAAAATTTTGACAATCCTGCATATTTCTTTTCATACATCGTCGCGAAAGATGTTCCGACGGATCCTGAAATCGTATCGTTTTTCAAGGCTGCATTAAAAGATGCCGCTGAGGCCAACATAGCCGAATTGAGAAAGCGTGCCTTCCCGGTGGGAAATACTCCCGAAAGAGGCGGCTGGGGGCACAATGTAAGGCAGAATCATTTTGCAACTGCTTCAATGCTGATATGGAGCCTGACAGGTGAGCAAAAGTATATCGATGCAGCCTCTGAACTGCTCGATTATAAAATGGGACTGAATCCGGTAGGGATCAGTTATGTAACACATCTCGGATTTCACCAGGTGCATAATCCGCACGACAGGGAGAGCGCCTATACAGCAGGCCTTGGCCTTGGACCCAAACCCGGAATCACTGTCTTTGGTCCGGGGATCACAGGCAGAAGAACAGCCAATATTCCTGTAATACCTCAGATAAGCGAACTGGCAAAAGAACGCCAGTATGTGGATGACCGTGATATAATTTCATTTAACGAATTCACTATTTTTGAGACTCTGGCACATGATGCATGGTATACCGTGCTTGCCAACGGAGGGAAATGGAACGGGAAAGATCCGTTTGCGTTCTGATAACTGAAAAAGCCGGAAGCATTGACCACTTCCTGCCGGTCTGAGTTTCAAAAATGTAAGCTGTATGATAACAGATATATACAATTTGCCCGGGGTGGTCTGTTAACTCTGACGGAGTGTGGTCGGGGCGCCGGCTTATCATTTTACCTTAATTTAAGGTCTCTGGTGATAGATCATACTTTACCAAGGCTCATTCCCTGCCATCCCCAGAAACTACACCAGAACCAACCAGAATTGGTCTGGTGACTTCAGGCATATTACAGTACTGAGCTCTTTAACCAGATTTTTAGTGATTTTGGTCAATCTGTTTAAATTTAAATGAAGGATCGGGACAGCTATCACGAATCTTTTCTTAATAACATACCCAATATAATTCTTAACCTGTTGACCACTTGATTTTGGTATAAGTATAGTTTAACTTTACATATACATTCTTACAAATAACCTTACTCAAATGGCAATCTGGTCGGCAGAAATCAAAGAACTTGAGAGCCTTAATGTATCTCTCATGGGTCATTTCCCTGAACTGGAAAAGGAAATGGGACAGATTGTAAAAACCGAGGATGAAAATGTAGCAATGCTATATTCGAAAAGATGCCTGGAAATAATCGTCCCAGATATTTGTGAATGTGAACTGAAAAGGCCCCGCAAAACAGAGCCACTTAAAGGTATAAAATGATGAAAAGGATTTTATGGTATATTGTTAAGGTATTAGGATTTGTTATTTTAATTTTATTGTTGTACTTATTCTTGTGGCCCGTAAAAATTAATCCTGCGGCATGGTCACCACCTCAGATTCCACTTGCAACGGGTGTGTATAAAGAGAATAATCTTCTTACTAACATTGAGAAACTGGCCGAGGGATATCAGGGCCCGGAGTCGGTTGCGATCGGGAATGATGGGGCTGTTTACACAGGAGTAGCAGACGGAAGAATTCTACGGATAAGTCCCGATGGAAAGGAAATTGAGATCTTTGCCAGGGCACGAGAGCCATTGGGCTTGAAGTTTGATGCGGAGGGTAATTTAATTGTTGCGGATGCAACTCTTGGTTTGGTCTCCATTGATAAAGCAGGGAACATTAGCATATTAACAAACGAAGTCAATGGTACACCTATTGTCTTTGCTGATGACCTTGTCATTGAATCAGATGGGACTATTTACTTTAGTGAAGCCTCTACAAAATTCATCAACAGGGAATCTTTTGCAGATATTTTTGAACATCAGCCGAATGGCCGCCTATTAACCTTTGAGCCAAAATCAGGTGAAACAAGAATCCTGCTGGACAAACTATATTTTCCCAATGGTGTTGCTTTAAGCCCGGATGAGAGTTTTCTGCTATTTAATGAAACATCAATGTACCGAATAAAAAAATATTGGCTTAAAGGAATTAAGTCAGGACAGGTAGACATATTTATCGATAATCTACCAGGCTTTCCGGATAACATCACATTTAATGGAAAAGAAACCTATTGGCTCGCTCTGGCTGGAGGTTTAAAGTCACGGGTTATGTTGGATCCGCTTCTTCAGAAACCATATCTGCGCAAAGTATTATGGCGGATTTCATGGATTTTCAGTAGTGGGTCCACTGGTGAAGGTTATATTCTGGGGCTGGATTTAGATGGAAATATTGTCTGCAATATGCAAGACCCTGCAGGTGATGTATATCCAAATACTACCAGTGTTATTGAATATAATGGGAAGCTATATATAGGTAGCTACAGTGCCGACGGTTTAGGGCGGATTTCAGTACCCTTATTTAGAAAAATCACTGACCCTGGCCATAAATAACCATATCAAATTGGCCACAAACCAGAGTTAAATCCTCGTTGTTTCCTCATGTATGTTATACTTTTCAGACCTTCTTCTGAAGTGGTCAGAGAAGGACGGATTTTGAAGAAAATCACACCCTAATAAACCCTGGTTGGAGTTGTTTCTGCCAGATTGGTGTCAAGTTTGAAGAAAATCAGATACTTTAGCGATAATTGACTGTGTAGATAAATTAACATTTACCCTCATAAAATATTTATTAATGGACTTGTATGTGTTTTTGGGTGAAATCTTATTAAAACACAATTCAGAAGCTTTAAATTTAAACCCATGAAAGTATTAAAGTGGCTTGCATATTTTTCTGCTGGTACCGGAGCAATATTAATTTTAATTGGAGTAATTTCTGCTTTAACTCTAAAGCATAGACTTGATGCAATATATATAGCAAGTTATTTCCTTGGTGCTAATAGCTTTTTACTTATAACAACAGTAATTCTTCTTTTTATTCATTTAAGTCATCATAAGAAGGAATAAATCATTTCTTCTTTAATTGGAAAAATTACCGATTCTGGCCAGCTTTAACCGCCACAACGAGACCACCCAAACCGGAGTTAAATCCTCGTTGATTCAAAATGTATGTTATGTCTTCTCAGACCTTCTGTTGAAGTGGTCAAAGGAGGACGGTTTTTGAAGAAAATCAAAACTCCCGAGCTTGTAACTGGCATTTACAAATCCTGGCTCCATGGGAAAAAACGATTCCCGGATATAACCCCTTTTTTACTATATTTAGAAAATGTTATAATTAAAAGCAATGAATACCGCTCTGGCCATCTTTCTTCTTACTGTATGCATGAGCAATAATGATGACCAGTTGCTTTTCGACGGGAAAACACTCAATCACTGGGAGATTATCGATTATGACGGTCACGGGGATGTTTATGTCGCGGACAGCACAATTTTCATTAACAGAGGAAAGGTAATATCCGGCATCAGGTGGACCGCGGATTTTCCGGTCACAAATTACGAGGTCTCCCTTTATGCAAGACGCGTTGAGGGGAATGATTTCTTCTGCGGACTGACATTCCCAGTCAAGGATTCATTTCTTACACTGGTACTTGGAGGATGGGGCGGATCTCTATCAGGACTCAGTTGCATCGACGGAGCTGATGCGGCCCACAATATCACGCAAACAAATTTTTATTTTGGGAAAGGCTGGTGGTGGGCTGTCCGCCTCAGGGTAACCGATGAAAAAATAGAAGCATGGGTGGAGCAGGAAAAATTTGTAGATTTTACGATTGGCGGTTCAAAACTCTCACTCCGGTCTGAGGTCGAATCATCTGTACCCTTCGGGATTACGACTTACCAGACTACCGGGGCCATACGCGATATAAGACTTCAAATCCCCGGGAAATGAAAACCGCGATACCTCCACAGCCCGCCCTGCAGGCAGTACAAATATTATTGCAGGGAGAGGCAGACCGAGCGCTCCACTCCTAAGCTACCCCCACTCCGGCTGGCGGTATTGACCGCGAAAAAACGGATTATCATTCCGAAAATAATCGGATAAATCAGTGCGAATATATTCGCAATTAAAATTATCAGGGTAAAAGGACCTTTCTGACTGGTGATTTAGAGACCCACCTTGGATGCCAACGCACAATCAGGTTCAGTCAAAGAAGGAGGGATTTTGAACTTACTTTCAGGTTACTCTATTGCCTCAATACCTTGTTCTTTAAGTTTTACTAATCCGTCTTTCATCACTTTGACCTGTTCTGGTGAGTGACCTTGCCAAATAGTAATCTCACCAACAACCTTAAACGGATGTTCTGAGCGGTATGATTTTGTTGGATTACCGGGGAATTTTTTGTCAGTTAAATTTGGATCATCCTCAATCGGACCTGTTGGCTCTACCAAATATATTCTTTCACGTCCTTTGCCAATAGCAAGTTCAGCACCCCAAATAGCAGCATCCAGAGTAGCAGTGAGATAGATATATTTCGTTTTTTTCTTTTGCCCATAGTTTGAGTTAAGACCAATTTCGATCAAGTCGCCGATCTTTAGATCAGCTTTTGTACCGTGGAAGAACGTCTGAGAAAAAAAGCTTTGACCAGGTTCATTCGATTTGTTCTCACTTTTGTTTTTTCCCATCGTCGTATATTTATACATAAGCCGGCTGCCCTGACCACTTTATGCCGCAATATTTAACATGGAATTAGCAGGAAAGTTTAACCATGAACAGGATCAATCGTTTTGCTTTGGCCTCAGCAGGATACCGATAATATTTCAAGCCTGCAGCTTCAGTGCTATTTTAAGGTAATATCCAGGTAAACCGAGTGACGACCATATGTTTCATAAAAAGGCTTAAAAACAACTCCGTCAACATTAAATTCCAGTCGCTCAGGATCACCTGATATCGACTTACCTATATCTTCCGCATTTAATGTTACCTTACGCCATTCTGTACGCGGCTCAGGCTCCTGGGCTGCCAGTAAAACCGGCCCGTAAAACAGACTTGCAATATTTTGCTGATCTATAACCGGCTCCAGATAAAACTTAAACGGCATCCGCAACTCAACAGTATCCCCGTTTTTCCAACTACGGCTTATTGTAAGATAGCTTCCCGGCACAGCATTAACTTTTTGTTCCTTGCCATTAATCTTCACAAAAAAGCCTTTGGTTGCCCAATGGGGTACACGTACATTAAGGTCAAACCTGCCTTTGCCTTTTAAGGTTAACCGGGTCTGGTCTTCTTTTGGATAAGCCGTTGATTGCGTTACAGTTATATTCCTGTCTGTCCATTTTAATGTTGACGGTACATAAAGGTTCAGATACAAAGCCTTGTTGTCTGCACTTTTAAAATAAATTGAGTTTTGAAGTTTTGTACTGCTCTCGAGAGCCGTACCGTTACAACAGGTAAAACCTTTCATATCAGGGTTACCGAACTGTTTTACAGAACCTGGTCTTAAGGGCACATGATAAGTATTTGCAGGTGTATGCTCCGCAACAGAAGCAAGAATGTGATTGTAAAGCCCTCGCTCGTAATAATCCATTAGCTCTGCACTCTGATTAAAGAGAAAAAGGCTGCCGGTCAATTTGAGCATATTATAGGTCGCACAGGTTTCATTCTGGCCACCGGCCGCAAAACCGTTCTCATAAAGTGTTGCCGGCCTGGCGGAGTTTATTATTTTTATCGGAATTATTTCCAAATAGTTGTTCCAACCCCACCGCCACATTCTTTGTCTCGCTGGCAAGAGCCCCATTAATGAATGTACTCAAAGTTTTGGACGGGACATTAATAACAACAGCCAGATGGTTCCATTTAGTAACTACCACCGCCGGTGAACAGGCAAAATACATATCGGAATCAGTCAGGATCTGAGCCTGATAACCATCTTTGTCCTTAGTACCTGTAGGAGACGCAAAGAAATGCGATTTACTGTTTTTACCAAAATCGAAGAATATCTGCCCGCTTTTTGCAGAACGCAGGTAGATCCATCCGGTTACGGTAAGTGATTCTTCACCTGTCACCGCTTCACCCGGGATTGAAATAAACGCTTCACTCTCTCCCGGTAAAGAAAGCACATTACCAAACAGGCTGTCTTCCACAAACCTGAAATCAGTGCCCTGAATGATGCCATGTAAATTATTCCGGGACCAGTCCCTTACATCCCCTTTAAATGTATAGCGGGCAACTAATCCTGTTTCTCCGATTCCGTCTAAGATTTGGTCACCGCTTTGTGCAAAGACCGAAGGAGCACTCAAAACGCATAATATCTGGACATCGTGATCGGTGTAATTATTTTAGATTGGAGGTGCCAAATTGGTACTTCCAATTAACCAATTGAGTTTCCAGATCATCCAGATCCCAATCAGTATGAGGAGACAAAGAGAGGAAGTAGGACCGTTGCAACCAAAGCCCCTGCTTCTCTGAATTTCGAAAAGCTAATTTTAAATCCTTATTGTTTCTTAATGTATGTTTTGTCTTTCCAGACCTTCTTATAGTGGTCAAAGAAGAACGGATTTTGAAGAAAATCAGATACCTACGAAACAGAATTGGAAGGTTTGCCCAGTCATCTTCTTAAATATAAACAAAGGTCGGTGGCCGTTTACACCACTCTTTTCTTTACATCATACCCCAAATAATTCATAACCTGTTGACTACTTGACTTTGGTATAAGTATAGTTTAACTTTACATATACATTCTTACAAATAATCTTACTCAAATGGCAATCTGGTCTGTTGAAATAAAAGAAATTGAGAGACTTAATGTATCTCTTACCAGCCATTTCCCTGAACTGAAAAAGGAAGTTGGACAACTTTTAAGAACCGAGGATGAAAATGTAGCAATGCTATATTCGAGAAGATGTCTGGAAATAATCGTTACAGATCTTTGCGAATGTGAACTGAAAAGGCCCCGTAAAACAGAACCACTTAAAGGGATAATCGATAAGCTGAACAAGGAAGAAAAAGTGGCTTCATACATTGTAACCTCAATGCATAGCCTTAACAGTTTGTCGACCTATGGAGCACACCCCAAAGATTTTGATCCAGAACAGGTAAAACCAGCTTTAAATAATCTGGCAATAATTTTAAAGTGGTATCTAAAATATAAGGTAATTGGGTTACTCGGCAAGCCATTAACAACTGAAGAAGAAGGAGTTATTGTTGGTATCGGAGACCATATAACAGACTTTACCAAACTTGAGAAATCTGTTGCAATTTTACCTTTTAAAAATGATAGTCCAGATGAAGCAAATACTTACTTCATCAACGGGCTGATGGAGGAGGTTCTGAATAATCTTCAGAAGATTAAAGACCTGAGAGTTATTTCCCGTACCTCTGTTGAACAGTACAGGAATCAGACCAAGCCAATTCCTGAAATCGCAAAGGAACTGGGAGTTAATTACATTGTTGAGGGCAGCGGACAGAAATATGGTAGTTCTTTTCGCCTTAGGGTACAGCTGATTATGGCAGAGCATGAGTCACATCTCTGGGGTGAGTCCTTCCAGAAAACAATCACAGAAGTTGAAGATATTTTCAATATACAGATAAAGATAGCTGAATCAATAGCTGAAGAACTCAAAGTGGTCATATCCCCTGGAGAGAAAAAGCTCATTGAAAAAATTCCAGCCGCAGATATTGAAGTTTATGATGAATATCTGAAGGCCCGCTCTTATTGGACTGACTTTACAAAGGAGTCTTTATATAAAGCAGTTGAATATCTGACCAGGGCTATTGAGAAAAACCCGAACTGGGCACCTCTCTATGCAGGTCTGGCAGAGGTCTGGATATGGATACAGCAGGCGGGATGGGAACAAGCTTCTGTCGCTGGTCCAATAATCTTCCAGAATCTCAACAAAGCTATGGAATTCGATCCGGATCTTGCTGAAGTTCATTATCAGTGTGCCGTGAGTGCCCAACTGGTGGAATGGGACTGGGGAAAAAGCGAAAAAGAATTTTTAAAGGCACTGGCTATAAATCCCAACAACTCACTCTCAAGACTGATGTATGCACAGTTATTATTGATACTGAACAGGCCCGATGAATCAATGGCACAGAGAGAACTTGCAATCAGCCTTGATCCGTTAAATCCTGTTACGAAGCTCATTTATATGGGAACACTGGTACAGGCAGGAGAATGCAAAGCCAGCCTGTCACTGTTGGAAGAAGCCTGGGCCACTAATCCTGAGGACCTCAATTATAATGCAATGATTGAATTAGCAGCTTACAAGTGTAAGGATTTCGACAGAGTAATCAGATCATTAAAATACGCGCTTCCATTTCCTTTTGAAGAAAATAAATATAAAGAGATTGAGAGGATTTACAGAGAATCAGGAATCGTTTCAGCGTATGAAGAATTAATGAAATATATGGAAAAATTTGCTGACACCAATTACATTGGTTTTTTTGATATGACCTATAGGTATATCATAGCGAATCAATCTGATAAAGCCATGGACTGGATTGAAAAGGGATTTGAATCACATGACCCGTTAATGAGTTATATTACCCAAACGGCTCATATTCTTGAACCATTGTTTGGTAATCCCAGGTTCATTGCCATTTGTGAGAAAATGAACCTTCTTATAAACTGATTTAATAAAATGGCTTGAAGAATAAGGGATTTTATAAACCATTGATCATAATTATAGTTAGTCATCCATCTCAAACTGGTCACCCAAATCCAGAGTTAAATCCTTGTTGTTTCCAAATGTATGTTAAGTTTATCAGACCTTCTTTTGAAGTGGTCAGAGAAGGACGGATTTTATCCTTCGTATCAGGCTACTGGAGGTATAATTCTTTTCTCAGAATAGACGCATCCAATCATATTACTGCCAAACGCCACCAGTTTGATTCTGGATTAATCTGGTCAATTCTGGGACATTTTTTCGGTGTGGTAAAGGAAAAGGTCGGCAAAAGCACTCGCTCTCACACTCACACTGACTCGATGTGCTAATTCTGGAATATGTTTACATTTAAAATGCGCTGATAATTCATATTTAACAGGTCATACAGCTGACCTGGATGAAAGGATAAGAAGCCACTACAAAATGGAGAATACTTATACAAAACCTCGAAGATCCGTTGTACTTATTGAAGTTATTTGCATCCTTGCTGATTCACCAGGTATTGACAATCTTAGTTTTTCATCATAAATTTGATAGACTTTTACTTTCTTTTAAATATAATTAATTTTCTCTTTCAGCTTTAATAGGATTTTATAGAATCTCCGATTAAATATTATTTAGATACTTCAACTAATCAAATATAAACGGAGGCTATTTAAATGTATGACAAAATTTATGATTACCTTATTGTTGGTTCCGGTGCTGGAGGAGCTACTTTAGCCAAAGAATTAGCACAACGGAAGAAAGATGTACTTGTCGTCGAGACCGGTAAGATAGAAGAAAAGGTCGGGGAATTTGATATTGCCCGTAAATTTTATGATGGCGATCACCTGTTAAGAATACCCAGGAAATCCAAA
>Ga0105101_10001395_pt1 | contig 10505 bp, 9 predicted proteins | sample PPLLak21cMay2015_2_FD_87037 | JGI IMG/M metagenome (GOLD analysis project Ga0105101, IMG submission 87037) | Freshwater sediment microbial communities from Prairie Pothole Lake near Jamestown, North Dakota, USA - PPLs Lake P8 Core (1) Depth... | ecosystem: Environmental > Aquatic > Freshwater >...
ACCGAGTGAGGCTCGACGAAGGAGTTGCCTTGTGCCAGGACATCCTTTCCCGGGTCGGGATCCCCAAAGAGCAAACCTTCTTGGGCATGATCAACGCCGGCCATCCGGGCGGGATGCTTCCTCTCACTGAGAGGGAGAGTCGATCATTTCACCATAGCGCTCTCCCGGAGAACGTCTATGTTGCGGACGCCTCCCTCTTTCCTCGATCGCTGGGAAAGCCACCGATCCTGACGATAATCGCCATGGCCAAACGCGTAGGGCGGATCTGCCGGGAACGGTTGGCCTGAATTTGCCCGCTCGAGGAATTCATCTTTTTCCTTAAGGTCGTTGAGGATATGATATAAATAGTGTGGGGAGAGGACAGAATGGCCTTTATCAGCATATTCAACGACGTCTTGGGGCCGGTCATGCGCGGGCCGTCGAGCTCGCACACGGCGGGCTCCTACCGGATCGGCCGGATCGCCCGCTCACTTCTCGGGGAGGAGCCCGTTTCGGCTGTCTTCAGTTTTGACCCGGAAGGCTCCTATGCCAAAACCTACAAACAGCAGGGGGCCGACCTGGGGTTCGCGGCCGGCTTGATGGGCTGGCCAATCACCGACGAGCGCTTTCCGCAGGCCCTGGGAGCGGCCGCCCAAGCAGGGATGGGGGTCGTTTTTCGGACAGCCCCCATTCCCGGCGCTGATCACCCCAACACGGTCCTCGTTGAATTGTCCGGTCCGAAGGAGAAACGTCTCCGGGCGCTGGCCCAATCAGTCGGCGGCGGCGGGGTTGTTTTCCGTCGGGTTGAAGGCTGGGAGGTCGAATTGACAGGCCGGACTCATGACTTTCTGGTGGACTGCGCAAGATCTGTCGTGTCCCAAGTCGAGAAGATCCTTGGGCGCAGACGGCCGTTTGATAGTCTGGTCTTGAGAGAGGATAGGCAGGGAAAGGCTCTTGTCCATTTCCGGAGCTCGGATGGGCCGGACGAAAACGCTATGGCTAGCCTCCGTTCAACCAGCGGAGTCAACCGGATCTGGTCGGTACCGCCTCTTTTTTTCGTGCAGCGCGGCGATCCGCTTTTTTCGAGCGCCGCGGAGATGGCTGCCTTGGCCAAAAACCGCAGAACCAGTCTGGGCCGGGTGGCCCTCGAATACGAATCCCGCCTGATCGGGTTTTCCGCGAAGGAAGCAGAACAAGAAATGCTGAGGCGTTGGGATATCATGTCCGCGGCCATCGAGCGTGGACTCAGCGAGCGCGACTTGAGCCTGAGTCTCCTCCGGCCGTCTGCGGGGCGGATCTTCAAAGCCGAGACAGCAGGGAACCTCGCTCTTGGCGGCCCCGGGACGCGAGCGGCCGCGCGGGCCATGGCGGTTCTGCACGTAAGCAACAGCGGGGGAGTGGTCTGTGCCGCCCCGACCGGAGCGTCGTCAGGGGTCATCCCCGGAGTGGTCGCAACTCTGATCGAAACAAAGAAGCTGCCGGCTGAAAAAGTGGCCCTCGCCCTCTTCGCTGCTTCCGCCGTCGGTCTCGTCATCGCCTGCCGGGCGACCTTCGCCGCCGAGGTGGCCGGTTGTCAGGTGGAGATCGGGGCCGCCGGCGCGATGGCCGCGGCCGCAGCCGTAGAGGCCATGGGAGGTTCCGCGGGGCTGGCCCTTGACGCGGCGGCAGTCTCCCTGCAGAACAGCATGGGCTCGGTCTGCGACCTGGTGCAGGGCCTCTGCGAGATCCCGTGTCACACACGCAATGCAGTGGCCGCCTCCGGCGCGCTTATCTGCGCCGACCTGGTCCTGGGAGGCTATGTCAATCCGGTTCCACTGGACGACACTGTGGACGCGGTCTTCGCCGTCGGGAAAATGTTGCCCCGGGAACTCAGATGCACTTCTCTTGGCGGGCTGGCCGTGACACCATCGGCGCAAGCCCTGCGGAAGCCGACGTGATCCGGGATGAAAACACCGGTCAAGCCTAGGTTGTTCAGGGACAAGGAGGCCTGGCGGCGCTGGCTCGCGGCCAATCACGATAAGGCTTCCGAAGCCTGGCTGGCTTACTACAAGAAGGGAACAGGGAAAAGATCGGTCACCTACGAGGAGGCCCTCGATGAAGCCCTCTGCTACGGCTGGATCGATTCGACGGTCAGGGCTCTCGACCGGGAGCGATATATGCAGAGGTGGACGCCGCGGAAGCCCGGAAGCGTCTGGTCCGCCTCGAACAAGAAGCGCCTGGCCAGACTCACGGCCGAAGGACGGATGTGCGAGCCAGGCCTGTCCAAGTTGAGGGAGGCCAAGCGCGACGGCTCGTGGACGACGCTTGACGCCATCGACCGGGACCTGAGAACCCCGGCCGAGTTGCTGGACGCCCTGGCGGCGAAGCCCGGCGCCCGGGAGAGATTCGAAGCCCTTTCCCCTTCACAGAGGAAGCTCTGGGGGTGGTGGATCCAGAGCGCCAAACGGCCGGAGACCAGGGATCGCCGCATCGAAGCGGCCTTGAAATGGATCCTGGCTGGACGGAAGATCGGTATAGAGACCCCACGGCTGACCCCCGGGACGGCCAAAAAGAGGCACGCCGCCGCGTGATATCTTAGGGAAACGACAGGACAGGCTGATCAGTCTAGCCGCCGGCTTTTTCCCGCTTCAGCTTTTCTCGGGCCTCGGCGAACATCGGCTCGGCATACTCTGACGGCCACGTGCGGTCCTCGAACTTCCGCTTTTCGACGAGCGCCAGGAAGCCCTTGAACTCCCCGAAATAGGATCCGTAGATGTGGAAGCTGTCTACGAGGTCGGCGTACCGGCCGACGCGCACCGCGTGGCCTGTCCGTTCGCTGATCCGAGCGGCGATCACCCGCTGCAGGTCGGTCAGCGCGAAGACGTTCATGTAAGCCGCCTTGTACGCGTCCCTCGAGCGCCAGTGGGTGTTCATGTTGAGGACCGATCCTCCCTCACCGTCCGGGAGAAGCCGGCACCAGATCCGCTGCAGGCAGGGCGGGTCATAGGTCGGGGGGTCGAGCTTGGGGTTCCAGGTTATGGCCTGGGCCCGCCGGGAATGCCCGGCTTGACTGAGCTTCTCGATGACATAGTTGATCTGGTCGATGACCATGCCCTCGACCTCATAGGCAAAAAGGCGCTTGTGGTAGGTGTAGGTCCATTTCCCCTCTTCCGGCGCGATCCAATGGTCATGGACGCCCTCCACGACTTCCTGGCGGTAGATTTCAAGGTCTTCCAGCCCGCCGGGGAAAGCCCGATGGATGCGCGGCTCGCGGAACGGGTCCTCGACAACCCACATCATGGTGCAATCTCTGCTTGGCGGGTCTCCCGGCTTGTCATATTCGGTCTCGATGGCCGCCCCCTGCTCCCAACAGGCCAGGACGGCCTTTTCCCAGGCCTCGGGCAGAGTCTTTCCGCTGACGTGCAGAGTGGGGATCAATCCTTGCATCTGAGGCTTACCTCCTGAGAAACGCGGAGATCAGGACGCCGAAACCGACGACGATCAGGACGAGCGGCCACCAGTGCTCGAGACCGATGAGGTGGGAGCCTCCGATGACGACGAGGATGAGCCCGGCGACGATGCGGCCCCCGATGGCCCGATGGCTATCGGGCGAGAAGGCCCGCAGGAGCGCTTCGATCAGGAAGATAGCGCCCAATCCCACCAGGAAATAGGCCCACCAGTCCGTCCAGGAGATCCTGTCCATCTCGCTCATGAGGAAAAGAACGCCGAGCAGGATAAGGATGAGTCCGCCCGTAACTTTCGGCGGATAATCTTGTCTTGGCTTGACGTCTTCGTCCATGCTGTCCCTCCCGATTCAACCTCTGGTCCTCCACGTATACCACAGGCTCGGCACCCGGTCAATGCGGAAAAAGATGGTGGAGGGACCGGAGGGGGAGGGGCGAAAAGCGGGATTGCTATTCCCCGTCATTTTTAATAGAATGGCGAAAATACCAATGACCGTCCGAGCCGTCGTCAAGTCCATGAGGCCGGCCCAGTGGACCAAGAACCTCTTTGTCTTCGCTGCTCTCATCTTCTCCCAGCGGTTCTTTTCGGCTCCTCTCCTGCTCAAGACGGCAGGCGCGTTTCTCTCTTTTTGTGTGATCTCCGGGGCTTTTTACATCTTCAATGACCTCCGCGACCGCGAGGAGGACCGGGCCCATCCCAAGAAATCGCAGCGGCCGATCGCCAAGGGCGAGATCAGTCCTTCCGAAGCGCTGGCCCTTTTCGGAGTTCTGGCCGCGGTCGCGCTGGCGATGGCCTTCTTTCTCGGGCGAGGTTTCTTCTGGGCGGTCGCCGTCTATTTTTTTCTCCAGGTTGCCTATTCTCTCAAGCTGAAGCAGGTCGTCATCCTCGATATCTTTGTCATTGCCGCCGGATTCGTCATCCGCGTGGTGGCGGGCGGCTTGGTCATAGGGGTGCCCATCTCCTCATGGCTGCTCATTTGCGCGATGCTCCTGGCTCTGCTCCTCTCCATGGGGAAGAGGCGCCATGAGCTCCTTCTTCTTGAGAACAAGGCCATCGAACACCGTCCCATCCTCAAAGAGTACAGCGCCTACCTGCTCGACCAGATGATCGCCGTGGTCACCGCGTCGACACTGATCGCCTATTGCCTCTATACGATCTCCCCCGAGACCGTAGATAAGTTCGGGACTTCCCACCTCATCTGGACGACCCCCTTCGTCCTCTACGGGATCTTCCGGTATCTCTACCTTGTCCATCTCAAAGGCAAGGGCGGGAGCCCGGAGGAAATCATCATCCAGGACAGGCCGATGCTCGTCAATATGGTGCTCTGGATCGGGGCTGTGATACTCGTCCTCTACTTAAGGAAGTGAAGGCTCCTCGGCTCCCGTTCGAGATGATAGATGATGATGCTCTGGAGGGTTCGGCCGATGGCCTCCAGCTGGCCGGCCGAACAGGAGGGGCCGCCTTCTGTGGGGGGAGCGTTTTCCCGGGCCCAGACGAGAAAGGGGAAGAACTCTTTGGGAACCGCTTCCTTTTTTAAAGGCGCGCAGGGCTCGCAGTAAACACCGTCCATCCGGGGAGACAGCCAGCCTCCTTCGGTCAGCCGCTTCCGGCATTTCCGGCAGCGCCGGAAATCGGGCAGGAGCCCGTTGATCTGGAGAAACCAGGCCTCGAAATACCGGCCCAGAATCCTCAGGTCCCCTTTCGCCTTGATGGCCTGCAGGACGGAGCAGAGAAGCCGGAAGACGATATCCTCCTTGGCGCGCGAGGGGAAGAACTCCTCCACCAGCTCGGCAAAATAGCTCAGGGTGCAGGCGCTCTGGAAATCCCCCTGGACCTCGAAGAAGGACTCGATGAGGTCGGCCTGGCTGATCGTCACCAAGTCGCTGCGCTCCTTCTCATAGTAGAAGGCCTTGACCAGCGACATCGGTTCGAGGCTGCTCCCGAACCTGTTGCCGAACTTCCGTGCGCCCTTGGCCACGCCGCGGAGCAATCCTTTCTCCCTGGAAAACAGGACGACGAGCTTATCCTGATCGCCGATGTTGAAGCTGCGCAGGACGATGGCCTCGGTCTGGTCAAGGGGCATGGAAGGCTGCTCAGGATACGAAAGTGATGTTCAAGGCCTTGATCTTCTCCCGGAGCTGGCCCTCTTCGATCTTGAGGTCGGAAGCGGACTGGGGGACGTCCCAGCCGTTCCTCATCAAGACCCCGTGGATGTAGCGTCTCTCGAACTGCTCTCTGGCCTTTTCCAGCGTCCGGCCTTCGCGGCCTTCAAAGAATCCGGAGATATACTCGAGCTCGCGCGTTTCGACGAGGAGAGTCAGGTGGGAGCCGGTGATCACATCCTCGGGGACCATGATGACGAACCGCTCAATGACGTTCATCAACTCGCTGACGTTGCCCGGCCAGACGTAGCGAAGGAAGGCCCCGATGGCCTCCGGGGACATGGTTTTGGGCTTCTTTCCATACTCCGCGGCGAAATGCCGCAGAAAGTGGTCGATCAGATGGGGGATGTCATCCGACCTTTCTCTCAGGGGCGGCAAGGTGAGGGGAATGACATTGAGCTTGAAGAAGAGGTCCTCGCGAAACCGCCCCCGGCCGATGAGCTCGCGCAGGCTGCGGGTGGTACCTGCGATGATGCGGCAGTCGAAAGGCAGCGGCCTCGACGCGCCCAGCGGCTCGAACCGCCGCTCCTCGATCGCCCGCAAGAACCTGGCCTGGGTCTTCAGGCTCAGGTCGCCGATCTCGTCCAGGAAGAGAGTCCCTTCATCGGCCAGCCAGATCTTGCCCTTTTTGTCCCTGACTGCCTGGGGAAAAGCGCCCTCGACGTAACCGAAAAGCTCCGTTTCCATCATCTCTTCGGGGATGGCCGAGCAGTTGACCTCAACGAACTTCTTCTCCTTGCGCTGGCTGAGCTGATGGATGAGGCGGGCGACCAGCTCCTTCCCGGTCCCATTTTCGCCGTATATGAGGACCGGGCCCCCGGACTGGGCCGCCAGGTCGATCTCCCGCCTCAGCCTCTGGATGGACGGGCTCTCCCCGATGAGATAATAGCGGCCGCGCTGGCGCTCGCGGAGCAGGACATTCTCCTCTTCGAGCTTCTTCTGCCGCAGAGCGTTGCGGACGGTGAGGATGACCTTTTCCAGGGAAAGCGGCTTTTCCAGAAAATCGTGGGCGCCGAGCTTGGTCGCCGTGACGGCCGTCTCGATCGTTCCGTGACCGGAGATCATGACCACCTGGGGGCCCTCCTCCATGGCCTTGATCTTCTTGAGGACCTCGACCCCGCTCATCTTGGGCAGCCAGATGTCGATGATAACGAGGTCGACGTTTTCGTTCTTCAGGAATTCCAGGCCCTGTTCTCCCGAATCCGCTGTCTTCACCAGGAAACCCTCGTCTTCCAGGATTCCTTTGAGCGAGGAGCAGATGCTGGCTTCGTCGTCGATGATCAGGATCTTTTCTTTCATCATGCGGGCAGCTGAATGGTAAATTTGGCTCCGGTCGGCTGGACGTTCTCCGCCCGGATCGAGCCGTTGTGCTCACGGACGATCTGGTTGACGATGGCCAGTCCCAGACCGGTGCCTTTCTTCTTGGTGGAAAAATAGGGCAGGAAGAGCTTGGTCTTGTCCTCGGTTGAGATGCCGGGCCCCGTATCCGAGATTTCGATCGAGACCTGTTGCTGTTTCTTTTCGAAAACGGCCCGGACCCGGATCTTTCCTTTCTTGTCCATGGCCTCGATGGCGTTGTCGAAGATGTTGATCAGAACCCTTTTCATCTGTTCCGGGTCGAGCTGGAGCGACGCGGGGAGGTCGGCCGCCAGTTCGGCCTCGAACTCGACTTGGGCGAAGATGCCGCTGAAGAGGGCTACGGTTTGCTCGATGAGGAGACGCAGGTCGGCCGACCGGAGGTCGACCTTGGGCATGCGGGCGAAGTTGGAGAACTCATCGACCATCGACTTGATCGTCCGGGTTTCCTGGATGATGGTCTTCGCCCCTTCCTCGATCACCGCGGGTGAATTCGAGTCCTGCTTCTTCAGCGTCTTGATGATCCGTTCGGCTGAGAGCTGGATCGGCGTCAGCGGGTTCTTGATCTCGTGAGCGACCCGCTGGGCGACCTCCTTCCAGGTGGCGATCTTCTGGGCCTTGATGAGCTGAGTCAGGTTGTCAAAGACGACGATCATGCCCGAGAAATCCCCGTTCGCCTGAGGCAGGGGAGAGAGGGCCAGGGCCAGGGTGGTCGTCTGCCCGTTGGAGATGATGTTGATCTCCTTGTCGGATAGGCGGTACTTGTTCTTGATCCCCCAGGCGATGTTCTTGACGATCTCGCCGTACTTATCATCCACGAGGACCTCCCGGAATCCCTTGCCCACCGGGTTTCTATCCTCCAGGGCCAGCATCTCCCGGGCGGACGAGTTGATGGTGGTGATCATCCCCTCGGAGTCGAGGGTGATGACTCCGGTGGTGATGTTCTGGAGGACGGTTTCGATGTACTGCTTCCGGTTCTCGAGTTCGGCGGTCTTCTGGGCGATATGGAGCTGACTCTCCTGCAGGTCGGAGATCATCTGGTTAAAGGAATCGATAAGCGTCCCCAGCTCATCGGTCGCTGGGTCCTCAACGCGCACGCTCAGGTTGCCCCGCGAGACCTCCTTGGTGGCCTGAGCGAGTTTCTCGATGGGCACGGTGATCCCCTTGGCCAGATGGAGCCCGCTCCAGCTGGCGGCGAAGATGATGAGCAGAGTGATGAACATCAGGATGAAAATGTAGAAGGTCTTGACGGTGATCTTCTGCGGGGCGAGAAGCCGGTACCTCTGGACGTAGGCGTTGATGGTGTTGATCCGCTGCGTGTAACTCTGGGGGAAAAAGCGGCCGGCGGTCACCAGGACATGACCGACCCCGGCGAAATCGAACCCGACGCCGCGCCGGATCATCTCCCCCGCCCCCATAGGCTCGATGCTGCTGAGGCGGCCGCCCTGACGGGCTTTCTGGACAAGGCCGGGCTGGACCGACTTGTAGTCTTTGAGCGGCAGGCCGGGGTTGAGATAGGTGAACAGCTCCTCGTCATCCACATAGATGCCGATCTCATCGAGCCTGTACTCACTGAGCTTCTGACGGATGAAATCCCTGAGGGCGAGCCTGTTCTCCACTTGGACGAGTCTGCGGCCCTGGATCTCGCCGCTCAGCACGACGGCGTAGTGGTAGGCCGTTTCCTCAGCGTTGGCGTAGACGCCGTCGGCCACGCTCTTGGTGTTCTCAATGACCTTATCGAACGGCGTCTTGAACCAGAGCTCGATGTTGCGGCTGATCAGGTCGCTGGCGAAAAAGAAGAGAAGGAAGGTGGGGATGATACTCAAAGCGATGAAGAACAGAACGAGCCTGGTTTTGAAATGGGAGCCGACGATGTTCCGTTTTCGTTCGAGGTAGAGTTTGACGAGGTTCCGCCCCAGGATGAGAAACAGGACGAGGAACAGGATAAGGACGATGATCTGCATCAAGGAGAGGAGGACATTGGTCACCGAGGTGGGAGAAAACTCCTGGGAAGTGCGGATGACGTATTCGATGGCAAAGAACACGAGGACGAGAAGGATGACAAAGACGGCGATGAAGCGAGGTCCCTTTCTGCTGGCGGCTTCCATCGTCCTAGCCGGTCTTTTCCTGTTCCTGGACAAGGAAGTCGAGGTAATTTTCGGGGGTGATACGGATATCCGAGCGGACCGTCCCGCTTGCGCCGAGCGGCTTGGCCTTGCGCCCGTTGATGGTCAGGTCAAGCCCGGCGGCATTGCCGACGCTCAGCCGCACTTCCTGCCCGGCGGTGACGTCGAGCATATCTCCCTTATTCTTGATTCCGTCCCAAACGGACTCCCCATCGGCATAAATATGGATCCAGGTCTCCTCTAGGAACGTGATCTCGAGGCGCAGGCTTGCGACCTCTTCGACCAAGGGTTCCGGCTCCAGCGGCGGGTTCCGCTTCAGGACCTCTACTTGATCCGTGATTGGAGCGGGTTTGACGGGGACGGGCTGGGTTTTTTCCGCCGGCCGGAAATAGGTGAATACCAGGAAAAGCGCGAGCCCACCGATTGCCACGGCGAGCGCCGTGATCCAGACGCCCTTGCGGACGGACAAACGGGAGAGATGTTTCGGCCGCGGCTGCGTTCTGGCCAGGGATTCACCGTATTGCAGCTGTTCCTCAAAAGTGTAAGTCTCCTGGTATTTGTTGAGCACCTGGTTTTCATCGATGCCGATGCCCCTGGCGTAGGCGCGGAGAATAGCCCGCACGAAAAACGCTCCAGGTATGACGTCCAGCCGGTCCTCTTCGAGAGCCTGGAGGAACCTCAGGCTGATCCGGGTGGAGTCGGCGATCTCCCGCAGCGAAATCCCTCTGAGTTCTCTTTCTCTTTTGAGTTCCTGACCGAGGGACGCCATTGGGAAAAATTGTAGGCTAATCCTCCCTGCCTGTCAACCAAGAGGGCTCGGGCCAGTTGGCTCCAAACCGCGCCGATTTTGTCCCGGCGAGCCAAAATCGGCTCGACTTTCGGGCTGCGCTCTCTTCTCCTCCGGAGAAGAACCGTGCCCGCTTCGCCCTCAAACGGGTTTGTCGCCAACTGGCCCTCGCCCGGGTCGTTGGAAAAAACATGCCCGCTCAGTCGTCGATGGGCCTCCTCACCCACACCCTTCGCCCCCGACAAAAAAGGAGATCCGTGCCTGCTTCGCCCTCAAACGGTTTGTCGCCAACCGGCCCTCGCCTTGGTCATTAGAGAAGATCCGTGCCCGCTCAGTCGCCCAGGGACTTCCTCACTAGTGTCCCGTCTCGCAAATTCCTTGCCAAAGTCCTCTGTTTGGACGGGACGCTTCCAGGGGGGAGTCAAACTCTCCCCTCGGCGCTTCGCTGACCCCCTGAGGGGAACGACGCCGTCCCCCTCAAACTCCCCCGCGGTGGCGCGTCTTCCGCTGATTATGACATAGCCAAGTTATTTGTGAGACGCGCCACGAGGATCCTTTGACTTGGCAGGAAAATTCCGACTCCCTGGTGTAAAATGGACGCGCTGCGCTGATTCCATGATCAACCTCGCCAGAGCCATCCGAATCCAGGAG
>Ga0105101_10001397_pt1 | contig 10494 bp, 10 predicted proteins | sample PPLLak21cMay2015_2_FD_87037 | JGI IMG/M metagenome (GOLD analysis project Ga0105101, IMG submission 87037) | Freshwater sediment microbial communities from Prairie Pothole Lake near Jamestown, North Dakota, USA - PPLs Lake P8 Core (1) Depth... | ecosystem: Environmental > Aquatic > Freshwater >...
CACTTTGCCGGCGCCAAGCGATTTACGTTCGGCCAGGTCCACCAGCGCTCCGGCCATGGCGGCTAACGCGCCCTTCATGTCCGCGGTCCCCCGGCCGTAGAGCTTCCGTTCCTTCACGACGGCCGCGAAAAGATCAACCGTACTCCCGGCGTTCGGCGGCACGGTGTCCGTGTGTCCACAGAAAAGGAGATGGCGGCCGGGCCGCCCGCTGTCGACGGTCGCCACGATGTTTGGACGTCCTTCCCTGACTTCCGTGATTAGGGAGGGTATCTTATGAGCATCGAAGAACGCTCCGAGTTCCCTGGCTACGGCTTCTTCCTGGCGCGGGATCCCGGGATAGCTCCTGGCTTTGACCAGGTTGATGAGAAGGTAAGTGATTTTTTCTGTGTCTTCCATGGCGACTCCTGTTCTCCGAAGGCTATTTCTTGGCGAAGAAATTGTACTCCCTGTACTGGACCTCACAGGGGTTGCCCCTGGCCAAGAGCATCGTCTGTGTGGTCAGGTTGATGATCACCGAAAAGGTTGTTTTGACCCCTTTCCCGTGCCGGCAGATCGACCCGGGATGATTCACGTGGTCGGAGAGAAATTCCTTCATCTTGTCGACCGTGATCCCGCCCAGGCCTCTCTTGAGAAGCCGGGTGCCGCGGTTGTAGCGGACGATAGAGCTCGTGATGCCGTTCGTGTCGAACTCGAACTGCCTCATCCACGGCGCCACATAGTGGTTCGTGTGGACGAGATAGCCGTCCGTTGAATAGAGCGGAGCGTAATCGGTGGCCGAGCCTTCGATGCTGTAGATCTCGCCGCTCGCGTCCGTGATGAGCTGGTTGTAGTTTGAGGCCCGCTCTTTGAGGATGGCGGCATCGATCGCTTCGCCGAGCGTCCTGGCGGCCAGGATTTTGCGCACGAGGAGAAGCCGCGGCACGCCCACTCTCATGTCATTGGAATCCACCTGGTTTCCGGTCAGGCTGATTCCCGCCGAGTTGTAGCCGACGCTGATCCCCAGCCCGCCATAGCCCACGGTCACGATCTCCGGCTCTCCGTCCACCTGGTAATGGACGATGACGACGGAGTCCTGGCTCGAGGGAGAGGTGTCGTTGTTGTGGGCGGCCAGCACAGAGCCGTCGGCCGTGACGTCATTCGAGGCGATGAGGTCGCTGCAACCCTTGGTGAACCGGTAGTTCTCGTCGCCGATCTCTTCGCAGAGGCCGGGGAAAAGGTCCTCGACCTCCAAGCCAACGGCGTCGGCCGCCCCCTTGATCTCGGTCACGTACTCGGAAAGATATTTCCTGGAGTAGGCCAGGAACAGTTCCGCCTCGGCCCGCACCTTTTTCCAGTCCGGGCTTTTCTTCATCTCCGCCACATCGCGGAGGATGTCATCCTTGAGCCGGGTCCCGATTTGATATCCGGCCTCATAGTGGGTGCCCTTGACATGGATGACGGGGACAGGAATATCCTTGAGTACGGGAGCCGGCGGCGCCTGGGTCTGTCTATCTTCCGGCCAGGCAAAAGCCGCCTGGAGAGTGAAGAAAAGCAATAGAACAAGCCAGGCCCTCAATACATCCCTTTTTTTCATGATCCCTGTTCTTCCTTTCTTTGCTGCGTCCTTGTCCTAAGCTTCGAGCAGAGCCCCGATATGGGCTGACACGGCCTTCGCCAGGCCGTCCAGGCTGTATCCCCCTTCGAGGAGGGAAACCAGCCGGCCGGCGGCGTGATCGCGCGCTATGGCGGCCGCGACCCTGGTGAGGCTGCCAAAGCCCTGATCGGTCAAGCGGAAACGGCCGAGAGGGTCTCCCGTCCGTGAATCGAAACCCGCCGAGATCAAAACGAACTCCGGCCGGAAACGGTCCATGGCCGGCCGGAGCTTTTCTTCGAAGGCGGCCAGAAGCTCCCTGTCTCCCGACCCGGCAGGGAGCGGGACGTTGAGTGTTGTTCCCCTTCCTCCGGCCTCCCCGGTCTCGTCGGCCCGGCCTGTCCAGGGATACCACGGCCATTGATGAGTGCTGAAGTAGAAGACAGTCCCGTCCCGGTAAAATATCTCCTGGGTTCCGTTGCCGTGGTGGAGGTCCCAGTCGATGATCAGGACTCTGTTGAGGCCGTGCTTCTTCTGAAGATACCTCGCGGCAATGGCCGCATTGTTGAAGATGCAGAATCCCATGCCTCGGTCGCCGCTGGCATGATGCCCGGGAGGCCGGATGGCGCAGAAAGCGCGCTCGGCCTTTCCCCGCATGACCTCATCGCAGGCGGAGAGGGCCGCTCCGACCGCCCAGAGGGCGACATCGAACGAGTCCCGGCTGAGGAGCGTGTGGCCGGTGGACAGCTCTTTGGCCCCACTCCGGACGTCTTTGTTGACGATCGCGATATACTCAGGCCGGTGAACGGTTTCCACCCAGTCGAGCGTTGCGATCCGGGGATCGGCTCGTTCGAGCCTCGGCCAAAGGCCATTCCCCGTGAGGCCGTCAGAGATGGCCCGGAGGCGTCGAGCGCTCTCGAAAGCGTACTCTCCCGTATCATGTCTGGCATAGATATCGCCGCTTATGAAAGCAACCCTTGATTGCTGCCCATCCTTACGTTTCAGAAATCCCGGACAGAGCGCAAACAAACTGGCACAGCCCATACCGCGCATGAAATCCCGCCGGCTCAGCCGCAGGTCTCCGAAGGTCATGGCCTCTCCTCTTTCTTCACGCCCGGGAGACCGGCCTGAGCTTCTTCCAGGATCCGGATGTTCTCGGGATTGTCTTTGGCTCTCTCTCGGACGCCGGCTCCGCTGTCATCTTTGGCATTAACGTCGGCGCCGGCTTCCAGCAACAGGCGCACCACCCTGGGATCTCCCGAAACGGCGATCATCATCGGCGTCAGGCCTCCGGCCAGCCGGATGTTGACTTCCGCTCCTCTCCGGACGAGCGATTCGACAATCTCCGGTGGTATCTCATTTTCGGAGGTCAAGGCTTCGACGAGAGCCGTCCGGCCGTCGACATCCCGGGAATTGACCTCGGCGCCTTTCTCGATAAGATTCAGGGCAACACCCGTCGAGCCCGCAATGAGGCTGAACATCAGGGCCGTCACGCCGTAGGGATCTTTGGCGTTGACGTCCGCGCCGCTCTCGATCAATTCCAGGGCCGTCTCTGAATCGCCTCTCCTTGCCGCTTCGAGCAGCGGGGCATATCCTTGGTCTTGGACATCAGGCGACATGCCCGCCGCCAGGAATAGCCTCACGACCTCCGACCGGCCTTCTCTGACCTTCTGAACGAATGACTTTTCGGAAAATTCGATGCCCTGGCGGAGGAGTTCTTCTTTTGATTTCTTTGCCGCAGACGGGCAGGCAATCAGCAGGAACCCCAGAGTCTGCGCAAGGACGAGAGTTTTGATCAGACTTGGCCGCGATGCTCCGGCCATGGGCTGAAAGAATTGAGGTCCGGGCCGAGCGATAACGGCATTTTGCGGGCCGCCCATAGTTTTATGGCTTATAACAGAGCCCAAACAGGATGTCAATTTTGCCGGAGCCGCCGGTTTGTTCAAGATCCCGCTTTCCTGTCAACAAGGGCGTCGATCCGTTCGAGCTTTTCGGTGGCAGCGAATATCGCGTTATGAAGTTGCTCGATGGCGGCGTCGACGCCCGTTTCATCGCCGGCTTCAGAAGCTTCGGTCAGCGCCGGCAGCAAGAGGACCGCGTAGGTGTAGCGGGCGCCGAAGACGAGGTACTTGCATCAGGGGCGGCGCGGGATTCCTTGCCGGTCGGTGAAATCCCTTTCTAGGCTGATGAGCAGCTTGTTGATGCGTTTCAAATCTTCCTGATCGATATCGCGGGTCCTTTCCATATCGAAAAGAAGAGGCCGAACCTCAGAAGCCGCTTTTTCCATCTTTCCGAGTCGAGCCAGAAGCCCTCCCGCCTTCCGTTTTTCCGGATCATGTTTCGCCGCCCAGTCAGAGACGTAGGTCCGGAGTTCCCGGGCAAAGTCCTCAAAATTGAGCGGAAGGACGGGCCGGCGCGCCTCAGCTCTTCGGCCCTTTTCTCATTCTGGGCGTTTATCCTCAATCCAGCTGTGTCACGATCGCGTCGCTCATAGTTACAAACGCGAAACCAAAGGCGAGGTTTAAAAGACTCGCCAGATGCATCTCTTCGTCTATTGTTCCTGTTCCATCAGCCGGAAAGAACACCCGATAATCTCTGAAATATGCATCTCGTACCGTCGATTCACAGCACAAGTTGGTCATGACACCCGAGACAACCAGATCCTCCACCTTGAGACAACGCAGCACCGTCTCAAGGTCGGTGTTGTAAAACGCCGAGTACCGATGCTTGAATACGACTTTCTCCCCTGATAGCGGGGCCAGGTCGGGATGGATCTCGCTCTCGGGGCTGCCTTCCAGGCATTTCCCCTCCCACCACCATTCCATGATGCCGCTATCGAGGCTGTCTGGATGATGAACGTGTCGGGTGAAGATCACGGGTCGTCCCGCCCCCCGGAACGCTTCAATCATGCGCCTCAGATTCTCGATAATGGCCAATCCACCACACGTGAATGTCGGAGAGCCGGCATCCAGAAAAAAGCGCTGCATGTCGATCACAAGCAGGGCGCTCTTGGCTGGTTGGAGGCGCATCTTGTGGCGGTTATAAGGGCGGATTCTCTCCAGCCATTCGCGAGCTTTGAATCCAATAGTCTCGGTTGTCACATACGGTTCCATGATGAATCTCCAAAAGGCGGTCCGATTCGCCTAACTGTTAACGGGCGGGCATGATGTCTTCGATAGATCTTTCATTTTCCGCGTCCCATATAAAATGATTCTGCCGATTCTCCTGACAAAATTGCGCTAATATCCTAAGATTCTGCCTGATGGATTGCAAGCTGAATATTGGTCGGCCGCGGCCGGGCTCAGGTCCGCCGAGCGGATTTTGACAAGGCTCATCCTCTTAGTGATAAAATGGGGGCGTTGCCATGACCGAATATCACTATCCGCAGGGTTCAGTCCTTTACCGCAACCTTCATAAGTCCTTCCCGCTGATCAAATCAGGCCGCGGATGCTATCTTTATGACATCAACGGCAAGAGATACCTCGACGGGAGCGGCGGAGCGGCCGTCGTCAACATCGGCCATGGGGTCAAGGAAGTGGCGGCGGCGCTTTCCCGGCAGGCCGGCAAAGCGGCCTACCTCAGCGGCGTCCAGTTCACCCATGAGCCCGTCGAAAAGCTGGCCGCCGCGGTCGCCTCATTCCTGCCATTCCGGGACGGGAAAGTGTTCTTCCTGACATCCGGGTCAGAGGCCATCGAGGCGTCCATCAAGCTGGCCCGGCAGTATTGGGTGGAAAGAGGCCGGGCGGAGAAGTACCGGGTCATTTCGCTCAGCCCAAGCTACCACGGAAACACCTTAGCGGCTCTGTCGCTTTCGGCGCGGAAACATTATCAAGAAGCCTTCCGGCCGCTTCTCCTCAAGAGCGCGCGAATACCGGCGCCCTATTGCTACCGCTGTCCCTGGGGCCTGGCGCCGTCCGGTTGCGGAGTGAAATGCGCTTACGAACTGGAGAAAGCCATCGACAAGCTGGGGGGGGAGAAGGTCTCGGCGTTCATCGGTGAGGTTATCGGCGGCTCGTCCACAGGAGCTTCCGTGCCCCCCCTGGAATATTGGCAGGCCATCCGCCGGATCTGCGACCGGAACGAGATCCTCCTCATCGCAGATGAGGTGATGACCGGAGTCGGCCGGACCGGGCAATGGCTGGCTTGCCGCCATTTCGGCCTTGTCCCGGATATCGTCATCATGGGCAAAGGACTCACTTCCGGGTATTTCCCGCTGAGCGCTTTGGCCGCGAAGAAAAGTCTCTTTGACCCGATCCGGAAAAAGGGAAAAAGCTTTCTTCATGCCCAGACCTTCGCCCATCATCCGGTCGGTTGCGCGACGGGGCTGGCCACTCTCGAATACCTCGGCCACCACGACCTCATCCGTCGCTGCGTCCAATCTGGAAAGCGGCTGAAAGGCAAGCTGGAGGGACTCCTCGACCATCCTCATGTCGGGGACGTCCGCGGAAAAGGCCTTCTCCTCGGAGTCGAGTTCGTCAGGGACAAAAAGAAAAAAACGCCCTTTCCGAGGGAGAAGAAGTACGTCGAGGCCTTCGTCGCCGAATCTTTGAAGCGGGGGCTCGTTCTCTGGCCGAACATCGGCCAGGCCGACGGCACGAACGGCGACCTGGTGATGGTTGCCCCGCCCTTTGTCATCCAGGAGGAGGAGATCTCAAAAATCATGGAAAAGATCGCGACTTCGCTTGCCGAAATGGAGAGGAAATTCGGATGAAAGCTCCCAGCGAAAAAATCGTCATCCTGAGCGCCGTGCGGACGCCGATCGGAAAATACGGAGGGGTATTCAAGGACACAAGCGCCGTCTCTCTCGGCGTAGCCGCCTCGGTCGAGGCGATGAAGAGAGCAGGGGTCACCCCGGAACAGATCGATGAAGTCATCTTCGGGATGGCCCGGCAGGCCGGGAACCGGCCCAACCCGGCGCGCCAGGTCCTGTATGGCTCGGGCATTCTGGTTGACCGGCCGGCCTTCACCGTGAACAAGGCCTGCGCCTCGGGTATGAAGGCTATCGCGCTGGCCGGTCATTCGCTCCTTCTCGGAGAGAACGACATCGTCCTCGCCGGCGGCACCGAAAACATGTCCCAGATTCCCTATCTGCTGGACGGAGCCCGCTGGGGCTACCGGCTCGGAGACGGCGTGCTCATCGATGCCATGTACCGTGACGGGCTCTTTTGTCCGCTGGCGGACATGATCATGGGCGAGACGGCGGACCTCCTGGCGGAGAAGTTCGGCATCAGCCGCCGGGAGCAGGACGAATATGCCCTGGAAAGCCAGATGAAGGCAAAGGCGGCGGCCGAAAAAGGGAAGTTCAGGGACGAAATAGCGCCCGTCTCAGTCAAGGGGAAAGGCGGCCAGGAGACGCTGATTTCAGACGACGAACACCCGCGGCCGGAGACGACGCTCGAAAAGCTGGCGAAGCTTCCGCCGGTATTCAAGAAAGGGGGCACGGTTACGGCAGGAAACTCCTCCGGCCTTACCGACGGCGCCGCCGCCCTGGTCCTGACGACTCAGTCGGAAGCCAAGAAACTGGGCGTGAAGCCCTTGGCCGAGGTCCTGGGCTTTGCCTCCGCGGCTGTCGACCCGAAGGAGATGGGATTGGGCCCGGTGCCGTCAACCCGGAAAGTCTTGAAAACGTTGAACCTCGAACTCCGCCACATCGACCTTATCGAAATCAACGAGGCTTTCGCCGCTCAGGTCCTGGCCTGCGAACGGGAGCTCAAATGGGATCCGGCTCGTCGGAATATCAGGGGTGGCGCTATCGCCCTGGGCCATCCCATCGGCTGCACGGGCGCCCGCATCACGGTCACGTTGCTTCACAGCCTGATCCAGGAAGACAAGGAGCTCGGCCTGGCCACCCTCTGCGTCAGCGGAGGGCAGGGAATGGCGCTCGTCCTTAAAAGATTGGATACATAATTCATATAGAATCAATAAAATAAGTAGGAAAGGCAGGAAAATGGCTCTCAAAGTTCCCGACATCAAAACCCCATTGCCCGGAAAGCGGGCCCGCAAGGTCGTCGCCAAAGACAGGCGCTACACCTCCAGCTCTTATATCAAAGAATACCCGCTGGTCATAGCCAGGGGGAAAGGCGCCGTGGTCGAGGATGTGGACGGAAACCGGTTCCTCGATTTCATGGCCGGGATCGCGGTCAACATCACGGGATACAGCCACCCCAAAGTCGTCAGGGCGGTCAAGAAACAGGCCGAGAAATTCTTCCACATCTGCTCGACCGACTTCTACTACGAGTCCTTCTCCAACCTGGCGGAACGCCTGGTCAAGATGTGTCCCGGGGAGGGGGAGAGGAGCGTCTTTTTCACCAACTCCGGCGCCGAGGCCATCGAAACCGCCATCAAGCTGGTCCGCTATCACACCAAGCGGCCGTACATCATCTCTTTTCTCGGCTCTTTCCACGGCCGGACCATGGGCGCCCTGAGCCTGACCGCGAGCAAGGCAAAGCAGCGGCTTCATTTTTCCTCCTTCCTACCCGGAGTGCACCATGTCCCTTACGGCTACTGTTACCGCTGTCCTTACCACCTGACCTATGATTCCTGCGGCATCTACTGCGCCGAGGCCATCGAGAAGGTCGTCTGCCAGACCCTGATGAGCCCGCGGGAGATCGCGGCCATATTTGTCGAGCCCATCCAGGGAGAGGGAGGCTACATTCTCCCGCCGCTGGAATTCCACCAGAAGCTCAAGGCCTTCGCCGAAAAGAACGGGATCATCTATGTGGTTGACGAAGTCCAGTCCGGGATGGGCCGGACGGGGAAGTTCCTGGCCATTGAGAATTACGGAGTGGATCCCGACGTCATCGTCCTGGCGAAAGGATTGGCCTCGGGGCTGCCGCTCGGTGCCGTCGTATCCAAGAAAAGATTCATGACCTGGAAGGCGGGGACCCACGGCAGCACCTTCGGCGGGAACCCGCTGGCCTGTGAGGCCTCGCTGGTGACTCTCGACCTTCTCGAGAAAGGGCTCATGGCCAACGCCGCCAGGATGGGAAAGCGGCTGCTGAACAAGCTGAAGAAGCTCAAGAAGGAGTTCCCGATGATCGGCGATGTCCGCGGGCTGGGCCTGATGATCGGCGTCGAGTTCGTGAAAGACCCGGAGACAAAAGAACCGGCGGTCAAGGAGGTGCACGAGATCGCCCAACAGGCCTTCCGCAAGGGGCTTTTGCTCCTGCCTTGCGGCGACAGCGTGATCCGCTTCTGCCCGCCGCTGGTTGTGAACGCCCGTGAGGTCGACACGGGTGTGGCCATTTTCGCCGATGTGCTCAAAAACATGCAGAAGGAGGGCTGGTCGATATGAGCGGCAAGGTTATGACCATGGCCCGGGCAGTCGGCGAGCACGTCCGGGACGGCGACACGGTGGTCATCGAGGGCTTCACGCATCTCATCTGCTTCGCGGCCGGACACGAGATCATCCGGCAGAAGAAACGCGACCTGGTCGCCTGCCGCCTGACTCCCGACCTCATCTATGACCAGATGGTCGCGGCGGGATGCGTCCGTAAGCTCGTCTTCAGCTGGGCCGGGAATCCCGGCGTCGGGTCTCTTTTCGGACTAAGAAGGGCCGTGGAGGAGGGTGTCCCCCGGAAAGTCGAGATCGAGGAATACAGCCATTTCGGGATGGTCGCCCGGTTCATGGCTGGGGCATCCCGTTTGCCGTTCATGCACCTCAAGACCTTCGAGGGGAGCGACCTGCCCAAGAAAAACAAGAACATCAAGTTCATCCGCTGCCCGTATACGGGAAAGCGGTACGCGACTGTCCCGGCCCTCAACCCCGACGTCGCCATTATCCACGTCCAGCGGGTCGATGAAGAAGGGAACGCCCAGATCTGGGGGCTGATGGGGGTGCAGAGGGAGGCGGCTTTCGCTTCGAAGAAGGTTGTCATCGTGGCCGAGGAGCTCGTGCCGGGAGATGTCATCCGGGCCGACCCCAACCGGACGCTCATTCCCGGCTTGATCGTCGCGGCGGTGGTCATCGAGCCTTTTGCTGCCCATCCGAGCTATGCCCTGGGATACTATGACCGCGACAATGAATTTTATGTGCAATGGGCGAAGGTGTCCAAAGACAAAGCGGGGATGGATAATTACCTCGCGGAGTGGGTTTATGGATTGCCGGGGCGGAAAGAATATCGGGAGAAGTTCGGGGCCGAGTATCTGAAGAAGCTCGAAGCCGACAACCGGCCGTCGGGCTCAGTCAATTATGGATTCTAGGGCGAGCGGGAGAAGATCATGGCGGATTATACGCCTTCGGAAATGATGGTGGCCAGGGCTGCCCGGGAGCTCAAGAACGGGGAAGTCGTCTTTGTCGGAATCGGCCTGCCGAACGTGGCCTGTAACTTGGCCCGCCGGCTCCAGGCGCCCGGGCTCGTCTTGATTTACGAGTCCGGAGCCGTCGGCTGCGTGCCCGACCGCCTGCCACTCTCGATCGGGGACCCCTGCCTGGCTACGGACTCGATCTCGGTCTGCTCCATGGTCGAGGTCGTCAACTACTACCTCCAGGGCGGATTGATCGATGTCGGGTTTCTGGGGGGCGCCCAAGTCGACCGGTTCGGGAACATCAATTCGACGGTCATAGGCGATTACAACCGGCCGAAGGTGAGGCTTCCGGGGAGCGGGGGGGCTTGCGAAATCGCCATCCACGCCAAAAAGATCATCATGGTGCTCAAGCAATCCCCAAAATCATTCCCCGAAAAGATCGATTTTGTTACCAGCCCCGGGTATATCGACGAGGTGAATTCACGTCGGAAATTCGGATTTCCGGGCAAGGGACCCTCGCTCGTCATCACCGATTTCGGGGTCTACGGCTTTAACAAGAACACGTATGAGATGATCCTTCAGGAGATGTAGCCCGGAGTTGCCGTGAAAGAAGTCAAGACGAATATCGGCTGAGACGTCAATGCCAGCCGCCCCCCCACAACAACAGCTCCCCAGAC
>Ga0105101_10001399_pt1 | contig 10492 bp, 6 predicted proteins | sample PPLLak21cMay2015_2_FD_87037 | JGI IMG/M metagenome (GOLD analysis project Ga0105101, IMG submission 87037) | Freshwater sediment microbial communities from Prairie Pothole Lake near Jamestown, North Dakota, USA - PPLs Lake P8 Core (1) Depth... | ecosystem: Environmental > Aquatic > Freshwater >...
CGATGGGGAACACTTTTACAAGACCAAAACGGGAAGGGATGAGATGCCTAAATATGAGGGCAAGCTGTCGGATGATGATATCTGGAATGTGGTCAATTACATGAGGACATTTAAAAAATAATTGTCCTTTTAACAAATAAAAAAAGGCAGGGCTGGTGTATTCACCAACCCTGCCTTTTTTTCAATGTAAATTATTTATCTCTTTTCGGTGTACAGGCTTGAATTATATCCCTGCGGCAGTTAAAGCCTCAATTGAATTCTGTAATAAAGCCTTTGTATAATTGTAGTTATGGATACCCAGACTATACTCCCTTAAAACGAGCTGGAAGTTGATAAGCGATCCGGCGATCACGTTCTGCAATGTAGGAAATGGTGGTAAACCATCATTGATAGCCCGTTGAGCAGCTGTCCATGAACCCGTGCTCGCAGGGTTTTTCCAGACTCCGGCCGGATTTGACGACGGGTCATAGATATTCAGATAGCCATCATAGTCGCCGGTTGTTAGGCCTGCCCATAAGTTGTGTTCGCCATCCGGCTCGCTGTGAAGAATATCTGTGGTTCCTCCAACAGAATTAATTTTATCAGCAAGGTTATTGAGCAGGGTTTTGATTTCAGCCCTGGGTACGGTCCATGTAGTTGTGGTTGTGGCGGTTATCGGAGTAGTGTGGCACCCTGTGACGTTACAGCCTTTGAAATTCCAGCTTGTGGAACTTGTAAGTGCTCCTTCCCCGCTTCTGACCCTGAACGTGTGGCCCCCGGCTCTCCCGGTAATTGGCGCCATATGGCAGTCGCCGCATGAGGCGGCAGTTGTGTGCGCTGAATTGCTGTAAGTCTGGGTACCTGTAAATTCCACTCCCCCCATGCCGGCAAAAATTGCGCCTACCGTCCCATAATGAACATGCATCCTGTAGGAGGGCAGCACCTTGTTTGGAGCCGCATTGCCCACACTGCTGTCGTAAAAGTTGTCTGTCGGATTGGTAGCAAGCGAAACATAGTCAACTACATTACCATCCGAAAGGGAAGTGCTGGTTGCCAGCGGCCTTGGCTGGTGACATTTTACGCAAAGATTGCTCATTCCTCCATCCTGTGCCAGATTGATTGTTTTATCAGCTTTCCACATTGTCATGGGGACGGCAGCATTGTTTGTCAATGGGAAAAACTCAGTCCCTTCATAATTTGTGTGCAGGCTGCTGTGGCAGGTAGAGCAGGTCAGTTCACCGAATGCAAGGTCAGTTGTTGCGGCGTAATCATTCCTGTATTTGCCGGTGGTGGTGTTCAGGGTAAATGTTGCAGGAATATTATTCTCGCATACATATTTAAATCCTTCTGATTCGTGGCAGGGGGCGCAACCTGCATTCCCCGCTTCCTCGAATGCAGCTTCACCATATTTGTGCTTTGAGAAATTAAATTCAACGGACTTCTGGTCAACAACATCCGGATTGTGGCAAAGTTTACAGGTTTCATTTGCATCCTGGCCATCCAGTCCATCCTGGCCATCAGCGCCTGCCGGACCCATCGGTCCTTCACAGGCAGAGAACAAAAACACTGTTCCAAACAGTACGGCGATAAGCTTCAGCAGGTTTTTCATATTGTGAGTTTTTAAAGGTATTTTCAGATGCAAGGTAATCATTGGCATTTGTTAAATTATTAACAATAATTATGCTATATGCAAGGTACAAAATTGACAGATATGTAGTTAATCATTGATAAAAATCAATTAATTAAATGATATTTGTAAGATTTTAAGGTTATGCCTGCCGATTAATTCTACTTTTAAACTCATCACAAAAGAACCATGTCTGATATACATATGACGGAAAATTGTGAAACTTGTTCAGTACGCTGGAAAAATTTCGATCATCTTACAAAATCGGAACTACAGCTTGTAAATGAGAACAGGTACGAAGCTACATTTAAGCCCGGGGAAATAATTATCAAACAGGGATCACCGGCTTCCAATGCATTATTCCTGGCTTCAGGGATGGCCAAGAGCTATATTGAGGGTCTCAGGGGGAGGAACTTTATTATGAGCGTATTGCAGCCCGGCCGCCTTATTATAGGACCAGGAGCGTACGTAACTTCAAGGCACACCTATTCTGTTTCTGCGATTACGATAGTTCAGGCTTGTTTTATTAATTTTGACATTTTCAAACAACTTGTAAAGCTGAATGGTGATTTTGCAGAAAGCCTTCTGGAAGATATAAGTGCAAAAGCCCTGAGATCGCATATCAAAATGGTCAATCTTGCCCAGAAGAAAATGCACGGAAGACTGGCCGAGGTGTTACTCTATTTTTCTGATGAAGTATTCAGGTCCGATGAATATGAAATGATACTTTCGCGGCAGGAACTTGGCGAAATGACCAACATGGCAAAAGAAAGTGTTGTCAGGATACTTAAGGAAATGGAAGATTCGGGAATAATTGTTTCAACATCGTCGCACCTCAAAATACTGGACAGGGAAAAGCTGCTGCAGATCTCGGAAAAAGGTTAAAAGATAAGATTATGAAAGTGATAAAATTCCTTATTTCACCTCTCTTCATGGGAGTTCTCTTCGTTGTATTTGCAGCTTCGATGGCAGCGGCCACATTTATCGAAAACGACTACGGCTCGGCTGCAGCCTACAATTATGTGTATGATACAAGGTGGTTTGAACTCATCCTGTTGCTCCTGACAATCAATCTGATCGGACAGATTATTGAATTTAAACTTTACAGGCGGGCAAAAATTACCGTTATGCTCTTTCACCTCGCATTTGTTGTTATTATTGCCGGAGCTGCAATTACAAGGTACACGGGCTGGGAGGGTGTGATTCACATCAGGGAAGGAGAGGAGCAGAATGCCTGTTTTTCGGATACGAGATACCTGGGTTATACCCTGAAGGATGGGGCGGGTAAACTGTTAGATCACGACCTGGAGGAATATTATATGTCGTCGGGATCGGCTGAGAACTTTAAGAAGAAGATAAAAGCAGGCGGCCGGGAGTATGAGCTTGTCCTAAGCAGAATAATGCCAAATGCATCGGAAGCTGTTGCCGACTCTCCCACTGGCGGACCGGTGATCAGCCTGCTTGCCGCCGATAGCACAGGACGCAGAACACTGAATCTGAGGCAGGGCGAATCAGTCTTTTTCGGCGGTATTTCAATCGGACTTGATGCATCGGCTGAAACTGATATTTCAATAATCACCGATCCGGCATCATTTTACCTGAAATCAAAACTGCCGTTTGAACAGATGAGCATGATGACCCAGGAAACGGTGAAATTCAAGCCGGGTGAAACTGTTGAATTAAAGCCCATGCAGATCTTCACAATCGGCGGATTACGCCTGGTACCCCAGGAGATGTCGGTAAAAGGTGCCTTTCAGACGGTTTCAGTTGACAGGAGCATGCAGGAGACGGGCAGGAATCTGTTTATTTTTAATCTGTACAGCGGGAGCAAAAGCATAGCAACGGTTAATTTATGGGATGACCAGTCGGGCAACATCGCATCCGCTTCAGCCGATGCTGACGGAAACATGCTTGAAATTACTTATGGCCCCAGGGAAACGACGCTTCCGTTCAGCATTAAACTGAATGACTTTGTGCTCGAGCGTTACCCGGGTAGCAACAGTCCTTCAGGCTATAAAAGCGATGTAATTCTCATCGACAGGGATGAAAATGTTGAAAGACCATTCACGGTATTCATGAACAATATTCTCAAATACAGGGGTTACCGTTTTTATCAGTCATCGTACGACCAGGATGAAAAGGGAACCATACTATCGGTAAATCATGATCTTGCCGGAATACTTGTGACCTACACGGGATACGGTTTGCTTTTCCTGTTCATAATTCTTTCACTGCTCAGCAGAAGATCGGTCTTTAATAATGTCAATGCCGGATTCTGGAATTCCGCCCTTAGAAAAACACTACCGCTGATTTTGATAATCTTCCTTTTATCAGGACTGGGGAATGCCGGTGCTCAGAAGCTTGTTCCCGGTAAGGAGGCAGCGGAAGAATTCGGGAAAGTGCTTGTACAGGATCAGAAGGGAAGAACAAAACCACTGTTCACCCTCAGCAATGATATTCTCCGGAAGGTCACAAGGGAAAACAAGTTTGAGGGGCTCACCTCAATGCAGGTTTTCCTTGGGATCTACTTCGATTTTGACAACTGGAAGGATGTACCTCTTATTAAAGTTTCTAACAAGGAATTACAGCAAACCCTGGGCATAAGGGGAAATCTGGCTTCATTTTCGGACCTTGTTGATATGAGTGGCGGCGGGACATATAAACTATCAAATGATGTTAACACGGCCTACTCAAAGGCTCCGGGGCAGAGAAGCAAAGCCGACAAGGAGATAATGAAGGTTGATGAAAGGGTCAATATCGTTTACATGATCTACACGGGCGGATTCCTCAGGCTGTTTCCGCTCAGGGATGGAAGTCACAACTGGGCTTCTCCGCAGGAAGCGATGAAAACAGCTGTCACTCAGGAAGATTCTATATACCTGCAAAATATAATACCAATGTTTGCAGAGGCTTTGCAAACAAACAACAATGCAACGGCAAAACAGTTATCGGAATCTGTTTCGGGCTACCAGGAACGGTTTGCTCAGTATGACCTGCCTGCAGAATCCAAAACAAAGGCCGAACTGCTTTACTATAAGCTTATGATATTTGAACGCCTCTTTCCTTTTTATGCAACCACGGCACTTATTATGCTTGTAGGGCTGATAGTTATGGTAATCAGGGGTGGAAAGAAGACCTACCTGCTTGTAAGGATACTGGGCTGGATCCTGTTTGCGGGATTCCTGCTCCATACCTTCGGATTGGGGCTCAGGTGGTATATTTCGGGTCATTCGCCAATGAGCAACGGATATGAGTCGATGATATTCATATCGTGGGTTACACTTCTGGCGGGCTTTATTTTCAGCCGGAAATCTCCCTTTGCACTGGCGGCTACAGGCATCCTTGCCTCAATGACCCTGATGGTCGCCCATCTTAGTTTTATGGATCCTGAGATCACCAACCTGGTACCGGTCCTTAAATCGTACTGGCTGACCCTTCATGTATCAATTATCACGGGCAGTTACGGTTTCCTCGGCCTTGGTGCTATCCTTGGCATTATAACAATGATCCTGATCTCATTATCGAACGGGAAGAACAGGGAAAGGATCTCAGGCACCATTGATGAACTGACAGTAATTAATATGAAAACCCTTATACTCGGACTCTATTTTCTTACCATCGGAACCTTCCTGGGAGCGGTATGGGCGAATGAATCGTGGGGCAGGTACTGGGGATGGGATCCCAAGGAGACCTGGTCGCTCATCACGATAATAATCTACAGCATAGTGACGCATTCACGCCTGATCCCCGGCATGAAGGATATCTACACATTTAACCTTCTGTCGCTTTTTGCATTCTCATCAGTGCTTATGACCTACTTCGGAGTCAACTACTACCTGTCAGGTCTCCATTCGTATGCTGCAGGCGATCCTGTCCCTGTGCCGGCATTTGTTTATATCACGGTTATCGTACTTGCCGGACTTTCGGTGATGGCTTATGTGAAGTACAGGGGATGGGAGAAGGTGGGTTGATTGCCATTCTCACTTCATTCGAATGGCGATCCCGGGGGGGGAGGTCTCCAAAACAAAAAAGGCTGTATCCCGGCTTGCCGGGATTTCAGCTTTATTTTTTTAACCTGCTTCGAAAAGCAAGCTTTTCCCGCATCTTAAAAAAATTAAGCTGCCGCTTCGCGACAGCCTTTTTTGTTTTGGGTGGAAGATGGGATTCGAACCCACGACCTTCGGAACCACAATCCGACGTTCTAACCAACTGAACTACATCCACCGTTTCGGGGTGCAAAATAAGGCCAAAATTTCAATTCCGCAAAATTTTATTTTAATTTCTGCTGCTCCTCCGGTTTTATGCCTGTCGGTTGATAAATAATTACCGGGCCTAACAATTTTTGCCGGAGGTGCCATGTTATCAGGAAGAAATTTGAATAATTTTATCCTGTTTTGAGAAAAATAAAGTTAATAGACAATATCTCGGGATTGCAGCTGTTTCAGCTGCTGAAGTTTACTGTCTTCCTGATTGTCAGCATTGTTTTTACAAAAAGCCATCTTACCAGGGCTGAGATCGGTGCCTGGGAAATGTTCCTGTTCATTTCCGGTCTGATAAGTTTCTTCTGGGTAACGGGAATTATCCAGTCTCTTCTGCCCCTCTATCACCGGAACCGGACATACAGGAAAATGGGAGATAACGGAACGGGCAAATCGCCGGAGATCTTTAACGCTTTCCTGCTGTTGTGCATGTTCAGCCTGCTTTTCTTCGTAATGGGACATGGGATAAAATACAACTTTTCTGTTTTCAACTTTTCAGGCGATGTTCCCTATATCAACCTGCTTCTTCTTTATATGCTGCTCAGCAACCCGGTTTGCCTTATTGAGTACATCTACCTTCTCAACAACCGCTCATACCGTATATTTCAGTACAGCCTGTACACATTTACACTCCAGCTTATTCTTGTAATTTTGCCGGTCATTTCAGGGAAAGGCATTATCTGGTCAATTTACGGATTGCTGGCCGTCACTGCAATCAGATGGGTATGGCTTATAATACTTCTCAGGCGCTACACCGAGATGAAGATATCTCTCAAATTCATGAAAGAGCATCTTTACCTGGGGTTGCCGCTGATACTGACCTCGCTGATAAGCGGGTCAGCCCAGTATACGGATGGTGTAATTGTCTCGGCAGTGTACCGCGATCCCGGGATGTTCGCCTGGTTCCGTTATGGTGCAAAGGAGTTCCCCCTGGTGCTTCTGCTTGCAAACGGGCTGAGCAATGCCATGCTGCCGGAATTCTCAACCAGGACCAGGATGAAAGAATCGCTTGCCAAAATAAAGGCAAAATCGAAAAAGCTGATGCACCTGTGTTTCCCGGCAACAATGGTCATAATGCTTTTTGCCAGGTGGATCTACCCCAGGATATTCACACCTGAATTCCAGAAGAGCGCCGACGTGTTTCTTATTTATTCCCTCCTTGTTATTCCACGCCTGGTTTTCCCGCAGACAATTATTGTCGGAAGGAAAAAGACCCGGATCACGCTTTTAGCTGCAGTCATCGAACTCGGACTGAACATACCCCTGAGCCTTCTTATGATAAAATGGGGCTACAATATTGTTGGTGTGGCGCTTGCTACTTTCCTGGTTTATACAATCTCCAAAGTGTACCTTACCGGTTACCTCTGGGTCAAAATGAAAATAAAACCGACGGAATACATCCCGGTCAGAGTGTTTGCGATATATTCGGTATTCCTTGTATTGCTGTTTATTCTGATTGACCACAGGATAATTGATATTCAATGATAAGGAATTTCGGATTGCTGATTTGATATTGCGCCTGCCTTCCGGCAGACAGGGACTGTTAAATCCGAACCGGGCCGAAGGCGAGTTCGGCAAAGCCAAATCGGCTATCAGTAATCCCAAATCAATTTTCTCTCTATATTTGCCGGAAGTATAATTTTGTAAAGGTTTTATGCAAAAAATCAGCAGGAGAGGAAAAATAAACTATTGTTGTTATGCAGATAAGTGAGGTTAAATCTCCGCAGGACGAAAAGGAATTCATTGATTTTCCCAAGAGATTATATAAAAACGATCCTTACTGGGTGTGTCAGCTTGATTCTGAACTAAGGGCAATTTTTGACCCGGATCGAAATTATTTATTCAGACGGGGTGATGCAGCCCGTTGGATCCTCAAGGGACCCGACGGAAAGACAACAGGACGGATAGCTGCATTTCTGGACAGGCAGAAATCGTCCGCCGGCCGCCGTCTGACCGGAGGTATAGGTTTTTTTGAGGTGATCGAAGACAGGGATGCTGCTTTTATGCTTTTCGACACAGGCAAAAAATGGCTCACCTCGCACGGCATGGAAGCTATGGACGGACCTGTCAATTTCGGGGAGAATGACAATAACTGGGGACTTCTGGTCGAGGGATTCATGCAGCAGGGTTTCGGGATGCCTTATCATAAGAAATATTACAGGAAATTTTTTGAGGATTATGGTTTCAGGAATTATTATGAGCAATACTCATATCACAGGGAGGTCCGCAATCAGAAAAACGAAATAGTGGAGTTTCCCCCGAGGATAATGAAAATTGCCGAATGGCTGTCGAAACGACCCGGCTACTCATTTCATCATTTCGAATTCAGGAAGAAAGACAAATTCATAAGCGATCTTACGGATATCTATAATTCCGCATGGTCGGTCTTTAAGGAGGATTTTACGCCCCTTGATCCGGTAATGCTCGAGAACAGCCTGAAGAAAGCAAAGCCGATTTTAGATGAGGAACTTATCTGGTTTGCTTACTTTAATGAAAAACCGATTGCCTTTTTCATCCTTTTACCCGACCTTAACCAGATTATAAAGCCTTTCACAGGAAAGCTTCATTTATGGAATATAATCAGATTTGTATATTTCAGGGCTATACACCGTATGACAAGAACAAGAGCCATTGTAGGAGGTGTTATTCCTTCGCACCAGAACAGCGGTGTCGAATCTGCAATATTCTATCATATATACCAGGTTTTCAAACGCAAGCCATGGTATACCGAGCTTGAACTTTCATGGGTTGGTGATTATAATCCCAGGATGATAGCAATTTATGAAGCCCTTGGAGCAAAAAGGGCAAAAATGCACATAACCTACAGGTACCTGATAAATGAAAAGCTGCCATTTGCCCGATATATCGATGAAATGACCCAGGGCAGGCCGGGGGACAAGGCTGATGTAAAATCTTAAAAATAATTTTGAACCTGTTTGTTTATTATAATATTGTGATTAATTTTGCAAACCCGTATTAAGGGGTATTTATTTGTACTAAAAGTTTAAAAACAGAATGAGATGAAAGAGGGTATACATCCGAATAATTACAGGCTCGTGGTATTTCAGGATATGTCGAATGGTAATGCTTTCATGACCAGGTCGACTGCTCCCTCGAGGGAGAATATCAAATGGGAGGATGGCAAGGAATATCCGTTGATCAAGATTGAGATTTCAAATACATCACACCCCTTTTATACGGGTAAAATGAAGCTTGTCGACACTGCAGGAAGGGTTGATAAATTCATGAACCGTTACAAGGATCACGTTGGTAAGAAGAAATAAGAATAACTGAAAGTTAATTCGAAGGGCTTGTACAAAGCCCTTTTTTTGTCCCCGGACCACCTGACAGGGACGAAACCGGAAAGATCCCTTTTCAAGTCTGGCATAATGATTGTACTGTTGCCTTTCTGGTTTTTTGTGTAAAATTTATATGTAAATTTGCATATTTATTTAGTATGGAAATAAAATTCAGAAGGAATATAAAGGGGTTGATGCTCTCAGACCTTTCAGACGGGGAAGGGGAAGTTGTCCCAATCATATCGGACGGTGAGGATGGAGATCTGGAGGATGTTGATGTACCTGACTCAATTCCAATACTCTCTCTGAGGAACACCGTACTTTTCCCGGGGGTGGTACTTCCCATCTCAATTGGAAGGCCCAGGTCGATACAACTTATTAAGGATGCCTACAGGACTGACAAAATTGTCGGTACAGTAGCCCAGAAAGATCCGGATATTGAAAATCCGGTCTATGACGATCTTCACAGTATCGGTACAATCGGACAGATAGTTAAGCTTCTCGAAATGCCCGATGGCTCTACCACGGCAATAATACAGGGCCGCAAACGAATGGTGCTTAACGAGCTAATCTCAAGCGATCCTTATTTTATTGCCAGGGTAAGGACTATTCCTGAGGTTAAACCCGATTTAAAAAGCAAGGATTTTAATGCAATAATCGGATCTCTTAAAGATCTGTCGCTCAAAATTATAAAGATCAATCCCAATATAAGTCCCGAAGCCTCCTTCGCTATCAAGAATATTGAGAACAACACTTACCTTATCAATTTCATATGTTCGAACACCGACATTAAGGTGCAGGACAAGCAGAAGCTTCTTGAGATCAACAGTCTGCGCGACAGGGGATTCCAGCTTCTTGAATTCCTTGTCCAGGAGATACAGGTGCTCGAGCTGAAGAATGAGCTTCAATCGAAGGTTAAGATCGATCTTGACCAGCAGCAGCGGGAGTTTCTTCTTCATCAGCAGATGAAAACCATTCAGAATGAGCTGGGCGGCAATCCTGCTGAAAAGGAAATAGAAGAATACAGGAAAAAGGCTGATGGAAAGAAATGGACTGCAGAAGTAAAGAAGACATTCGAAAAGGAACTCGACAAGCTTCACAGGCTGAATCCGGCTGCTGCCGAATATTCGGTTCAGGTCAATTACATTCAGACACTGCTTGACCTTCCCTGGGGTTATTATACTGACGACAATCTTGATCTCAACAATGCCCGCAGGGTGCTTGATGCCGATCATTTCGGCCTCGAGGAGGTTAAGGAGAGGATTCTTGAACACCTTGCCGTGCTTAAGCTGAAAGGCGACCTTAAGTCTCCAATTCTTTGCCTTTAC
>Ga0105101_10001402_pt1 | contig 10486 bp, 4 predicted proteins | sample PPLLak21cMay2015_2_FD_87037 | JGI IMG/M metagenome (GOLD analysis project Ga0105101, IMG submission 87037) | Freshwater sediment microbial communities from Prairie Pothole Lake near Jamestown, North Dakota, USA - PPLs Lake P8 Core (1) Depth... | ecosystem: Environmental > Aquatic > Freshwater >...
GATGCCCTCTTTTGTCATACGCTCAATCCAGAGTTCACAGGTAAACTGACTGCCTTGATCAGAGTTTATGATCTCCGGTTTGCCATGTTCTTTAATAGCCTGTTTCATGACCGCTAATGAAGCGTCAGCATCAAGATGTTTAATTTGCTTAATGAGCCCTCGGAAATCAGCTCTGAGGGCTTATTTATTCTAATAATCTGACCCTCACTTGACTTTAGTCTAAACAAGGCTTAACTTTGAAAGAGAAATATAACTCAGATGCCTAGCATAATCGAAGGATATAATTACGACATCTACATCAGCTACCGCCAGAAGGATAATAAGCATGATGGTTGGGTTACTGAGTTTGTTGATAATCTGAAAGGGGAAATCGAGTCAACATTCAAAGAAGATATTTCTATTTATTTCGATGCAAATCCACGAGATGGTCTTCTTGAAACACATATTGTAGATGAGTCGCTGTCAAGAAAACTCAAATGCCTGATATTAATCCCTGTCATCTCACAAACTTACTGCGATCCTCAAAGTTTTGCCTGGCAAAATGAATTTTGTGCTTTTAATGAACTGGCAAAGGGAGACCGATTCGGCAGAGATATCAGACTTCACGGCGGAGATGTAACAAGCAGAATATTGCCAGTTAAAATACGTGATCTCGACCCTGAAGATAAAATACTGCTTGAAAGTGAGATAGGAGGAGTACTACGATGCATTGAATTTATTTATAAGTCAGCTGGGGTTAACCGGCCCCTACGGGCCAATGAAGATCACCCTCACGACAATCTGAATAAGACCTTCTATCGTGATCAGATCAACAAAGTGACAAATGTTATAAAAGAGATTATTGAGGGATTAAAGTCAGCAGCAGCAATAAAGGTTAAAGAAAAAACTCAACATAAAGAGACATTGGATGAAGTATATAAAGAAAGTAAACACCCGGAAAAGCAAAAACATTCAAGATTAATGATTCTTAAGCTGAAGCCAGGAATGGCTATCTTATCGATATTAATCATAGCAGCTTTATTTATTTTTCCAAAAATATTCGAAAAGAGCAGACTCGAGAAACTCAGGACATCAGGTGAGATTTCTGTTGCAGTAATGCCATTTCAGAATATGACTAATGATGCCGCAAAAAATTTCTGGCAGGATCTGATTCAAAACAATCTGATCACATTCCTTTCAAATTCTGAAGAATTACAAATCCGACAAACTGAATCGATCATGACCTTGCTTCAAAATAATGATCCCACAAATTATGCATCTATCACATCATCCCTTGCAAGCAGAATTTCGCAAAAACTCAATGCTAAAGTTTTTATTCATGGCAGTATAAATCAGATAGGTACAACAATCCGAATTAATGCAAAACTGATTGACTCAGAAACAGAAGAGGTCTTTAAATCTTTTCAGATAGATGGAACAGATGAGAATATTCTCCAGATTGCTGATTCACTTTCAGTAATGGTTTATGATTTTCTTATAATAACCATATTGAAAAAGGAAGCTTCACCCTTCATTAAATTTGTTGGATCAACAAAATCTCCTGAAGCCCTCAGAAATTTCATTAATGGTCAAAATGCTTTCTATAGGTTAGATTATCTGTCAGCAAGGGAAATGTATCTCGAAGCAATAAGGATCGACTCAAATTTTACCATCGCTGCAATTTTTATGGCTGTTGCATATGGAAATCAGGATTTATTCAAAGAGGCGAAAAAATGGTGCTTGAAGGCTTATGGGCAAAGGGATAATATGCCCAGATTAGATAAGCTTATAACAGAATGGGCACATGCTCTTTATTTTGGAACTCCAAAGGAAGAAATAAAATACCTGAGACAGATGCTGGATATCGATAATCAGCAGGCAATTATATATTATCAATTAGGTAGTACTTTTAATAGATTATATGAATATGATAAAGCAATCCCGGAATTTGAAAAATCACTGGAAATATTTAACCAGTGGGATATGAAACCTAATTGGATTTTCAGCTATACTGACCTTGGAAATGATTATCATGAAACAGGTCAATACGAGAAAGAGAGGAGACTTTATAAGGAAGCTGAGCAGGTCTTTCCAAATAATTCTTCATTAGTCTTCAGACAAGCGATCCTGTCGTTTATTGAAGGAGATACGATTACAGCCAATCGTTATATTGAAAGATACATTTCAATACAGAAAGATAATTCAGCATCTGAAGCAGATATAAGGGATAATGTGGCTCGGATTTACGAGGATTCAGATAACCTCGGTAAAGCTGAAGCAAATTTTCGTCAAGCCCTCAGGTTAGAACCTGAAAATCCGGTGAGAATTTATAATCTTGCTAATTTTTTAATTAAATACGAGCTGGATATTATTGAAGGTATGAGACTTATCAACAAAGCATTAAAATCAGATCCAGATAGTTATAAATATTTCGATTGTAAGGGATGGGGATTATATAAGCAGGGTAGGTTTAAAGAAGCACTTGAGTTCCTCGAAAAAAGCTGGGAATTAAAACCTGTTTACAAGCACTACATATATCTTCATCTTGAAGCTACAAAAAAGGCTGTTGCCGGGTTGCAGAATAATTGATTGCATTTTTCAAAAACGGATAAGGAAGCCTTTAAAATCAACACTTGAGGGTTAGTTTTTAGTACTTCCCAAAAACACTTATTAGTCAGTCAATAATAATATTTATTCTCTTAATAATACACCTAATTTAAGTTTCTGTGTATTCGATTGTGTATTCAAATAATAAGCAGTTACGTTTAATCAATTGGTAACTGCTTGATTTTCAGTATAGCGAGGCAGGGGAATGATCTCCGGACCTCATGATTATGAACGATATAATTCCTGTTTTCTAAATTGATACTGATTATCCCATGTTTTCATCTTACGGAATAATACAGCATAATTTGAGAAATATGCTCAGCTGGATTACTTTTAGATTGACCTTACTTGCTTCGATTTCTTCCTCCAAATATATTATACAAATTTAGACTTTGTAAAACCATTGCGGATGCAAAGAAAGATTTTGCTGTCAGTATATTTTGGTTTACTTTGCAGGCAGGAAATTAAAAAGCAAAAAAACAAATTAATGAGTTATTTATATTACTTATCTGTCACTGACATGAAATCACCATCATCAAAATAATAACCTAACTAAAAACTGTTTGAAGTTATGAAAAAGAAACATGATTTATGGGCGTATGTACCTCCGTCCTTAAAAGAACTAATCATGATAACGGGAATTACATTTCTCATTACAATGGTTTGCAAATCCAATGTTCTGGGGATTCCTGCATCTTCCGGCGAACATGTTAATAAAGCAGTAATCGAATCACAACAGCTCAATGTTTCAGGAACAATAACCGATGCTTCAACCCGCGAAACCATGACGGGTGTTAACATCCAAGTCAAAGGTGCAGTTATTGGTGCTATTACAGATGCACAAGGCAGGTATTCATTAACCGGAGTCGACAGAAATGCTGTTTTGGTTTTTTCATTTATCGGTTACATTACCCAGGAAGTTCCTTTAAATGGCAGAGTAACCTTAAATATTTCACTGACACCAGAAACCGTAGGTCTTGAGGAGGTTGTGGTGATTGGTTATGGAACCGTAAAAAAGGCCAACCTGACAGGTTCAGTAGGTGTGGCCAATTCCAAGAGATTGGAAAACCGGCCGATTGCATCAACTGGACACGCATTACAGGGAGTAATTCCCAACCTAAACATAAGCATAAGGTCAGGGGATCCAAAAACACGGGCAGAACTCAATGTAAGAGGATTTGAGTCAATTAACGGTGGTGATCCACTGGTACTGGTTGATGGTGTCCCTATGACCTTGGATATGATCAATCCGAGCGATATTGCTAGCATAAATGTACTTAAAGATGCATCGTCTGCTGCTGTTTATGGTGCAAGGGCTGCATTCGGGGTTATTTTGGTTGAAACTAAGAAAGGAAGGGAAGGTCTTAATATTTCATTTAGCGCTGAAACTTCTTTGTCTAAACCCATTATGTATCTGGATCTGATTTCCGATTCCTATGAATATTCAGTTTTAAGAAATGCCGTTTATGAGGATGTAGGTCGGGTCTATTTAAGTGAAGAAAGGTTGGCTCTATTAAAACGTTACCATGACGATCCGACTCCGGAAAATCTTTGGACAGTGGTTGACGGACAGCTATATTATAATGGAAATACGGATTTTATTGACTATATGATTACTGATTTTGCACCCCAGCAGAAATACGATATGAATATTTCGGGTGCAACAGAGAAAGCATCATATTATGTATCTTTTGGCTATCTGAACAAGAAGGGGTATTTAAATAATAAGGAAGCAAACCTTGACTACGACCGGTTTAATGTTTTAATGAAAGCAGATTTTAAATTGACAAAATGGCTGAGTATTGATCCTAAGATTGCATTAAACACAGAATTTAACGACGAACCTCATTTTTACGTCGGCGACAGGGCATTAAATACTATTGTAAGGCTTCCTCCCACAGATCCTATCACATTCCCCGATCTCCCTTATTATCTTGAACCGGGTGATAGGGATCAATGGAAACAATATATTGGAATGTACTTCACCGGAGCTAGAAATGCCCCTTTTGCTTTTAAGGGTGGACGTGACTTATATGGCACTTATGATCTCTGGTTAACACAGGGAGCAACATTAACCCCTGTCAAAGGATTACGTATAAGGAGTGACTTCTCATACCAGGTCTATACCCGGATGAGTGAGGCGCAGCAAACTGAAATACCAATGGTAGGAAGTAATTTACTGGATTTCCAGATAATCTATGCACAAAGTAAGCCTACTTATATTCAAAACAGAAGTGATTATAACCGGTACTATGTTTTTAATACATATGGAGAATACACCCTGGATAAATTCAGCGGCCATTATTTTAAAGTAATGGTTGGATTCAACCAGGAATGGGGAAGAAACCAGTATATCCAGGCTCGGGCTAATGATTTGGCAACATCAAACATCAGGGATCTTAATGCCACAACCGGTGACCAGCTAACCGCTGGCGGAAAGTCACATTTAAGTTTACGAGGTGCATTTTATCGCCTTAATTATATTTTTCAGGACAAATATCTGCTGGAAGCTAATGGACGATATGATTTAACATCCAGATTCCCGAAGGAGAGCCGGATGGGATTCTTCCCTTCAATTTCAGTTGCGTGGAGAATTTCTAAAGAAAGTTTTATGAAATCAACAAATGAATGGTTAAACAATCTGATGATAAGAGCTTCTTATGGTACTCTGGGTAACCAACTATTGGGGAGCAATTATTACCCTTACATTTCGACAATGGGGATGGGATTAAGGCCTTTCATTTTTGATACCGGTTATATACCCTATGTCAGTCCGCCAGGATTAGTAAGTTCAGAATTAACATGGGAAACTGTAACAACTAAGAATCTGGGATTGGATTTATTATTATTCAATCAGCAACTAGAATTTACAGCAGATATTTATAGAAGGGAAACTAAAGATATGTTGATGAATCAGTCTTATCCTGTCATTTTAGGCACGGATGCACCGGATGCTAATGCTGCCGACTTAGCAACCAAAGGTTGGGAACTCTCTATAACCTGGCGCGACAAAATTGGCACAAACTGGGGTTATAGTATTAATCTCGCTTTATCTGATAATCAGTCAGAAATCACTAAATATAAGAACCCGACCGGAGCATACAATGATTATTATGTTGGAAAGAAAATAGGTGAAATCTGGGGGTATGAGACTTATGGCATTTTTCAATCTGATGATGAAGTTGCCGAAGCGCCCAGCCAGGCAGCGATAGGCTCCGGATGGGAAGCTGGGGATGTACGATATAAAAATCTTAACAATGATGATGTAATCTCTCCCGGGAGCAATACCCTTGATGATCCGGGTGACAGGAAGATCATTGGCAATACTTCTGCAAGGTATTCCTTTGGGATAAATCCTGAGATAACATATAAGAACTGGTCACTTAACCTTTTCTTTCAGGGATTATTCCGGGATTATTACCCTTCAACAGGTTCTCACAGAGATTTTTGGCCCTTTAATACCGATGGTTTTGAACATTGGTGGGTGGAGGAATCCTGGAGTGAAGATAACAAGGATGCTTACTTTCCAAAGCCCAGGTTTATGCGTGTTACCAGTAATGCTAAAAACTTTACGACTCAAACCCGTTTTTTACAGAATGCATCCTATATCAGGTTAAAGAATCTGACATTGAACTACAATCTTCCTCAGGGCTTAATTGGAAGGTTAGGGTTGAGCACCGCACAAGTCTATGTAGCAGGGTTCAATGTCTGGGAATACTCAAAAATACACAAACCCCTTGATCCGGAGTATATCTTCACAACAGACCAGGAGTACTTCATGCAACGTACCTATGCAATTGGGATAAAGGTAGCATTCTAACTTAAAAAGAAATAAAAATGAAAAAGATAAAAGTAGAACTTGGGTTTTTATTCTTTGCAATATTTCTGTTTTACAGTTGCAACGATGAATATCTTGAAAGGTATCCTTTAGACCGGATCAGTATGGAGACTTTTTGGAATAGTGAGAATGACCTGATTGCTTATAACAACAATCTATATTACATGGCATTTAATGATGTTAATGTTCCAATTCTTAAAGGAAATCCTTCTGGTTCAAGCCATAGCATCTGGTATCTGGATCTCTTTTCTGATAATATAGCAGTAGGTTCGTCACGATTAGGTACCAGTTATGAAATAGTGAGGGCTGGCAAACATTTTCCTACAACTTCTCCAAGAGACTGGGGTTACGAGGGCTGGAATTTTCTCAGGGCAGTTAATATTGGTCTTGAAAATTACGATAAAGCTGATGTTGTTCAGGCAGTCATTGATAAATATGCTGCCGAAGCGAGACTGTTCAGAGGCTTATTTTATGCTGATAAAGTATCCAGATTTGGAAATGTGCCATGGGTGGATAAAGAACTTAATGTTGATTCGGAAGAATTATACTTACCTCGTTCTCCCCGTGAAGAAGTTATGAACAATGTTTTGGCCGACCTTACTTTTGCCATCGAAAAACTACCTGACGACTGGGGCGATGGAAATGCCCCCGGAAGGGTAAACCGCTGGGCTGCATTATTGTTCAAATCAAGGATTTGCCTGTTTGAAGGCACCTGGCTAAAATACCACGGTGGAACAAATGCCGGAACATGGCTTCAGGAATCTGCTGATGCTGCCAGGGAATTAATTGAAGAAGGTCCTTACAGTTTGTACAGTAAAGGTGATACACTGCGTGATTATAACGCTTATCACCGGGTATTGGACCTTACCGGAAATCCGGAGGTAATATACTGGGAAAAATTCGAGTACGGTATAAAAATGAACAGCACAATGGGTTATTGGATGGAACATCGTGGAGGCGCTACAAAAAGTATGGTGGAAGATTATTTATGCATTGATGGATTGCCAATTTCGATCTCTCCATTATATCAGGGAGATGCAAAAATTGAAGATGTATTTGTGAACAGGGATCCGCGTTTAAGACAAACCATCCTTCATCCTGATGACGGATTGTATTATATGATACAGTACAATGAAAATATTATACCCGGACCGTGGATAGATGGAATGACTGGTAATATAGGCCCTGCATGCGGAAGCGGATATCATGTAGTAAAGATATACGAAAGGACAATGCATATCCAGCATGGTCAGAACAACACATCAACTACACCTTCCATTTTATTACGTCTGGGTGAAGCGATGTTAAATTTTGCTGAAGCAAAAGCAGAATTGGGAACACTTACCCAGGCTGACCTGGACAACACCATTAATAAGCTACGTGACCGGGTTGGGATGCCGCACATGGACATCAGTAATATTCCGGTGGATCCTCGCTACACCGGTGAGGGAGTTTCACCACTTATTGTGGAAATACGCCGTGAGCGCCGTATAGAATTATTCATGGAAGGATTTCGTTATGATGACCTCAGGAGGTGGAAACAGGGGAAAAAACTGGAAATACCCAGCATGGGCATTCTGTGGGATGCCGCTGCGATCGCCCGTTATCCGAAAGCGGCTGTTAAATCCTCGGTAGATCCAGTTTCAGGAAAAACTTACATTGATATTTACAAGGGAACCGATTATGAAAATCCTGTTTTTGATGAAACCAAACACTACTTGTGGCCGCTTCCCCTGGACGTATTGAGTCAAAATCCGGAACTTGGACAAAATCCAGGGTGGCAATGATCCTGATAATGGATCTTTAAAAAAACATTATTACAATAAACATTATTACAATAAACATTATTATAATGAAATTCAGGATTCTTTTTATTAGCATTCTAGTAATTTTTACTTTCCATAATTGTAAGGATAATCCGGCACAATCGCGTTCTAAAAATATCAATGGTATTTTTGTCGATTTTGACGACATTGAAAAAGTAAGAAAACAAATCCGGCAGAAGAATGAATACTTTCTTGCGGCTTATAATGCACTGGTTGATAAAGCTGAAATTGCTCTTAATGAAAACCCATACAGCGTTATTGACAAAAAGAAAGTGCCACCCAGCGGAGACAAGCATGATTACCTTAGCATGGGACCTTATTGGTGGCCTGATCCTTCGAAACCCAACGGTTTGCCTTATATAAGAAGGGATGGGGAAGTGAATCCAGAAACCAGGGGTGAAAATGTTGACACAGATAAAAAAAGTAAAATGCTTAATAATGTGGAAACCTTAACCTGGGCTTTCTACTTTTCGGGAAATAATAAATATGCCCAAAAAGCAGTTGAACTGATTGAAACCTGGTTTGTCAACCGGGAAACAAAAATGAACCCTAACCTAAATTACGCACAGGGAATACCGGGGAGACAAGAAGGCCGTGGGATAGGAATTATAGATTTTTCCGGAATCAACAAACTGATTTCTCCTGCCCAGATTCTGGAATCACACGGTAAGTTCACTGTAGAAATCAGAGAAAAACTTTATGATTGGTTCGACCAATATCTCAACTGGCTTATTACCAGCGATTACGGAAAAGATGAGGATGATGAGCGGAATAACCACGGGACATGGTTCGATGTACAATCGGCGGGAATTGCCTTGTTTTTGGGCAAAACAGAAATGGCAAAAGCCAGACTGGAAAATGTAAAAGCCAAACGTATTGCCACGCAGATTGAACCGGATGGCAGCCAGCCTCTTGAAATTGCCCGGACAAGATCCCTATCTTACAGTTCTATGAATTTACGGGGATTTATCCATCTGGCCAATATGGCCCGGACTGTTGGAGTAGATCTGTGGAACTTTGAGACTGCCGATGGGCGTGGGATCCGGAAAGCACTTGATTTCCTGTTGCCGTATGTTAAGAATAAAAAGAAATGGGAGAGTCAACAAATCACCGACCTGGAGGAAGCTATGGAGGGATTAAAGATTAATTACATTATAGGTGCAGTAAAAACAGGCAATGATGAATATCTGGAAGTAATGCAATCTTTGTCGAAACCAGCAACTGAATTAGAAATATTATTATATCCTGTGTTTGATGAACAATGAGAAATCCATCTTTGTCATTTTATCCTCTATGCCATTTAAAAGCAGTCTGCTTCTTATTCATTTATTATTAATTACGAAACCTTCATTCAACCAGAATTTTACAACAAACGGCAATAATGCAAGGTTATACGGAATTCATGAAATAACTTTAACGGGTACAAGTCTTCCTGTTGCTTCAAAAAGATATTCAAAATTTCCAAATGTAAGATTTGTAAATGGAGGTACAACTTTTAATGTAATGGCCTTTTATGATGGTAATGGCAGTGGAAGGGAAGGCTCTTTCTGGAAAGCAAGATTATATATAACTAAAGAAGGTCCCTGGTCATGGTCAGTCACTGATGATGATGGAATTCGACTAAAAGGTACTCCTGGCGGTAAATTCTACGCTTCAGATACAAATTTTACGTTGGAGGGTAAATTAAGACAACACACAAATAACGCGAACAGGTGGGCAACTGAAAGGGATACTGATACTGCATTTCTGGCTCTTGGCGATACTCAATACACCCTAATGGATAAAGTATGGACTTCAGAACCTGACAGTTCCAGAGGGAGTGCAGGAGACTGGGATGCAGTTATTGATGATTCTTTTAAGAAAGGTATTACATTAATAAGAGCAGGTGCTTTTGGTGGTTACAGTCAATGGAATGGGAGAGAAACCGTGGGTCCGAAACAATATCCAAGGCCAAACTGGCCCTGGGCGGATGATGCGGCTGCCGGGAATAAGGATGTCTATGATTTAACACAAATGGTGGCAACGGATACACGCCTCATATATTCTATTAACAAATACGAATATTTATATTTTGAATTAATAATATCACCTAAAACAAAAATGTGGGGCAGATACTGGCAACATAGTACTTACGGGTGTACTTCAACTCAAATAGAAAATTTTAGAAAATACATGACAGCGCGATTAAGTGCTTATCCAAATGTTATTTTTCAATTGATATATGATATAGATTTTA
>Ga0105101_10001405_pt1 | contig 10480 bp, 10 predicted proteins | sample PPLLak21cMay2015_2_FD_87037 | JGI IMG/M metagenome (GOLD analysis project Ga0105101, IMG submission 87037) | Freshwater sediment microbial communities from Prairie Pothole Lake near Jamestown, North Dakota, USA - PPLs Lake P8 Core (1) Depth... | ecosystem: Environmental > Aquatic > Freshwater >...
TCCTGCGCCCCCAGGATCACGATGTAGTCCGGCTCATAGGCATCGAACACGGCATCGACGGCTTTCTTGACCGCCCTCTGATCCTCTTTTTCCTTGACCGCCTCCCCATGAACGGCACTCATGTCGCTCGCCGAATCAATGGCCACAAGCTTTGTGTCGAGGCCCCGCTTTTTATCCGCCACTATCAAACGTTCAATCGCGGTCTGGACCCGGCCAAACCTCTCGTCATATTTTTCTTTCAGCGCACCCATGTTGGTGATGATGACTTTATCCAGCTTCATATCTCCTCCTTGTTCGCTTCCCGACGACAGATTAAAGACCTAGAGCCGCAAGCGTGGCCTGCCCCACGATGCCATCCACTTTCAGCTTGCGCCGCTTCTGGAATTTCCTGACCGCCGCCTCAGTGGCCTTGCCGAAAATTCCGTCCGCCTTCAATTTGAAACCGGCACTCTTGAGACTCTCCTGTACCGCCCGAACATCCTGCCCCTGAATGTAGGGCGTCTTCAAAGAAAGCAGCCGTTGCTCCACGTCTTGCGCTGAGACACGGATAGGTCTCTCTCCAAGCACCCCTTCATCGATCTTGATCCCACGAACGTAAAGAGGGGGTTCCAGACCCCACTTCCCCTCGTCGATCAGCTTGCGGAATGAATCCATGCGGTAGACGGTCCGGTGAAGGAGCTCTATCGGATGGTTGGCGAGCCAGTCTCTCCTCACGGCCACATAAGCCTCGATCCATCTCTCTTCACCGACATCCTCCGCCATTCCGTGACGACTGGTCGTCTCATCACGCATTCTGACCCAGGAGCCGTGAATCTTACTGTCGTATACAACAGCTGTACCCAAGGCAGTGCGGATGCCTGAAAGTTTCGCTACCTGCAGGCTGGGGTTCCAGTAGACTCGGTCGAAAAACTCATCCTGAACCCTGTGCATCACAGGATCATGGCCTGCATCACGCAGCAGACTGCGCAGGCTCGAATCGTAATCCAAATCCGTGTCCCGGCTCGCGAGCCTCGAAAGGTACATTCCGAGTTCAACAGCGAATTCAGCCCCCGGTTCTTCGCTATAAGCCTTCACGAGCAGGTACAGATTCCCGCTGGCAAGAGTTGTTTGGGATCTTCCATAGGTAAGATGCCCTGGATCACCAGAGAGCAGGGTCACTTTCCCATAATCCCCCTCGAGCTGTCCTGTTTCAAAAATGTTCACAATGGCCTGCGCGCATCTCTTTTGTTGCTCCGTAACCATGGCACCCTCCTTTCCTGCCCCACTCAATATTTTCTGGGAAACCCGCTGACCTCGGTACGCACTGCGAGGCCTTGCCATTCGGTCGGCACCTTGGCCAGAACCGGACTCGTCGTCTCCGCCACAAACACAACGATTTCCGGCTGGCCAGCCGACAGTTTCTCACCGATGCCGACCCCCACGAGGTTGACTCCGATAGCCGGATGGAAGCGCTTAGCCTTGCGGAGCGCTAAAGCCAGGGGAATCGCCTCTGCCGTGGCTCCGAAGAGCCGGTCTCGTAAAGCATTCTTCGACGCCAACACCCCCCTCGGGAATTTTCCCAAAGAAGGAACTGCGCACTCCCTGGATGGATTCTTTGCCCATATTGCTCTCCTTCCCCCTTTTGAGGGTCCAAAACGCGTCTCGTCCTTACCGGCAAATCGAGATCCTTTGCTCCCGACCAATAATACTAAACGCTCAGGCCATAGAAATTCTCCATCACTTCTAGAATTTCAGGTTCTTACTTCTCCACGCTCTTGAACCATGCCAGGAAATCCACGTCAATACGGTCAATGCTTTTGCCGAGGTGATCCTCGAGGATCTTGATGCTGTCCTTTGCCGGCTCCCCGGAGCCGCTTCCGGGGGTGAGTTTCTGAAGATCCTGAAACACCGACTTGAGCTTTCCTTTATCCTGCAGATATAAAGTGAAGTAGCGAGCCGTCGCGAGCATGGCGGCCATCTGCTCGGCAGGAGGCGTCTCCCATTCGGCGTTCTTCTGCAATTCCTTTGCAAACTCCACCTGCTCGAAGGCAAACCAATCGCTCACCACCAGTTGTTTGACGGCCGGCCGGCGATGCATGAGACCGGCCAATACCTTCCCACGCCAGTTCGGAATCCCCATGACCTCCTCGCCCTGAAACTTAGAAACCTCGTAGAGCCCCGCCATCCCCTCGTCCAGCCACTGAGGGATGTCTCCAAAGTTGCTCCTTACGGCGAGGTGAAAAAACTCGTGCATGATGGTCCCGATCAAGAATTCATTGCCGATCGCCACGATGACGGACATGTCGTCACGAAAAGAATAGCCGAAGGTGGCGCGGCTGACCTGGATGCCGTGAAGGCGCTTCGCATGCTTGATCAAGTCGTCCGAAGTCGGAACCATGTAGACCGTCACGTACGTCTTGGGAAGAACCACGCCATATTCACGCTCAAGAAACCGGAGGTATTGTTCGAGGTATCTGGCCATCTTGTCCATCATGTCGGGGGCGTGCCCCGAACGGCTGGCCAGAACGAAACGGTCGTAAACGACCACGTTGAACCCCGGCGCCCTCTCTTGAGTTTCACGAAGGGCACGATCCCGGGCTCCCAGGGGGATGAGCCTAGCCTCCATTTCCTGTTTAGGGATCTCCCTCACGCGGTAGGCGGGATAGGAATTGAAGTGTTCGTCTCTGCCCATCCAGTAATAAGTCTTCCCGCTGGCACGGGCCGATGCACCGATCAGGCTCGCGATCATCATAGCCGATTCGGTCGAAATGGTCATGGAAGGATTGCCGGACCTGCAAACGGAAAGCTCCTCCCTGACCACCGCTCGCCCCTGTTCGGAGAGGGCGTAGCGGTTCAGCATCCATTCAAGCACATCACAACCCCACTCGCGTAAATCCTCCAGCCGGCAGCCGCTGGTCCCGAGCATGTAGTCCACATAGGCCAAACGGCCGTAGGGCGTTTCCCGGTAGCGCCAGAGGTGGGTGTAAGCGTCACGGTACCTTCCCTCTTTCCAGCACTGCTGGCCGATCGCGTAATCGTCAACGGCAATGACGATCGAGGGAATCGCCGCCGCAGCCATGGTCAAACAGCAAAAAACAAGCACGAGTTTCAAGCCTTGCGCTCTTCTCCTCATGTTTTTCCTTCCTTTCTCCCGAACCAAGCCTTTGATCTCTGAAAGGGGGTTCCGGCGGCCAGTGGGAACGGCCTGTTCAGGCTTCCATCTCTACTTGGGTGGTTTAGGGATATCGTCTTTATCAATGGGCCGCCCCTGCTCTCCTGCAGGGAACGAGCCCGGGGCAGGGAGAGCATCGACGGTCCTGACCTGTCCCTTCACCAGGTGAAGCGGCAGGTACACTGGCCGGTCCTGGACTTCAAAGTCAAACTTTACGATCAGCGTCACCACCATGAGAATCGTCCCTAGCACGGCCAGGATCACACCGGGGGAACTGGTTACCAGAGCGAACTTGAACCCTCCCGACTCCCCCGAAAGCTGGCTCGTTTCTTCTCTCAGCCTGCCCAGGATAAAAAAAGCTCCCACCAGGGCGAGCACCATGCCCACGAGAAATCCCGTGTAACGGGTCCAAGTCCGAAGCAACAAGGTCGCATTGATCTGCTGGTAGCGCATGCTCATCGCGTCCTGCTCCAGAAGAACGAGCGTTTTCCATTGCAGGAAATCAACATTCGTCCTCTGCGATTGGGGAATGGTGTTTTCGAGTGTCTCAAGGGCCGCCTGGGTCCTCGGACCCAAACCGCGCAGATCTCGATACAGCAGATGGTACTGGACCAGGCTCGCCGCGAAAAAAAACACGGCCATCACCACCAGGCCTCCCCGCATCGCAGGAAGCAGCGTGTTCCTCCATCGTTCCCCCGCTGAATCATCCTGAACATCGTCTCGCTTCATCTCATCCATGATGGTCACTCTCCCCTGGAAAGAAAAAGAGCCCGGCCCTACTCAAGGTATGCCAGGCTCTGTCATGCTCATTCATGCCCCGCCTCTGTTCAGGAAGTAAACCTTCTCTTGCCACCAGAACCATTAAAGACCAATGATCTTTCTTCTCACGAAAAATAGAGCAAACCCGTTATGGTGTCAAGATACTGATTTATGCTGATTTATGCGCGCAACCGATGATACTCTCTTGAGCCTTTATGGCCCTGTTCTTGCCCTCTTTTTCACCGAGAACGATTTTCTCCAGCATCTCTGATTGCTCCATCTAATCCTCCAACACTTCATAGTTTTCCGGAACGAACCGCGGCGTGCAGATGCAGAAGAAGATCAGGTTTCCCGAGCCTACGTTCCTGATGCGCTGAGGGGTTCCGGCAGGGATGTGCACCACGTCGAGGGGTGAAACAGAGACTGGGCGATCTCCCCCGACCTCCACTTCGCCGACGCCTTGCAAAATTACGTACCGTTCAACCGTTCCCTGGAGGCGGTGCAATTTCGTTTTCACACCGGGCTCTACCCGCGCGCGTGCAATGGAGCAATCCGGGTCGTTCCGAACATTTCGCAACTCTGTAATATAACACCCCTCCTCAATGAAAACCTCCGACTTCGCGCTGAACCGGTTAATAGACTCCACAGGGCGCTCCCCTTTCTTTCTCGAGCGAGTTACATCTTGCGGTCAGCCGTGAACTGGCCGATGCGGAAGATCACAAATTCCGCCGGTTTGACCACCGCAACACCGATCACACAAATGAGTCTTCCGTTATCAATGTCACCCTGGGTCATCGTCGTCCTGCCACATTTCACAAAGAAGGCCTCCTCCGGTTTTGTCCCAATAAGGGCACCATCTCTCCACACCCTTGTAAGGAATTCGGTAATGGTTGCTCGTACTCTCCCCCAGAGTTTTTCGCCGTTGGGTTCGAAGACAACCCACCGGGTCCCTTCGTCAATGGACTCTTCAATGTAGAGGAACAGACGGCGGACATTGACATATTTCCACAGGCCATCACTCGCCGTGGTCCTCGCACCCCAAACGCGAATCCCCCTGCCGGCAAAGGCCCGGATGCAGTTGATCCCATTGGGATTCAGAACATCCTGCTCCCCCTTGCTAATTGGCGTTTTTGTCTCCAGGATTCCCTGAACGATCTCGTTGGCAGGGGCTTTGTGAACCCCCCTCTCTGCATCGATCCGGGCACAGATACCCGCGATGTACCCGCTGGGGGGAACGAATTGCTCGATCATATTGATTTTCCCATTTGTCAGAGTTTCCACACGTGCCTTTACCCACGGATAGTACAAAGCAGCATATCCTTTTTCAGAGATAACCTTCTCCTTCTGCCTCTGCACCTCCACCACGGTGGCGTTCTCTGTGGGAGCCGGAATACAAAAACGGACCTTCATGTTTTCGCAGTGGGTAATCATGGCATGCTGGAAAGTCTCTGCGGTCACACCCGGAATGCAGATAATGTGGACGTCATCGATTTCATTGAAGGCCTGGAGGCCGGTCCTTTTTCCAGATCCGCCATCGGTACCCACATAGTCACTATCTGCGGCCCCGTTCTTCACTTTTACGACAAAGCATCGGCTTCCCCCGTTGACAAAAAAACCATAAACGGCCGGAGCAAGATAAGGCTGGGTCGCCGTATACCTCCCGAAGTTTTCTGTAAATTGTCCCCAGTTGGTGATTAAGACGGCTTTATCATCCTCTCCTTTTTCAGCCTTGCCCACGAACCCGACCGTACTCGTGCTCACCCCTTCGATCGGCTTTGCGCCGATCTCTATCTCCTCGACATAAACTCCTGGTGACAAATACTCTGGCATGCGTTCTCCTTCTTTTCTTTTACTATGAGGATTGTCTTTTTCATACAACACCTTCGCGGTATTTCACGCCCCCTTGCGCCGGGATAAGCCTAATCAAATCCTTGCGCTTGGGTCGGCGAGGTTCAAAACCCGACAGAGGAGTCAGGAGAGAGAAGAGCGGTCAGCAAACCGGGTTCCCTTCTCAGCATCAGCTTGGATTTGTCAGCGTTCCTATTGCTGCTTTCTGCGAGCTTGTCCGGTTTCATCAATCCTCCTTTTGCCGCAGGAAAGCTGTTGGCGCCAACGAGCTATTTCCTGAGCAAATATCTGGGGAAAATATAGATCGTCTCGACTCTCCCGTTTCGGACGGCGAAACTGATACCCAGATAGCCATACCAGGTGCCTCCCGGAAAGGATTCTCTTTCACGAGGTGCTCCATACCATCGTATCAGGAATGAGAGAACAGAAAGAGAGAAAACGTTCCCGCTGTGCTAAGGTGCTCTCCTCCGCCCTTCTCAGCAGATCGACGAACTCAGCAAAACTCCGTCGATTGGAGATGGCCTCATAGTACAGTGCAAAGACCCCTGTCAGAGCCATGGTTCCGAACAACACGAGTATCCTGGCCCAGTCCCCTTTAGAGAGCTTGGCCTCTCCGCTGCAAAATAATCCAAGTTTTTCACTTTTCGGAATGAGAAGGAAAAGACCCAAGAAGAGAGGGAAAAATCTGAGATTTCTCTGGCACTCGCCTTCCCTATGCGCAATGCCAACCTCAACAATACCCGAAATAAAATCCGATGCCTAGTCCCTTAAGCATACGAATACTTCTCGCTTGGAATACTGAGGAACTCTGCCAACGTGGTTGGCATGCATGATTGAAGCATAAAGAACACAAAACCAGAACATAGAGGCTGACGTTGAGGAGGATACATCGCACCAGTTCGTTCAGATACGGAGCTTCTTTATAGAGGAATGATTTCGTCGTCGGCAATCTGCATATCCTTCTTTCCTAACTGGACATGCGACATCGCTAGACGACTTGGGATTTCAGAGAGATTGCCGTCCTAACCCGTTTATCGATATTCCCGTTCGGCGGCATGAATGATGTGGCCTTTGTCCATGATTTCCGGCCCGGTTGTGGAGAGGAAAACACTGTCCGCGGTGATGCTTTTGATGGGTCCTCCCAAGTTCTTCAAGTATTTCGGGATGATTTCACATTTCATGTTCCCGAGCACAGGTTTTTCAGTCGCTCCACGCCCGCCGGGTTCATGGGATCACTTCACAACGATCACGACCTCAAAACGGTCAATCGCCGATTTTTCGCCCTCCCAATCTCGCCAGTTCTTCATGAGGAGCCTGTGGGTTCCAGCACGCACAGCTCGGAACTGAAGCACCCGTACCCCCGCCGCGCCCACCGCTGCACCCGGCTCCGAGCGATCTCTGACAAGCTCAAGCCCCCCCATGGACTCCACCCCCCAGCGATAACCTGTTGTCGGATTCTCCTTCAATCGCAGGGTCACGGTGGTCCCCGCAGCAATGGTAATGGTCCGGCCGCGATCCAGATCACTCAGTATCACTTTGCCTCCCTCCGATAATCACTAGCCTCTGTGCTTCTTCTGAAATCCAGAAAAACGAGGAAGCCTCGTCCCTTACCGCCCCCTCCGCAGGCAGCAGAGCAGGCGCAGCATCCCCTCCCGATATTGTCTCTTTGCTTTCGATGGTCCTCAACATTTTTGCCTGGGCAAAGGGGGGTCATGTCTGTAATCTCGTCCAGGAAGACCGTGCCCCCATTGGCCACTTCAAACTTGCCCAAGCGGGCGCTCACGGCGCCCGTGAAAGCCCCTCGCTCATACCAGAACATATCGCTCTCCACCAGGGTATCAGGCATCGCAGCGCAATTCACACAAACAAAAGGCTTCTGGCTTCTCCGGCTTTTCTCGTGGATGAGGAATGCCACGAGTTCCTTTCCTGTACCTGTCTCTCCTGTAATCAGAACTGTGCTGTCCGTTGCAGCCACCTTGTGGATGAATCGGCTGATCTCGCGCATCGGTTTGCTCTCCCCAAGCATGGATCTAATGGATCCGGATTCCTGAGAGGGCCCCTTTTCCTGAGGCAAACTGGCCTCGATGCGCCGAAGAAGTCCCTCCGCAGAACAGGGATAGTCGATATAGTCTTCAACACCGGCTCGGAATGAAGCAACGGCATGAGCTTTGGAGCCGTTTTTGGCCAGAAGGAAAACCGGCAAAAAACGGTTGATCTCCTTGATCTGCTTAATAACACAGATATCCTCGGAAACCTCTGAGCCGCATGATGCCATAACCAACAGATCAATCTGTCTTTCAAGAGCTACGCTTAGAGCGGCTGTCTCCCTTTCGCTCAGAATGACCTCAAAACTCAGGCTCTCGATCAAAGTTCTCAGATCGCCGCCAGAAATTCCCTGACTCTTCAGCACGAGGATTGTTTTTTTCTTCATAAGACACCTCCGCGGGATCTCACGCCCCTTGCTCCAGGATAGTCCTAAGCAAATCTTGGCGCTTGGGTCAGGGAGTTTCAAAATTCGTCAGAAGAGCCAGGAGAGAGAAGAGAGGGGGGCAAACAGAGTTCACTTCTCAGCATCACCTTGAATTTGCCAGGGTTCTTATTGCTGCGTTCTGGTACCGTGCCTAAGCTTTGAAGGGGTTGATTAGCTGGTCTGATTAAATACAGGTCGTGAAGAGGTTCTGCTGCTAAGTTTCCGAAAGGATTTGCTTCTACCCCTTGGAAACTTCAAGTTTCATGCCACGGTAGGTACTGCTTGTCTGTCCGATGCGGCTATCATTCGACAATTGAATCACGATCTCACAATGTCCTCAAAAACCAAGACTTCTTAAAAGGAGCACTGAAGAGCCTCTTGTATGCCTATAAGAATCAACCGGCACTGCTGCCGCAGATAATTATTCGCATGCCCAGATTTCAGGGCGCACTGCACAATTCCGGCAACACCCTCTTCCGGACCAGCAGACTTCAGAGCGCCACAGCGCATTCACATCAGAGACAGGAAAATTTCACGCTTTCTTGGTTCCCGAACTTTCGGACCTGTATTTCTTCTTCCACTCAGCAAAATCCCATTTCTCGAGAAATGCGGCGCCGGCCCTGACCCCGTTGTCATAGAGCGCCTGACTTTTTTCCTGGCTGATGTCAAAGTCAACGGTCTTTATCTCCTCCTCCACTCCCCTCACCGTCACTACCGTCGGAATCCCTACGGTCCGGTCATAGTCCCCTGTGGATATGGAGATATGGTAGCTGTCATGGGCATCCATCATGGTCCCGATGACGGACTTCAGAAAACTGATGGCGTTGTTGATGGGATTGCGATCCGCAGCCTTCAGAACCCTCTTGTCCGGCTCTGTCAGCTTGAACCCGAAGGTCGGCCACGGGGGGTTCTTTTTGCCGTCATCCAGGAGCCAGATCGGGTAATTGCTCAACACCCCACCGTCCACAATGTAATGGTCTCGGCCGTTCATGTCCTGGAGTTTCACGGGCTCAAAGAAAAAGGGAATGCTCATGCTCATGCGCACTGCCCTGGAAATGCTGAATCGGTCAGGATCGTATCCCAGGGACTTCAGGTTCCCCGGGAGCACCAGCAGTCTCCGATCGGTAATATCCGCTGCAATGACCTGGAGCTTATATTTGTATTTCTCGTCTGCTTTGCCCTTTTTGTACTCATCCGTGACGATTTCGCCGAAAGTTGTACTGCCTTTCCTTATCAACAGACCCTCCAACCACTTTTCAAAGTACTCCCCCTCGAAAATTCCATACTCGAACCCGATGCTCAGCCCCTTGCCGACAATTCCCAGCTTATCCAGGAGCCCTTCGTCCTTGAAATTGTTGTAGTCGAGTTTTTCCATCTCTTGTTTGATTTCTTCGGCCTTGTAGCCCACGGCAAGAAGAGAGGCCACGATGGCACCTGCGGAGGTGCCTGCAAGGTTCATAAACTCGTAGCCTGCCTTCTCGATTTCAGCCACCGCGCCGACAAGCCCTATACCCTTGACCCCTCCCCCTTCAAACACGGCATCTGCTCTCAATTTCATGGTTCCCTCCCTTCCTTTTTTTCAACGGGGCTCATTCCGAGGAATCAGTGCCCCGTATACGCCAACCGGCCGTCCGGTCCAGGTTCTAATTCGTAGATATCCCATTTCTCCGCCTTGGACCGTGGCCTTTCCAACTTCTGCGCGACGATCGCTTTTTCGCCGTCTGTGCGCACGTTGATCATCCCATAAACGGCGATGCTCCGCTCAAGCTCGGCCATCTTTTTTTCCAGTTTCTTTCGAATAGACTCTTTGTCCGATTCTTTCTCCGCCAGATCCAATTGCTTCGCCAGCTCACGGCTCTCCTTGCGGAAGAGATAGGGATGTTTGATGATTTCTTTGGCTGAACGGGCCAGTTCTGTGCTGAAGATAAGGGGACGTGTGCCTCTTCCGTACTTTCCAATGGCCCCCAGCGCATCAGGTCTCGGATGGCTGTAGGGTTCATTGTCTCCGCTCGATATCACAGTCGCCATGGAGTTGACGGCCTGAAGATATCGCTCACAGAGGTCTGCACTCCCATGATGGCATGCCTTTGCAATGTCTGACTCAAAGGTCCTGCGGGCAAAAGAGACAAGCTTCTCTTCCTCATCAGGAGTGGCCGGATCAGGATCAAGCCCTGTGTAATGAGCAAGCAGGTATTTCTCCGATGGAACGTTGAGATCTCCCCCCAGCATGATCACCACACTACCGTAGCAGA
>Ga0105101_10001406_pt1 | contig 10476 bp, 7 predicted proteins | sample PPLLak21cMay2015_2_FD_87037 | JGI IMG/M metagenome (GOLD analysis project Ga0105101, IMG submission 87037) | Freshwater sediment microbial communities from Prairie Pothole Lake near Jamestown, North Dakota, USA - PPLs Lake P8 Core (1) Depth... | ecosystem: Environmental > Aquatic > Freshwater >...
ACGGACTGTGCGCTGCTTGCTTACTATGGCTCGCATGACTGTTGCTTACACCAGTGAGGTGGCCGGTACCTGCATGATGGGTGAAACCAACTGTCGGGAGTCATTGCAAGAACTGAAAGATTTGGGATATATCGAGTATCACAAGCATGATCCTTTTATCGACTCTCATCTAATGTCTGCCAGACATCTGTCTGGCATCGGTGAAAAAAAGGATAACGAGATATTTCCTTACTGGAGAATTAGACGGCCCGGGGTATCGGCGGCGTTGAGGTATTGGGGTGTCCCTGCTGGGATGCCTTTCAACTTTCGCTCCGAAAGAAATAAGTTGCGGGATAGTGAACATAGGCGAAGATCTCGACAATGGCCAGCATGGTTAAAGAAAGCTTTACCTCATGCCACTATATATGCAGGATGGAATGAGGTTGGAGTTCCTGGATTGAGAGCTAATCCTGACTCTTTAGCTTGGGGGGAAATGAATGGTGTAGAGACTCTGTTTTGGATGGAGGTAGAAAGTGGGAAGTCCTCCCGGCAGCTTATCTTGGATAAGACAGTATATCGCTGGCAAAGGGCCGCGACCTACGCTGAATACTTGGGTATTCACTTGGTTTTTGTTTTTCTGGGTCGATCCTGGGTAAGAAGTGCAGCGCGCATGGCTTTCATGTCTGTTCCCAGATCATGCGCCGTTGTTGTTGCGGATTGGTCTGCAAAAAACTTTGGGCAATTGCCGTATCCCAAATGGGGGGAAGTAGTATTTGAAGCTTTTTGAAAGGAAAATTATTTGTTAGGTGAGCGCAATTCCTGCTATTACGACGTAAAATTGCCTATGTCCCGATTGTTTCATTGTGGGATGATTATAGGTACAGAAACGACCCGCTCCTGCCGCCTGTGCCTTGTCAGATATGCGGAAAAACTGGACACAAAACTAAGTATTGTCCGAACGCCCGGGAAATGGGGTTTTAGCCTCCAAATATCATTTTGCGACTTAACTTACTTTTTCGCATTGGCGTCAAAGGCCGTCTATTCTGATAAGTCCGACCCGTTCCCCGAATAGATGTTTTGACGCGGTTATGATTTAAGCTCTATGCCTGAAAGATTACAAAAAATTTTGGCGCAAGCGGGATAGGGTTCTTGCCGTGCCTGCGAAGGATTTATCACCGCAGGGCGCGTCCGTGTAAATGGACAGATCGCTACCCTTGGTCAAAAAGTTGACCCCGCCACCGATAAAACCCACCCTCGGTGGAAAACCTATTTGGGGGAGGTTTGAGACATGCCTGGTGCGTCAACACAATTGTCTCGAAATTTAGAGCGAGTCTACAGACACGCCATAATTGCGTATAGCCAACACGGTACGTACTTATTCTTCTTATAGGCTTGGGATACACCGCACCTACGGTTCGGTGCAGGTGTAAGGGCTTCACTCATTTTAGTTTAGTCCGTTAGAACACTTGTGCTATAATCCATATTGCTGATCCTTTCGTCGAAGTATATAAATGGGTTATCGTTCCTCTCACACCAACTGCATTGTTCGTATCCTTCCCTTACGCGGGCTTTCTGCACAACAGGAAGCCCTTTGTTTGTTTCTGCGTGAAGAAGCAGGGCGCTGTTGGACAGGCATGCTCAATGCCCATATTGAAAGTCGGGGCGGCAAGTGGCTCTCGTCCAGTGATCTCAAGAAGATGTTCAAAGGGCAATATGCTTTGCACTCCCAGAGTGTTCAGGCATTGTCCGAAAAGTTAGAAGCCAACATTGATGCTGCTCGTGAGCTTCGCAGGTCTGATCCAGAGGCTCGCTATCCACATCATCCCAAGAAGTATCAGACCGTTGTTTGGAAGGAAGCTGCGATCCACTGGCTTGCGAGTGGTCAATTGCTCCTCTCGAATGGCAAGCACAATCAGCCTTTGGCGCTGTCGATTCCAGCGGAATACATGAGTGCGAACATCCGCAAAGCAGAACTGACCTGGCGAGCAGACCACTACGAACTATGCCTAACGATTGACACGGATTTGGTGAACCCACCACGCAAACAAATTGGTCAGATGGCAGGCGTGGATTTGGGCGAAGTCAACATTGCCGCAGTGGTCACAGAAGCAGGTGATGCTCTGGTGGTAAGTGGTCGTGCATTGCGTTCGGTCAAACGCCTGCGCAACAAACGTCACGCTGCACTCGACTCCCTGATCTCTCGCTGCAAACCAGGATCGAAACGCCATCGCAGGTTGACGAAAAGCAAAGCCAGAGCCAGTGCGAAGACGTATCGCCAGCAAAGAGACATCCTGCACAAAGCCAGTCGCCAGGTCGTCGAGTTCTGCCAGACAAACGACGTGAAAGAGATTGCCGTTGGGGACGTGCGGAATATTCAAGACGGGGTCAATCTCAGCACCAACTCGAACCAGAAGATCAGTCAATGGTCGCATGGTCAGTTCGTCCAGTATGTGACCTATAAGTCAGCGAATTATGGAATGAAAACTGGCTATATTCCAGAAGACTATTCCACCCGCACATGCAGTTATTGTAAGCGTAAGAGAAAGAATGCACCACGAGGACGGGTGTTTACCTGTCCCCGCTGTGGTGCTGTGATCCATCGAGATGCGAACGGGGGAAGCAATATTTGCTCCCGCGCTCGCTATGGATCGTATGGATCTGTTCAGGTACAAACCATCATGTATCTCCGACCAGTATGGCGGAGTAGAGCCTTTGACACGGGCCAACGTTGCGGCGCGAATAGCGCAGAACCCCACAGGCTTTAGCCCTGGGAGAGTGTCAGTCTATCTTCAATAGATCTATTCAAATTGAGACTTGTTTTTTTTACTTCTTCTCACCCAGAAGATTCTTATCTTCCAAAAACAAGTCTCAGTTTTCTTATCTTTGATTACTGACGGCGCGCTATCCTTCAACTGCCGGCCAGCCATATAAACTGCGCTCTGGGAAAGGGCTGTCAGGAGGAATGTTTTCAGGTTTCAATGTCCCCAGGTGTTCTTTCCATTGTTCGAAGATGTGGGCAAGCATGACTCTGGCCACCACTAGCGAGGGAAACGTCAACGTAAAGTCGTAAATGAGTCCCCGGCGCAGCGCGGAGAATGTCACTCGCCAGAAGGTCTGCCAACCATTTGCTCCAAGGCAGGGACTAACTCACGGATCATCAAATGGCAAGGCTAAAGGATGTGTCGCTCCCGCGAGGAATGACACTTCGCGAACACAAGCCGTTGGGCGACAATGTCTATGATGTTTGTGAAATAAATCCCAATAGTGAAATCTCCTTGAAATAGGCTATACTGAAAACAGCCTTCTGGTGTACTGACACATATTTATCGGTACTTTATCCGGGGGAAATATTTGGCCATGGTTTAGGTCATGAGGCGTAGTTTAGCAAAACAAACCAACTGAATAGCCTGGATGATGCAGCGTCTCCACTTATTTTGTCCCTGCCCCGGATTCCTTTTGGTGATCAGGCGGTAGAGCTATAAGTATTGATGCCCTTATTCGAGCCTGGAGATCATCATGAATCAAAAACGGTCAATCTATAAATTGCTCGCTGTCACACTGATCATCAGCCTGATACTTGGTTGCAATCTTTTAACCGGACTGGGCGGAGATCCAAATCAGGAGTTCACCCAGGAATTACTAACCGCCAGCACGGAGAAGGCGGACCGGGCCGAGCAGGATATGTTCAACCTGTTGCGAGAACAGAATGGTGCGCGTGCTGCTTTCGGCGATCAGGCCGATGCGATTTTTCTGCAGATGGATCAAGCCAGGGCTGCCGCGCTGCAAGACCTAATGGACCAGGCCGGGAATCCGACCGGCGATACGCCAAAAGTATCTCCGCGGTATACAAAAGATTACCAGCTGGAGTCGAAAGCCAAGCTGTTAATGATGTTTCTACTGTCGCTTGAATATGTAGCTCTGCCTCGCGATCAGAACGGAAACGCCCTCCCCCCAAAAATGGAAGGCGGTGCTCCCGCCGGGGCAGCCGGCACGCACTACAGCATGGAGCTAAAGCTGGTGGGTTCCAGGATGGAGGCCACGGGGACGATAACCTCCCTCATCACAGAACCCTTCCCATACGAAGAAAGCATGGGTTTCAGCCTGAGCCTGGAAGTCTGCCCGGATGCGCAGGGCAATGTGCCCGTGCAGCTTTCTTTTCAAAACGCCGGAGGCCTGCGAAGCGGCGGCGGCAAGCAACTGGGCGGAGAGGGCCAGGGGACGGGGCATGTCAATGACGAAGGTAGGCTGGATTCCTACGAAGACAAATCCACTTACCATGGAGCCAGCCAACCCAAGAATGCCGGCCAGGGCGGCGGTGAGGATTGGGGAACGACCAACAATTATTTCGAGTTCCAGTTAGATTTGACTTACTACCCAGATCCGGCAATTCCTTCCACCAGTGATGGAGCTTATATCCGTGAATCCTCTGAAAATGACAGGGAGTTCACAGAGAGAGCAATCCACGATCTAGCCTATATGAAGAACGTGATGGTTCTTCTTGCTTTGCAGGCCGCCGAAGAGCGGTGGACGGATGGATATTGCCTGGAAATCAAGGTGTCTGATATATCTGCCAAGGGGGAAAAGGTCTCGCCCAACTCGGACACGCCTTTCACGGCAACGGTGCGGCACAAGTTCGAGGGCACGGATCTGACCGTTCCCGTGATCGCCTCGCTCAGTGCCGGCCAGGTTTCTGTCAACCCTTCCGGGAGCAAGGTGCCGGCACCGGCTCAATTCACCTATAAAGCGCCGGATAAAAGCGGACAAAAAGCCACGGTACACCTGGAGACCCGCTCGAAGCGCGGCATTGCCAAACTGGATGTCAAATTCTCAACGGGAGGAGGCTGGAAGGCTACCGGTCAGCAGGAAGAAATGACCTACTCCGGGGTAATCTGCGACCTGGAGCAACCCTTTACAGTCAACATCACCTCGGCTTACTATGAGTTCACCATCCAATTCGCTCCTGCCGGCCCGGAGGCTGGCTCCTTCACCTATAGCGGCACCTGGTTCGATGTGGGACCCATGGATGGCGGCGGCCCCTATACCGTGAACGCCATTGATACAGTCCCGGCTCAATTAATTGCCAACGCCACCGGTTGCACGCATACACCAGTAGGGGACACTTGTAAGAGCTATCAGATGCACATTGACCTCACTCCGCTTGACACGAACGAGTGCGGCTAGACACGATTGGAAAACAAGCGATCATTCTATTCGCCGACAAAAGGAAACATGATGACTTACATACCTGCCTGGCTAGTCCTGCTTCTGTTGTGTTTGTGCTTTGGAGGTTTTCTGGCGGCCGTGGTCGGAGGGGTTTTTTTCTTCCTTAACCGCAGCGTGCAGGAAGTGAACCGCACCTGGGGCGCTCTAGGGTTGGCGACCGGGTTGACGCTCAAACCGGCGGCGATGTTTTCGCAGCCGGAGCTGAACGGCTCGTTTCGTCAGCGCCCGATCCGTTTGTACACGTACAATGCCGGGACCCAGGGGCATAGAACGACATACACAGCGGTCACCCTGACGGTGGACAATCCGACCTCCTCGAGGCTGGAGATTACACCGTCCGGGACCGTGGGAAATTTCTTCGGCAAAATGCTCAACGCCCAGGACGTAGCGATTGGCAACCCGGCATTTGATACGCGCTTCGTCATCAAGAGCAATCCGCCGGACTTTGCCCAGAAGATTTTGGGTGAGGCGAGGGTGCAGATGGGGATCATCAGCATCCCGGACGTGTTTCGAATCGAGCTTGAAGACTCGTCTCTGGAATACTCCAAGCGAGACCTTGAAGAGAATGCTCAGTTCCTAACGAAGTTGTTCAATACCTTGAGCGACCTGGCAGACCGGCTCGAGGGGAAGTAGAGAAGCTGTTTCCGGGCCGCATGCTCGCGTGTCCGATGCCTGATCGAAGAAAAGAGAAAATCAAAGATTGGCATCCACCCATTAAAAGGAGAGCGAATTACATGGAAAACAACGGGCTCGTAATGCTGCTTGCACTCGGAGTGACCGGCCTGGTCTGCATCTTCATTGTGGCTGTGCTTGCCGGACTGGTTTTCTTTTTCGTTCGACAAGCCCGTTCCACAGCGAGACAGTTTAGTGATCGACCAGCGCAACAAGGGGAGGACTTCCTGGCATCCGCCTCGCTCCGTCCGTGGAGTGCAAATGCCTGGACTGATCTCTCCAGTCGCTGGCAGGGCTGGTGGCTAAATCGTACCTCCATCGGGCGCAGTGATGGCTATACCCAGGGGATCGTGGCGTCTTACCAGGACCTCAAAGAACCTGGCTGGATCGCCTTTACCATCGAACGCCATCGAGCCAGAAGCGGCACGGTCATCCTGAAAACCAGCCGGCAACGGGTCGAGCTACGGATAACGAGTAAAAGCCACCTGGACCGAAACATTCAGGTGGTTACAACTGTCGATGGCCTGGAGAACGGATCCATAGCGGTCACTGCCCCAGCCTGCAGCTATCGCAGTAAAGATGGCGCGGTCGACGCTCACTGGATCGCAGAAGTGCGCCGGAATAACGAAAAATTTATGCTCGATCGCCTGGTCTCACGTGATGTCAGGTATGACATGCTCACGATCAACGGGCGTGCCATTGCAGCCATCACCGACACGTGGATTCGCTACCCGCATCCGGAAAGCGTCAAACCTTTTCATCCGGCGCTGCAATCGGTCGGCGAAGATCTCACACCCATCGAGCAAAACGTTCTGTTGATCGCCCTGGGATTGAGCTTGTACTACGATAGTCTGCGGAATCGCAGCTATATCTATGACTGGTGAGATCTCGGCAAGGTCAGGCGCTTACAGCGTGCTTCGCAATGACCTTTGCCGAGCTTTGAGATATTCCGTCCAATCAGCTTCATCCAGATAGACACTATTATGCAAAACCAGGAGGAACGGCTATGAACACGAAGCATACCAGGAAGATCTTATGGGTCATTTTATTCAGGTGGATGAGTCGGGTTCTTGAAAGCCATGAGCAAAAGTCCTTTAAAGTGAAATTCAAAGCAATTTGGCAGAAGTGCCAGACGGAGGCTTGAATCTGTGCTGCTGCTTTATCAGCAAGTCTACGAGGAGCATAATGACAAAGTCCTATCAAGTTATCGCAGGAATCATAGGGATAACCCTGATCATTCAGGGTTGTGGCAACGCTACCCAAACAGCAAGTCCGTTGGCACAACCCGCCGCGAACCCGTCTCAGGCGTCAGAACCGGGTGAGGCCTTACAGCTTACCGCACCCGCCTCTCTTGAGACTGATCCGGAGGCAGCCGCTGCCGCCCTGGCGGATCCGGACCAGGTCGAAAAGGGCGTGTGGTTTTTGTTGCGTGGCCTGGGCATCGGCGTCTACACCGGCGACGGCAAACAAATCCTGGCTGGCTCGGAAACGAAACCAGAGGATTTCTGGATCTACGATTTCGAAGTTCCCCTGCTCGTCAGATTGGCAAAGGAATCTCCAAGACCATTCTCGGAGTTTCAACCGCAGTTACACAACCTTGGATTGGAGGCTAGCCAGGAGGAGACGCTGAAGCTGTACAAAGACATTTATGAGGCGAATTCAAGCGCCTACCTCGCACGTCTCTTTGCCGCGATGGGACTTCAATTCGAAGGGGACCCGGCGATCACCCCGCTGCAGGAGTGGCTGCTGCTGTTGGACACATTCGTGCCACCTAACCCCTCCGTCACCACGCGGCGGGATGCACCTTCCCGGGTGAGTTTCACAGGGTCGGCCATGTCGGCGCTCTCACGCCCAGGGATGCTTCTCGGTCTGGAGGCATTAACCCGGTTCGCGCAAACAGAGCCCTGTGGGTGGATACAAGGTGGTGTATTGCATTCCAGTTGGGGATTGGTGCAGTCCAACCGCGCGGCGGCTGCAGATGTGTTTGCTGCGGCAGAAGCATACTATGCAATCCATGGCCCATTGCTGGCACGGTCTGTCACGGCGAAACTAATGCCAAGTGAGGGCCATGCTCATGAAGGACACGGGGCACCAGGGGACAGTATCACGTTCGAGATAACTCTGGACATCGACTATCGCGCGGAGGGGTTCGGCCCAATCGGGTTTCCTACCTGTGGCCCTCTGGTCAACCTCGACCGGCCATTAAAGTCAGGCGGTCTACCTCCGGCAAAGGTCTGGTGGAATTTGGATTCCGTGTTCAAGGATCACGGATCTTTCAACGATGTGCGCGGTCGCGTCTTTGACGGCAGCCGCCCGACCGAAACGGATCCCTCAGGCAAGACAAGTATCACCTTTCAAGCCCGCCAGGAGCCTGCGAATGGAAAGGGAGAGCCAAAGTCATCCACGGCGACCGTTCGAGCGAGTTTTGACCCGCGGCCCTGGATCGCGGCTATGGGACTGAATGATCCCCGCCTGCTGGCATTCCTGCCCGCGACCATCCACATCCCGTCACCTGAACCTGTACGCCTCGAATGGCATGGGGAGGATGCCTACGAGGTGGATGGAGTCTACTGGGGCGCCTATCACCTCACGGGAACCATCTGCGGATTGGAGGAGCCGTTCACACTCCACGCCGAACAGAACCTGGGTGGTGAGCCGGGAGTCGGAGAATTCGTCTTTACGCCCACCAGCATAAGTGGCGGTGATTGGAAATATGCCGGGACAATGTGTGGAGAAGGCACTTGTTTCACTGTGGATGGCAGCAGCACCTTCCAATGGGAGGATGGTGCGGAGGAAGCGCCAGGGATCCTGATGGACTCAGGCAGCAATTGGACAGTGACAGCACCTCTCGTTGGCACCTTCCCGCTAGGCGAAGGACGGCACCTGGGCACAACTGAAACAATCAAGCTCGAGCCTGCCAGCGCAGAGTGCCAAACGGAATAGGCAGGTATCTGAAACTGGCTTACGCTGAATAGCTGAAGGTCTCGTCCTTCTCTACTCTCAAGAAATGCTGCATTCCGACTGTATTCCCAAGGTTAGCACCGGCGAGCCAATGCAGTTGAGCAATACGCCTGAGTAATCGGGCGTATTTTTTTCTATTGAGCAGGGTTCAGAACACGCCCTAGAAACAGGATTTGTCCGGTAGGGATGTCGCGAATCACGAAGATGAACGGACGGTCAATCTTCAATGTAACATCGGATTGCAGCGCGCTGGCCAGATCCATGATCACAGCAGTGGCTGCCGCGGCTTCCGTGCCTTTCTCATCCACAGCGACAAAGGCTTTGTGGACGACCGCGCTGATGTACAGGTCATTCCTCTCGGTCATGCCGGTGAAGTTTGCTGCGTTGGGATCAAAGGCATCCTGCATGCCGAGAGCAGCCAGCTGGTCCACAAGACCAAACTCACTTTCGAATTGGAATTTCGGCAGAGCAAGCGAGACAGATGTCGGCTGGAGGCTTTGCAGGATGGTGGAAACAGTCTCATCGTCCAGACTTGCCTCGACCTCTTCAAAGCGGCCTTCGTCCGGTACGATGATATCCATTGCCGCCGTCTCGCCCTGATACGCCAGTTCGATTGCCTGCCAACCATCCCCCTGTGCGTAGGGGATGAACAGGTCCTGGTTCATGGTTGGCGCACTGACTTGGGAGCCGTCCAGCAGATGGAAGGGAGCATCCTGGGTGGAGTCCGCCTCAAATGGTGCGAGCCAATCCGCTTTGAAGTAAATGGCATTGACTAGAGTCATCCGTGTATCTGCGCTGAGCACACCTTGCGGGATGAGGTCTTTGATCTTGTCCTCTGTCTGATCGCTAACCCAGCCGTTGATTTCCTTGCGGACGCTTTCAGGCTGCTTGATGAAGTCTGCCAGGCGAATGCCTGCTCCATAATTCAACGCAATCGTATCGAGATAATTCTGGAGGAACGGATACGTTTGCTCCGCCCAAACCGCATTGGCAATATTGAGTTGGAGCGGCGTTTCCTCTTCAGATTGGGCTTTGCCGCGTTCAGCAAGCTGAAGGTCGAGGGCGTTAAAAGCAGGATGAATTTGCCCCTGTGGCAGAAAGTGCAAGGCTTGGGCCATCTGGGATTCGGTTTCACCACGCGCGCCGGCATAGGTCATCGCCAGGGCAAGGGAAATACTGTAGGGGGAGTAGATCAGATTTCGATCTTGAGTTTGAAGCGACCGATACAGGTCAAATGCGAACGCATTGTTGTTCTTAACCTGAGTCTCAAGATCACTGGGCGACGTAGCTGGTGATGTAACCCGTCCTAAATCAGATTTCGCTATGGATGCCGATGGCCCACAAGCGCTGAGTAAGAAACTTAAGACAGTGATACTGATGATCATTTTGCAGAAAAGAGGGGTTTTCATGATGAGTTACCTCCGAGGGGGTGTCAGAGTTACGTATTTTAGACGTATTCAACATGTTTTGGTTCCCCCAACAAGATCTTTTTGAAGTATGAATTGTTCAATAGATCTATTCAAATTGAGACTTGTTTTTGGTAGATAAGAATCTACGCATCGTCTGAGACTGCGCTCAGAAGATGAGGCCCCTGCGGGGCAGTTGAAATAATGGCCGGTTCCCTTTAGACTCACAGCACGA
>Ga0105101_10001407_pt1 | contig 10475 bp, 7 predicted proteins | sample PPLLak21cMay2015_2_FD_87037 | JGI IMG/M metagenome (GOLD analysis project Ga0105101, IMG submission 87037) | Freshwater sediment microbial communities from Prairie Pothole Lake near Jamestown, North Dakota, USA - PPLs Lake P8 Core (1) Depth... | ecosystem: Environmental > Aquatic > Freshwater >...
CAGGCGAGATCCTTCTCGCGGATCGCATGAAGGATCATTTGCAGGGGCAAATCACGACGATACCTTTCACCTCCTTCCACCGTTTTCGCGGGTTCCGGGTCGGGATGCCCGATACCACCCGGGTGATCTTCCCGCCCATCGATCTGGATATCTCCCGTCGCTTCATGCCGGAGGAAGTGGTCGCACACGATGTGCGCGGTGAATTTCGGCAGATCGTCAATTTATTCATGCGCTTCCCTGATCTTCCTGACGCGACGCTGCAGGAATTGATGGCGATCGTGTTTGAATTGCGGAAGAAGTATGGCGGGCTGATAACACGGCTCGATTTCGGTGATAAGGGCTGTAATATGCTGATGCTATGGGGGGCGCCCGTGGCGTATGAAAACGACATCGGCCGCGCCTTGAATTTTGTGCTTGACCTGAAGTCAAACGTTGATTTTCCCATCACGGCCGGCGTGACGTATTACATCGCCCACGCGGGGTACCTGGGTAGTGTCATGTACGAGGATTACACCTGCTATGGCTGGGGTGTAAACCTCGCCTCCCGTTTTATGATGAGCGCGCCGACCGGTCAGATCTGGGTGGATGACCGGATTGCGCGCCGGGTTTCGAAGCGGTTTGATATTGAACTAACAGGCATTCAGCCTTTCAAGGGCTTTGCCGCACAGCAGAAAGTTCATCTCTTGCGTGGATACAAGCCCGCGGCGGAGGTGATCTATCAGGGCGAACTGGTTGGGCGTGAGCAGGAGCTTGAACAGCTTGCGAGTATCACGGAACCTTTGTGGCAGTTGCATACCTTCGCGGGTCTAACACTTGTTTCAGGCGATGCCGGCATCGGGAAGGGACGCCTTGTCCATGAGTTCCGCTTTTCACACCGCTTCGAAAAGGAAGAGACTCTTTGGGCGGTCTGCCAGTCCGACCAGATCCTTCGCCAATCGTTCAATCCATTGCGCAGCTGGTTGTTGCGGTACTTTGACGTTTCATTCCACAAGAGCCTGGATGAACGCAGGCAGGCTTTCGATTCAAAGCTGGATGACCTGCTCGCCTCGATCCCGGAGCCTGAGCTGGCGCGTGAACTTGAGAGGACTCGTTCCATCCTGGCCGCGCTGGTGGATGTGTACTGGCCCGAATCGCTATACGAGCAATTGGACGCAGAGGCCCGTTATAACAATACGTTCCTGGCTCTGATCGCCTTACTCAAAGCCGAAAGCCTGCGCCAGCCGGTCATCCTGTTCCTGGAGGACCTTCAGTTCACCGATGTCGATACGAAAGATTTCCTCCCGCGTCTCAAGCGCGCCATCCTGGCTGCCGGAGGGACGTATCCGATTGCGATCATCGTTACTTCGCGTCCGCATGGGGCAACCCTGGCAGCCGACCTGATCGATGCACGGATCGACCTGCCCCGGCTTTCACCCTCTGCCATGGCGCGGCTCGCTGAAAACTTATTGGGCGGGGTTGCTGCCCCTGAGCTTGTCACGGTATTGTTCCATCGTTCGGAAGGCAACCCCTATTTCGCCGAGCAGATCCTGCGCTTTCTGCAAGACGAGAATCTCCTTGAAATGAGCAGGGACGGATGGGCGCTGGTCAGGAAATTGCGAGATAACATCTTGCCGGGGGATGTCAGTGCTGTCCTGATTGCGCGGCTCGACCAGCTGACACGGAAAGTAAAGGAGAGTATCCAGACTGCCTCTGTGCTGGGACGCGAGTTCGAAATACAAGTACTGTTGCAGATGTTGCGTGAGGAAGAAGATGCTCGCGAGCATATTGCCGAAGCGGAGAGGGCCGCCATCTGGGCGCCGCTTAACGAGATGAGCTATATTTTCTCGCATGGCTTATTGCGTGACGCGGCCTACTCGATGCAGATGCGGGCGCGGCGTCGAGATCTGCATGCGCTGGCGGTAGACGCCCTGGAGAATGTTTATGCTGAGAACCTGCGAAGCCGGTACGCGGAGCTGGCGTATCACGCCGAGCACGCCGAGCTTCGCCAGAAGGCGCAGCAATATTACACCCTGGCGGGCAAAGCCTCCTCTGCTCTTTATCAGAACAGCCAGGCCATTGATTACTTTACACGCGCGCTTGGTTTTACTCCGTTCGATGACCTGGGCACTCAATTCGATCTCCTGGTTGAACGTGTGGAGTTGTTCAACCGCCTGGGAGATCGCACCTCGCAGTCGAAGGACCTGGAGGCGCTCGAAAAACTGGCCCTGCAGCTAGATGACCTGCGGCGCATGGCAAAAGTGGAGGTTCTTTTTGCGCATTACTTCACAACGATAGCCGATTTTCCTGCTGTCTTGCAGAGCGTGGAGCGTGTGATGAAATTGTGTCACACCGTTGAGGACGCGGATATTACACTGGACGCGTATCGTGTATGGCCGTTGGCTCTCTTGCGGCTGGGCAGATTGGAAGAAGCACTGACTGTTGGCCAGGAGGGGAGGCGGCTCGCTCACTTGTCTAATAAGCCAGTTAAGGAAGGATATATTCTTAGTGCGATGGGCCTGGTGGCAATCGAGCAAAACGATCTTACAGTTGCCCACGAATACCTCGAGAGTGCAGTTTCCATTGCCAGAGAAACAGGGGATCGCCGGCTTGAATCATTGGCCCTCGGCAATCTGGGGAATTCGGCCGGAATCATTCAGCAGGATTATGTTTCTGCCCGGGAATACTACGAAGCGGGATACGTGCTGATGCATGAGCGCGGCGAACGTTCTTCAGAGTGTGCCGCCCTAGGAAATCTTGGCTGGGTCTCGGGATTGATGGGAGATTTCATCTCGGCGCGCTCATACCTTGAACAGAGTCTGACCGTTTCGCGAGAGATCGGTAACCCCTATGTGGAGACAAACGCGCTCATTAATTTAAGCGCAGCGGCCGGCGCGATGAATGACGCGCAGGCATCCCTTCTATATGCCAGAAAAGCGTTGGAGTTGTGCCACAAATCCGGTGATCGGTCCAGCGAGGCCTGGTCCTTCTTGTATGGGGGATATGCACATTTGCTTTTGCGGGATTTTCAACACGCGGAAGAATCGTTCAGGCATTCCATGGCAATTCGAGACGAACTGGGACAGCCGAGCCTGAAGATGGAGCCTCTTGCGGGCCTGATACAGACCCTGTTACTCAACGGTAATCACGTTGCTGCCAGAATCGAAACACAGAAGCTGCTTTCCGATCTGCAGCAGGGTGGCACCCTGGATGGGACAGAAGAACCCCTGCGCGTCTATTATGCCTGTTATCTTGCGCTTGAAACCCTACAGGACCCGCGTTCGCGCGACGTGTTGCGAGCAGCGGCACAGCTCCTCAAAGTACAGGTTTCAAAATTGCGAGACGAGGGAACGCGCCAGACGTTTGTCGAAAATGTTCCGTGGCGGCGCTCCATCCAACAAGCCTGGCGGGATCAGTCCGAATGACCTAGGGGAAGAAGCCGTTGGGCGGATCGCCTACGTTCAACGTATATTTCACCTTGCCGTTGCCGGCGGGCTCTGTCTTAATTTCATGGGGCTCCCCATCATAGAGGGCGAATAGCCTTTTCCCGGAGGGAAAGCTTCTCAGGGTCACTTTATAGGTCACATTTGCATCCTTGCCCGTGGACTTCTCTTTCACTCCAAAGGCATTGAACCAGGTGATAAATCCATCCTGGTACGGAGTGGGTTCGGGGATGGGCTTGCTGTAGGCCTCGTACTTGTCATCCACATCGATCTCGAGCTCTGAGTCATAATCCCGAATCTTGTTGTTTCCCTTGATTTTGTACTTTGCGTTTGCCATCGTATCCTCCTTACGTGAAATAACCTCAGCTTCTCGAATTATAGTCGCATTTCGTACCAGCCTCCACATAATTCTCAAACAATGGTAAGGATTCCATCTCAATTTATGGATGAGAAGGCTGGGCTATTCCACGCTCTCGGGATGTGCTGATATTCCGGATGTCTTTGCATTGGATCGTGGTGTATCCCTGTAGTGAATTTGAAGCCGGGGAAATGACGCGACTTAACCCCAGACGAGATCAATTTGCCCCAAAAAAATGGGTCCGGGCGGGATAATTTGCAAATGGCACAATGGTCAAAAAGCAATCTGTCCAGCCCGAATATTGAAAAAACTCTCCCATACGATCTTTTCACTAGAGAAATTCAACGAGTTGATCGCATTTTGTGATGAAAACGCTCAAAAATTTCTGGCAAAACTATGGTTCCAGAATTTACTTACGGCAAAACTATCCTGCCAGATCTTCAATGGCTTAACCGTTTTGGCTTCTCTGCTACGAGTAAACCGCGGCAAAACTATGCTTCCAGCCGTGGCAAAACTATGAGTAAAGTGACAGTCTCCCTCGTGCACGGATGAAATCCTGGAACACGCATTTCACAGCAACATGGCTGGAAACCGCATATTAAGCAGTGCGCTACAATTGATCCCTATATACTTAATGCTGGAAAGGAAATACGCGATGGCATATCCCTGGTCCTGCACGCCCCCCTTGATCGAACGACATCCAGATAACCCGATCCTGAGAGCAGCCGACTGGCCCTATCGAGTGAACACGGTCTTCAACCCCGGCGCGACCCTGCTCACGGATGGAACGACCTTATTGCTCTGCCGGGTGGAGGATATGCGCGGGCATTCGCACCTGACCGTGGCTCGTTCCAAAGACGGAGTTTCGAACTGGGAAATTGACCCCGAGCCGACCTTCGCGCCGGATATCGAGAATTTTCCCATGGCACTGACAAAGGATTTCCGCACGTTTGAGCGGCTGGGGGTCGCGTGATGCCACCCGAAGATAAGGATGCTGCTTTATTACCCATCGTATCAACGGGGAATGGGCGCTCATCCACCGGCCGGTCGGCTCCATGGGCGCGTATATGTGGATCTCGTTTTCGACCGATCTCAAACACTGGGGCATGCACAAGCTGATGCTCGAAGCACGGCGTGGCGGCTGGTGGGATGCAACCAAGATCGGTCTCTGCAACCCGCCTATCGAGACAGATCGCGGCCGGTTGGTGGTCTATCATGGCGTGCGCCAAACGGCCGCCGTGAGCCTGTACCGACTGGGCCTGGCTCTCTTCGACCTGAATGCCCCGGAGATCTGTCTCATCCGCGGCGATGAATGGATCATGGGTGCCGTCACCGATTACGAGCGCGTGGGAGATGTTGGCAATGTTGTTTTCCCCTGCGGTCATGTGGTGGAGCCGGATGGAGATGGGTTGCGGCTCTATTACGGCGCCGCGGATCAGTGCATTGCTCTGGCGAGGACGCGCATCAGCAGCCTGCTGGCCTGTCTCGACACCCATGGACGGCATTACATCCCAAAACGTAACGACGGCGAGGCGCAGGGACGATAAAGCCACCATGTTCATAGCATATGAGAATGGTGCGGCGAAGATTTCGCCGCACCATTCTTTTTTGCATCGTTGTAGATGGATGTGAGGGGCAAGCAAAAAGTCAGTAAAAGGGGACCAGCCAGCAATTCCAGAAGGGAAGCGCATCAGAGTGTCGATTCTGCACCCTGATTTGGGTTCCCTGCCAACCATTCCAGGAATCTGTGATTGACTTTCGGCCTCGAAAGGAGTACAATGAATGCGAACGTTCGGGCGAACGTTCGCATTCCGCCGACAGGATCCCATGACCACAAAAAAGATCACCATCAAGGAAGTTGCTGCACGTGCTGGCGTCAGTTACCAGACAGTCTCCAAGGTGCTGAATCATCAGGCGCAGGTCTCCAAAGCAACGGAGAAACGCATTCTGGATGCCGTGCGTGAATTAGGTTATCGTCCTAACCAGATCGCTCGAAACATGCGCGCCAATCGCAGCCACATGATCGGCTATTCCTGGGTTCCCGCCGCACCGAACCAGGCCAATCACATTCTTGATCAATTCCTCTCCAGTATGGTGCTTGAAGCAGAGGCAGCAGGCTATCACCTGCTGCCATTTCCTTTCCGCGAGGGAAATGCCCAGGTAGATGATTATCGAGAACTCATTAACACCGGTCGGGTGGATGGGTTTGTTCTTTCCAGCGTCAACTACAATGATCCGAGAATCACTTTCCTGCTCGAACGGAAATTTCCCTTTGTGGCTTTCGGTCGTTCGAATCCCGAGCTGGATTTCCCTTATGTAGATATCGATGGCGCCGAGGGGTTCTGCCAGGCCATGCGGTATCTCATTTCCCATGGGCATCACCGGATTGCTGCCATTGCCTGGCCCGAGGCTTCACGCGTCGGTAATGACAGAATACGCGGATATTTTGACTCTATGCAGGAGCATGGACTGGATGTCCGTTCTGAATGGATCGAACGCGGAGAAGGAACGTTCGAGTTTGGATTCGAGGCTGCCTCTCGTCTGTTCAAGCTGCCCTCCCTTGAACGTCCAACTGCCATTGTGGCGCTCAACGATACCCAGGCAATTGGCGCCCTGCATGCCGCACGCGAGCATGGACTGGAAGTCGGTCGGGAGATTGCAGTGATTGGATTTGATGATGCGCCCATGTCGCAATATCTTCTGCCTCCCATGACAACCGTACGCCAGCCGATCCGGCAGGCAGGGCGCAAGTGTGTTGAAATCCTGGTGACACTGATGAAAGGCGAGCAGCCGCAGGAACGCCAGGTGCTATTACAACCTCAGCTCATTACGCGCGCTTCAGCATGAAAAGGACCACACGTTGAACCGACCCGGAAGAGCGGATGTCAGCGCAGCGTCACCGAATCCCCCATTGACGATCACAATCTAATAAAAGGAGGTGGAACATTCTTTACTAGAATCTTTCTTCTATTCTGAACACCTGACCAGAAACAATGATTAACCTTAAGAAAAAGGAGATTTGAAATGAAATCACTTGCCAAGCTTTTCACGCTGATGTTCATCAGCGTATTACTCCTGGTGGCTTGTGCTCCGGCCACCGAAGCGCCAACGGAAATGCCAGCGACGGAGGCACCCGCAACCGAGATGCCAGCAACAGAGATGCCAGCGACCGAGGCGCCAGCAACCGGCGCGGCCACAGGCTCTTGTCCTCTTCCCGCTGAGGAGGGCGCCACCATCGTATTCTCCGGCTGGGGGGATGAGACCGAACAACAGATCTACCGTGACTCGATTGAACGCTTCGGCAACGTTTGCCCGGGCGTGACTGTCGAGTACCAGCCGGTCCCCGATAAGTTCCAGGATAAGCTTAAGGCGCAGATGGCTGGCGGCACTGCACCGGACGTTTTTTACGTGGATGACCAGTTGATGAATGCCTTTGCCCCATCCGGTCAACTGCTGGCATTGGATGAGTACATGACGCAGGCCGGCGTCTCGCGCGAAGATTTCATCCCTGCCCTGCTGACCATCTTTACGCAGGACGGCCAGACCTATGGCCTGCCGAAGGACTGGGGTACCTTGGGCCTTGTCTACCTGCCGGAGGCATTCCAGGCGGCTGGCGTTGATGAACCCACCGAAGCGTGGACATGGGAAGATATGCGCACCGCGGCCAAGGCCATTGCTGACACCGGGCAATATGGCGGCTTCTGCATGGGCGCGGACTGGGCGCGCTTTGCCCCCTTCGTCTTTTCCAATGGTGGGTCTTTTGCCAGTGACGACTTCACGACCGCCACACTCGACACCCCTGAAGTCAAAGAGATGGCTACATTTGTCGGCGACATGTACAGCGAAGGCTCGCTGGTCAAACCCGCCGATGTCGGCGCGAGCTGGTGCGGCGAGGCCATCGGCAAGAAATTAGTTGGCATGACCACCGAAGGCGGCTGGATGGTGAACTTCATGAAGCAGAGCTATGCTGACGTGGAATGGAAGGCCCTCCAGATCCCGAACGGACCGGTTACCCGCGCGGATGTGATTTTCACCAATGCCATCGGCGTCAACGCCGCGACCCAGTATCCGAATGCCGCGGCCGCGTTTGCCATCTACCTCACCGGTGAGGAGAATCAGGGCGAGATCGTCAAGACCGGTTTTGCCTATAGCACACATCCCGCTCAGGCAGATCTGGTAGTGGACCCGAACGATCTGGCGATCTCCTCCGGCGGTCTGCTGGAAGATACGCGCGTCGCGTTCTGGGGGCCCAACACCGGCAAGGTGAATGATGCGGTATCCCAGGCTTTGGATCGAATCTTCCTCGGCGACCAGACGGTCGATGAAGCTTTTGCGCAGGCACAAGCGGAAGCCCAGGCTGCATTGGGCAGTCAATAAACCTCTTCCCGATTTCAGGACCTCCTTCCCCCACCCCGGGGGAAGGAGGCAACAATGGATTCTTTGAGCGAGATAGGAATGGAGGTGGCGCTATGACAACAAATGACCCGCAGGGCAGTGCGATTCGATCAAGTCGTACTCCAGTGGCGATCGCTGCGTTTTTCGTGGTGGTGATCATTCTGATGACCATCGCACTCTTCAATGCCCCGACCATGGGCGGCCCGAGAGTCATGGCCACGGCCAGCACCTATTTGGCAGAAGTTCGTCGTACTGCTTTGCCTTTTCTGGGAGCCGTGGCGCTGCTGTCGATCGTCCTGGGCCTGGTGGCTGCCCGCACGATCTACCGCGAATGGCCGCATCCCCGGCGCCGCCACAATCTCATAATGGGCTACCTTTTCTTGTCGCCCTATCTGTTGATCACGCTGACCTTCACGGTAGGAGTGGTGCTCTTTGCCTTTTATATTTCGTTCAACAATTACGATATCTTCACACCTCCCGAGTGGACAGGCCTGGATAATTATGCAAAGGCGTTTCGGGGGTTTACAAATCCGGCCGAAAAGGATTTCCTGCAGTCGCTCCATAACGTTCTATGGTATTCGTTGATCGTCGTTCCCACCCAGACTGCGTTGGCGATCCTGCTGGCCGTCCTGTTGAACGCCCGCATACGGTTCAAACAATTATTCCGAACGATATTTTATGCACCAAGTGTTACCTCGTCGGTGGTCATCACACTGATCTTCATGTGGTTCTATCTGAAAACAGGTTATATCAACTTCTTCATCGCCAAGTCCCTCGGGATCTTCGGTCTGTCATGGGAGAATATCAACTGGCTGGGTGATCCGCGTGGATTGATCCAGTTGATCGTCGAGGCGTTCGGCGGCCGCATCCCGTCGGCACAGTGGTATTTGAGAGGCCCCAGCATTGCCTGGATGGCGATCATGTTCCAGAACATTTTCACCACCGCGCCGACGTTCATGATCATGTTCCTGGCGGCCTTGCAGGATATCAATCCGACGCTGTACGAGGCCGCCTCCATCGACGGTGCCAACGCCTGGCAGCAGTTCCGCAAGATTACACTTCCGCTTCTGCGCCCGATCATCCTACTGGTCGTTGTGCTGGGCACGATCGGCACATTGCAGGTCTTCGATCAGGTCTATCTCGCCACGTCCGGTGGACCGCTGGGCACCTCATTGACCCCGGTATACATTGTCTTCCGCGAAGCACTCGGAATCCTGGGGCCGATCAACATGGGTTATGCCTCGGCGCTGGCATTCATTCTGGCGCTATTGATCTTCTTTTTCACGTTCCTGCAGCGCCGTTTCATCGAACGCGGAACGGAACTGTATTAGGAGGCCGGCATGGCTGTAAATACTCAGACCCTCAAGCGGGCGACCATGCAGGAACCTCCAAAGCCTGCGTCGCGTTATGTCGGCACCTTCTTCCGTTACCTGATCCTGAGCGCGATCGGGCTGGTGCTTTTCACACCCTTCATCCTGGCTATGCTGGGTACGTTCAAAACCGATGCAGAGATCATTGCCTTCCCGCCAAAACTGTTCCCCCAGAACTGGCTGGTCGAGAATTGGGCCAGGGTGTGGAATACGGACCTCGGCAACGGCGGCACCTTTCCGCGCTGGTTATTCAATACTGCTTTCCTCTCGGTGACCGTCGCGGTCCTGGAGGTGATCTTTTGCTCCATGGCCGCCTATGCCTTTGCGCGCATGGAATTCCCGGGCCGCGATGCAGTATTCAATTTCATGCTGGCCACCATGATGATCCCGGCCGCGGTCACCCTCATCCCGGCCTATGTGCTCATGACGAAGCTGCATCTCATCAACACGTTCTGGTCACTGATCCTGCCGGGCGCCGTCAATGCCGGGGGCATTTTTCTGCTGACCCAGTTCTTTAAATCCATTCCCAAGGACCTGGAAGAGGCGGCTTTTATCGACGGTGCCAGCCACTCCGAAATTTACCGCGAGGTGATCCTGCCACTCGCGCGGCCTGCGCTTTTGACCGTGTTCATCCTCCAGTTCCAGGCCATGTGGAACAACTTCCTTCAGCCGCTTTTGTATCTGAATACAGCGGACAAATATGTGCTCAACGTGGCTCTCAGCATTTTTCAGCAGCAATTCAAGGCGCAGTGGAACCTGACGTTGGTGGGCGCCATGTTCAACGCGATCCCGATCATGATCCTGTTCTTTATCTTCAGCAAATATTACATCGAGGGCGTAGCGTACACAGGGATCAAAGGCTAGTTCGAAGTGATTAAGCAAATGTATACGGCGCTAAGAATCCTGGGGTTATCCTTTCGAGATACCTGGAAG
>Ga0105101_10001411_pt1 | contig 10467 bp, 8 predicted proteins | sample PPLLak21cMay2015_2_FD_87037 | JGI IMG/M metagenome (GOLD analysis project Ga0105101, IMG submission 87037) | Freshwater sediment microbial communities from Prairie Pothole Lake near Jamestown, North Dakota, USA - PPLs Lake P8 Core (1) Depth... | ecosystem: Environmental > Aquatic > Freshwater >...
ACATGAAGAAAAGCCTGCTCGACAAGATGCCGGGCGACGTCTGGCAGCGATTCGCCAACCTGCGCCTGTTCTACGCCTGGCATTACGCGCATCCGGGCAAGAAGCTCCTGTTCATGGGCGGTGAATTTGGCCAGTGGAACGAATGGAATGAAAACATCCAGATCGACTGGGCTCTGCTCGAATTCCCGGCGCACGACAGTGTCCGTGCGCTGCTGCGCGACCTCAATCGCCTCTATCGCAACGAGCCTGCACTGCACGAATTCGACTTCGACCCACGCGGCTTCCGCTGGATCGATTGCCACGATGCCGACCAGTCGGTACTGAGCTTCGTTCGACAGGGGCAGGATGCATCCGCACAACTGGTGGCGCTGTTCAACTTCACGCCGGTGCCGCGCAACAGCTATCGCATTGGCGTGCCTTCCGGCGCGCCATGGTGCGAAGTGCTGAACACTGATTCGATTTACTACGGCGGCAGCAACCTCGGCAACGGCCAGCCGCTGCGGCCGCAGAATTTGCCGTGGATGGGTTTCGATCACTCGGTCGAAGTGACGCTGCCCCCGCTGGGTGCAATTTTTCTCAAACAATGTTGAAAAGGAGGGATCAGGATTCAGGATTCAGGGCTCAGGGTTTGTGCGGCCTTGGCCGCGCCTGTTCAAAAGGCGCGAAGCACAAGGCCCCCTGACCTCCGAATCCTGGCCCCTGAAAATAATGAAACGCGGAGCAATGAAAGTTCTGTTCGTGGCGAGCGAAGCCTTCCCGCTGGTGAAAACGGGAGGGCTGGGCGACGTGCTCTACAGCCTGCCGCATGCCCTGCACGACCGGGGCGTCGACATTCGCCTGGTGTTGCCGGGCTATCGTGCGCTGCTGCGCCAGCTCAATGAGGTGCGCATTCTCGGCTGGTGCGACGTGCGGGGCGCCGAGGGAATCGTCAGCGCGCGCATCCTGGAAACGCGCCACCCCGATTTTGCTTTCCCGTTGTGGGTGATCGACTGCCCGACGCTGTTCGACCGTTCGGGCAACCCCTATGTCAGCGCCAGCGGCCAGGACTGGCCGGACAATGCCGAGCGTTTCACCGTGTTCGCACGGGTGGCGGCCCTGCTGTCCGAGGATGCGCTGGAGATCGGCTGGAAGCCGGCGGTGGTGCACGCGCACGACTGGCAGGCCGGCCTGGTGGCCGCTTTCCTGGCCGACCAGCCTGAGCGCCCGAAAACCGTGTTCACCATTCACAACCTGGCCTATGGCGGGCACTTCTCGCATGGCGACTTTGTCCGCCTGCAGTTGCCCCACCACTGGTGGGCGCCAGAAGGCGTGGAATTTCACGGTGGCTTTTCCATGCTGAAGGCTGGCATCGTGTATGCCGACTCCGTAACCACCGTCAGCCCCACTTATGCAGACGAGATTTGCACGCCCGAATTCGGCTATGGACTCGATGGCCTGTTGTCTTCCAGGCGCTACAAGCTGCACGGCATCCTCAACGGCATCGACACCAATACCTGGAATCCCAACACCGACCCGCATCTGCCGGCCCATTTTTCTGCGGGCCGCATCCAGCCTGGCAAGCGGCGCAACAAGCAGGCCCTGCTCGAACGTTTCCTGCCTGAAGTGGACGAAGCTGCGCTGCAGGCGCCGCTGCTGGGGTTGGTCGGGCGGCTGGTCGAGCAGAAGGGGGTCGACTGGGTGCTGGCCGCGATGCCGGTGCTGCTGGCCGAAACCGATTCGCGCTTCGTCATGCTGGGCAGCGGCCAGGCGTCGTACGAGCAGAAGTTCACCCGCCTGGCCAGGCAGCATCCTGAACGGGTATTCGTCGAGATCGGCTACGACGAGCCGCTGGCGCACCAGATCGAAGCCGGGGCGGACCTGTTCCTGATGCCGTCGCGCTTCGAACCATGCGGATTGAACCAGATGTACAGCCTGCGCTATGGCACGCTGCCGGTCGTCTTCAGGACCGGCGGGCTGGCCGATACCGTGGTCGATGTGAACGAGGCCAACCTGGCTGACGGGAGCGCCAACGGATTCGTGTTCGATACCCCCGACCCCGATGCCTTTCTGGCCGCAATTCGTCGCGCGCTCGACCTCTATCACCAGCCTGCCGTGTGGCAGCGGGTGCAGCAGACCGGCATGCGTCAGTCCTTCGACTGGGCGAGTAGTGCCGGCCATTATCTTTCTCTCTACGCATTTTGAATTGAACCGGATCAACCATGTCAGCCAGGAAATCACCGCCCCCCGCCTGTACCGAATCCTTCCCTTTGGAGCCTTTGCCGGGCACTGTCGAAGCCGTCAGCCAGGATTTCGAGCGCTACCAGTTCTATCACCTGGGACGATTGCAGGGTTGCCCGAAGATCTACACCTATCAGTCACTGGCCTGGACGCTGCGCGACCGCATCATGTCGGACTGGATGAATTCGTATGCGTGCCGTGACCAGCCGGGCAAACGGCGCGGCTATTACCTGTCGCTGGAATTTCTGATCGGCCGGTCCTTGTCCAACCATGTGCTGAACCTGGGGCTCGAAGCGTCGGCGCAGGAGGCCCTGCAGCGCTTAGGCCAGACTCTCGAATCGGTGGCCGAGGAAGAGGAGGATGCCGGGCTCGGCAATGGGGGTCTCGGCCGGCTGGCGGCGTGTTTCATGGACAGTTGCGCCACGCTGAACCTGCCAGTAATGGGTTATGGCCTGCACTACGAGTACGGCATGTTCCGCCAGCGCATCGAAAACGGCTACCAGAAGGAAGATACCGACCACTGGCTGCGCAACGGCAACCCGTGGGAAGTCGAGCGCTCGGAGTACACCTGCCGCGTGCCCTTCAGCGGGCGCACCGAGCACTATCGAGACAAGGACGGCATCGAACACGTACATTGGGTCGACACCAACGACGTGCTGGCGATTCCCTTCGACATGCCGATTTCGGGCTATCGCAACCATGCCGTGAATACGCTGCGGCTATGGAAGGCCGCAGCAACGGACGAGTTCAACCTGGACGAATTCAATGCCGGCAGCTACACCGAGGCGGTGCAGGAGAAGAACCATGCCGAGCATATTTCCATGGTGCTGTATCCCAACGACAGCAGTGAAAATGGCAAGGAACTGCGTTTGCGCCAGCAATATTTCCTGGCATCGGCCAGCCTGCAGGATGCGATGCGGCAGTGGCGCTCGGCCGGCAATAGCGACCTGGCGAAATTTGCCGAGCACAACGTGTTCCAGATGAACGACACCCACCCCACCATCGCGGTGGCTGAATTGATGCGCCTGCTGATGGACGAGAACAGGCTGACGTGGGATCAGGCCTGGAAGATCACTTCAAATTGCATGGCCTACACCAATCACACGCTGCTGCCCGAAGCGCTCGAGCGCTGGCCGGTGACGCTGTTCGAGCGGCTGTTGCCGCGTCTGCTGGAAATTATCTACGAGATCAACGCCCGTTTCCTGCGCCAGGTATCGATGAAGTGGCCGGGCGATGTCGACCGTCAGCGTCGCATGTCGATCATCGAGGAAGGTGGGGTGCGCCAGGTGCGCATGGCCTGGCTGGCCATCGTCGGCAGTTTCTCCGTCAATGGCGTTGCGGCACTGCATTCGCGGCTGCTCAAGGAAGGGCTGTTCCGGGATTTCGTCGACCTGTGGCCGGACAAGTTCAACAACAAGACCAATGGCGTCACACCGCGCCGCTGGGTGGCACACGCCAACCCCGGCATGAGCGCGCTGATCAGCAGCCAGATCGGCAAGGACTGGGTGGCCGACCTGGCGCAACTCGATAAACTCAAGCCCCTGGCGGAACCGAAGCACAAGGCGTTTCACGAGCAGTGGCGCGCGGTCAAGCGTGCCAACAAGGAACGGCTGGCGGCACTGGTGAAGGCCGAGTGCGGGGTCGACTTCAATCCTGACGCCCTGTTCGATGTGCAGGTGAAACGCATCCACGAATACAAGCGGCAACTGCTCAACGTGCTGCACGTGATCCACCTCTACAACCGTATCAAGCGGGGGCGCCTGGATGGCTGGGCCGACCGCTGCGTGCTGATCGGTGGCAAGGCCGCGCCCGGTTACGCGATGGCCAAGCGCATCATCAAGCTCATCAACAGCGTGGCCGAGGTGGTCAATAACGATCCCGAAGTCAATGGCCGCCTGAAGGTGGCCTTCATCCCGAACTATCGGGTTTCCAGCATGGAAATCATCGCGCCGGCAACCGACCTCTCCGAGCAGATATCGACCGCCGGCAAGGAAGCCTCCGGCACCGGCAACATGAAATTCATGATGAACGGCGCGATTACCATCGGCACCTATGACGGTGCGAACATCGAGATCCTCGAGGCGGTGGGGGAGGACAGCTTCTTCCTGTTCGGCCTGCGTGCAGAGGAAGTCGATGCGCTGCGTCCGCAATACCAGCCGCTGTCTTACATCGAGCATGACCCGGAACTGCGCGAGGTCGTCGACCTGCTAGCTTCCGGTCACTTCAATCCCTGCGAGCTGGGGATATTCGACATGATTCTGGGCGCGCTCATGAGCCCGCATGATCCCTGGATGACGCTCGCGGATTTCCGTGGTTACGTGGACGCGCAGGCAAGCGTGTCGCAGGCCTGGCAGGACCAGGCAGGTTGGACACGCATGAGCATCCTCAACACGGCGTCGAGCGGCTTCTTTTCCACTGACCGGACGATGCAGGAATACAACACTGACATCTGGAAACTGAGCTGAGTTGATATTAATCAAGGCATTCTGACCTGTCGCTAATTTGCAACGAACAGGTCGAGGGAATGGCATCAGGGCGGGTATATCAGGATAACAAGGTAGGGTTTAATATATAATTAATTCCTAATGCTTTCCGGACGTGCCGATCAAGCATTCTTATTCGCCTGTATTGCAGGCATGGCGCAATCTGAAAAGTCCCGAATATCTTTTATTTCTCTATCTGGAGCTTTCCATGCAGATCAAACAACTCTCTTTGGCCGTTGCCGCTGTTCTGGTCAGCGCACCGCTGTTCGCCCAGCAACCCGCCCCGCAACCTGCGATGCAGGGTACCTATGGTCTGGCCCAGGAAGCCGATGTCCCGCCTGCCAAGAGAAACGCCGACCAGTGGATGGCGGCCATGGGTGATTTCACCAAAAACTCGCAGGCTTTCAAGGATCCGCAGGTATTCCTCTCCTGGGTGAACGCCATGACCGATCCCTCCATCGTGGCGGCGATGGCCGATGCCGGGCTTGAGCCGGGCAACTGGCTGCGCATGATGACCTCCATGATGCAGCCCGCCGCAGTCAACAACTATGCGCAATTCATGTTGGATCCCGCGATCTATGCCCGCTGGGCCACCGCGATGCTGGACCCGATGTGGTACACGAAAATGATCACCAGCATGACCAACCCGAGCAAGATCATGGGCTGGATGACGCTGCCGATGGATCAGCGTTTGATGGCGACCAGCATGAAAATGCTGGATCCCAACCTCTATATGCGATTCATGATGATGCCGATGGATCCGCGCGGCATGTCGTTGATGTTCGCCCCCATGAATCCCCAGCTTTACGGCAGCATGATGGGTGGCCTGGTCAGCCCGCAGCTGGTTGGCGGCGCCAATTCCACCTGGGGCACGTTCATGTATCCGAAGCAGCCGGTGGTTGCCTTGCAGCCCCCAGCCCCGCTCACACTGCCGATCAATCTGCTTGATCCCAGCACCTACGGCAATGTGCTGGGCATTATTCCCGGCTTGCCCAGCCTGCCGGCTGGTTTCCCCAGTCTGCCTTCCATGCCGGCCGGTTTCCCCTTCGCTGGCATGACTGCAGCTGCGCCTGCGATGGCAGGTGGTGCTGTTGCTGCCGCCCCCGCAGGGTTTGCAAACATGGCCGGTGCTGTTGCTGCCACTCCCGCAGCTTTTGCGATCAAGGCCGGTGTGGCCTCCACGATGACCCTCGGCGGGGATGCGCTGTTCAAGACCGGCAAATCGTCGGTCAAGGATCTGACGCCCGAAGGCCGTGCCCAACTCGACGCACTGGTCGCCAAGATCAAGGCTTTTGGCGCGATCGATTCCATCAAGGTTATCGGCCACGCCGACAAGATGGGCAAACCCGTTGCCAACCAGAAACTCTCGCTGGCCCGTGCCAAGGCAGTGGCGTCTTATCTCAAGTCCAAAGGGGTGAACGCCGCGACGATCGTTACCGCGGGCATGGGTGATACCAAGCCGGTCGTCGAATGCGACATGAAACAGGCCAAGGACGCGCTCAAGGCCTGCCTTGCGCCCAACCGCCGTGTCGATATCGAAGTCGTCGGCGCCAAGAAGTAAGGGCAGATGAGACGCGCATCCTGCAGGATGCGCGCCCAATAAAAAAGGCCGGGTGACCGGCCTTTTTTATTGGGCGGCTGCAGCTGTTTATGCCGCCTGCACCGGAATGGCGTTGCGCGTGTCTACGATGCAGTTGCCTGCGCCGATATACACCAGTTCGGGTGCGTAGCGCGCCAGTTCCAGTTCGTTGTAGACCGCGTAAGTCGCGATGATGACGAGATCCCCGGGATTCGCCTTGTGTGCCGCCGCGCCGTTCACCGAGATGATCCCAGATCCGCGCGACGCACGGATGGCATAGGTGGTGAAACGCTCACCATTGGTGACGTTGTAGATCTGGATCTGCTCGTATTCGTGGATGTTGGCCGCTTCCAGCAAGGTCTCGTCGATCGCACACGAGCCTTCGTAGTGCAGCTCGGAATGGGTGACGGTAGCCCGGTGCAGCTTGGACTTGAGCATCGTTCTTTGCATGACGGTGCCCTCACAAAAAATGGACAGACATTATACCCAGAGGGAACAAGTACCCAAAGGGCACAGCTAAAACTTCAGGAAAAATTGCCCAAGACTGAATGTGGGCAGCCAAAATCGATGTTGTCGATCAGCCGCGTCGAACCCAGCCAAGCCGCGCCGAGCACCACCAACCGTGTGCTGTCGGGTGTGTGCGCCTGTAGCGTCGCGGCATCGCGCAGCGCGACATAGTCGACGCGCCAGCCTGCGATCTTCAGGTGGCGGCTGGCTGCATTACACAAGGCCTCGAAACCCCGTTCCCCCGCCTGAACCGCTGCGACAATTGTAGCAAGCTCGCGTTGCAACCTGGCCGCTTCGATGCGTTCGGATGCGCCGAGATAGCCGTTGCGCGAACTCATCGCGAGTCCGTCGGCTTCGCGCAGGGTTTCACCCGCCACGATTTCGATCGGCAGGTTGAACTGCTGCACCAGCTGGCGGATGACCAGCAACTGCTGGAAATCCTTCTTGCCGAACACCGCTACCTGCGGCAGCACCAGATTGAAAAGTTTCAGCACCACCGTCGCCACGCCGCTGAAGTGGCCTGGGCGGAAGGCGCCGCACAGGTCGTTCGCCAGGGCGTCAGGCGGCTCTACACTGAAGGTCTGCGGCACCGGATAGATTTCGGCGACATCGGGCGCGAACACCAGGTCGCAGCCGGCGGCGGCGAGTTTCTCGCAGTCGGCAGCCAGCGTACGCGGATAGCGCTCGAAATCCTCGCCGACGCCAAACTGCAGCGGGTTCACGAAAATGCTCGCGACTACCGGGCTGCCCTGCTGCCTGGCCAGTTCGACCAGCGACACGTGGCCGGGGTGCAGGTTGCCCATGGTCGGCACGAACGCAGTGCCGGTTTGTCCGGAGAGCGCGGCGCGCAGTTCGGCGACGGTGTGCAGAACCTGCATCAGAATGCGTGGTCGGCGGCGGGGAAACTGCCGTCCTTGACGGCCGCAACATAGGCGCGCGTTGCCGCCTCGATGCTTTCGCTGCCGGCCAGAAAATTCTTCGAGAATTTCGGCGGATGCGGGTACAGCCCAAGCATGTCGTACAACACCAGCACCTGCCCTGAGCAATCGGCGCCGGCACCGATGCCGATGGTGGGGATGGCGAGCGCGTCGGTGACCGATTTGGCCAATGCTGCAGGTACCATTTCCAGCACGATCAGGCCGGCGCCCGCTGCTTCCAGCGCATGTGCATCGGCGATCAGTTGAGCGGCAGCGGCATCCTCGCGCCCCTGCACCCGGTAGCCGCCGAGCTGGTTCACCGACTGCGGCAGCAAGCCCAGATGCCCACACACCGGGATGCCGCGCCGGGTGAGGAAGGCCACCGTGTCGATCATCACCGCGCCCCCTTCCAGCTTGACCATGTGCGCGCCTGCCGCCATCAGCCGAGCGGCAGCGGCAAACGCGCGCTCGGGCGAGGGCTGGTAGCTGCCGAACGGCAGGTCGGCGACGATGAAGGCACGTCCGCATCCGGCTGCGACGCAGCGCGTGTGGTAGGTCATTTCGGCGAGCTTCACCGGCAGGGTCGAGGCGTGGCCCTGGATCACCATGCCAAGCGAATCGCCCACCAGCAGGACGTCGACCCCGGCGGCATCGAGCACGCGCGCGAAGCTTGCGTCGTAGCAGGTGAGCACGGCGATTTTTTCGCCGCGTTCGTGCATCGACTTGAGCGTGGACAGGGTGACGGACATCCTTATGCTGCCCGGCTGAAAAACTCGCGTGGGCCGCGCATCTTGCTCATGCGCTCCAGCAGCAGTCCGAAGTCGGCCTCATTGTCGGCAAAGTTGAGGTTGCTGGTGTTGACGATGAGAAGGGGCGCGGCTTCATAGCGATGGAAAAACTCGCTGTAGCTGTTGGCCAGTCGCTGCAGGTAGCCCGCGTCCATGCCGCGCTCGAATTCGACGCCGCGCCGGCGGACGCGATCCTGCAAGGCATTGACCGGCGCCTGCAGGTAAATCACCAGATCGGGTGTCGCCGCCTGCGGGGCGAGGTCGGCATACACCTTCTGATACAGCTCGAATTCATCGTCGTCCAGGTTCAGCCGCGCAAACAGCATGTCCTTGTCGATCAGAAAATCGGATACGGTGGCGGTCCGGAACAGGTCGCCCTGCGCCAGTTCACGCAGCTGGCGCGAGCGTTCGAACAGGAAGTGCAGTTGCGTCGGCAGCGCGTAGCGCTTGGGTTCCTGATAGAAGCGCGGCAGAAAGGGATTGTCGCTGGCGCTTTCCAGCAGGGTGTCGGCATCCAGGTATTCGGCCAGCTTGTAGGCGAGGCTGGTCTTGCCGGCACCGATCGGTCCTTCGACGACGATGTAGCGATAGCGGGAGAGGGTCATGCGTTGACAGCGGCGGCAGGGGGTTTAGGGGGCACACTCTCCCCGTAAAGGGGAGGCCGTGGTTGTAAAGTCGCTGAAGCGACAACCACCACGCTCTGGTCGGCGCAGGAAGCGAGCCAGTCGGCGGCCCGACCGTGATCGGGGATCACGGTGTCGGGTGCGATTTCCAGCAAGGGCAGCAGCACGAAGCCGCGTTCGTGCATGCGCGGGTGCGGCAGGGTCAGGCCTTCTTCGTGGAAATGCGCGTTTCCATACAGCAGCAGATCGAGATCGAGGGTGCGCGGTGCGTTGCGGAAACTGCGCTCGCGGCCATGGCGGTGTTCGATGTCGAGCAACGCGAGCAGCAGCGCACGCGGCGCGAGGCGGGTTTCCACCTGCGCCACGGCGTTGATGAAGTCGGGCTGGTCGACGTAGCCGACCGGCGCCGAGGCATACAGGCTGGAGCGCGCCAGCAGCCGGGTGCCGGGCAGTCGGTCAAGCTCGGCCAGCGCATATTCCACCTGCGCTGCCGGATCGTTGAGATTGGCACCCAGCCCGATCGTGGCGATCACGTTCATTCAGGCAGCGCCTCGCCGACAGGCTCGCCCGGTTTCTTGCGCTTGCGCTTGCGACGCGGCTTGGGTGCGGTGTCGGCCAGCAGCATGGCGGCGCGTTCGTCTTCATCGACTTCCTGGAAGCGCGTCCACCATTCGCCGAGCTCGACTTCGACTTCGCCGGATTCGGCACGCAGCAGCAAAAAGTCGTAGGCGGCGCGGAAGCGCGGGTGCTCCAGCAGACGATAGGGGCGTTGTCCGCCGCGCTGTTCGAAGCGTGGCTGCAGCGCCCAGATTTCCTTCATCATGCCGTCGTAGCGGCGCGGGATGGCGAGCTGGCCGCGCTGCGCGTCGAGCACCTCATCCATGGCCAGAAACAATGCAGGCTGCGGCTTTTCGCCCGCTGCTTCGAGCGCGCGCCAGCGCTGCAGCACCTGTGGCCACAACAAGGTGCCGAACAGGAATGCCGGCGAAGCCGGCTTGTCCTGCGCGATGCGCGCGTCGGTGGTCTTCAGTGCGGCGGTGATGAAACGCTCGCCCGTGGTGTCATCGAGAATCGTATCGAGAAGCGGCAGCATGCCGTGGTGCAGCCCCTCGGCGCGCAGCTGGTGCACGCCGCGCAGCGCGTGGCCGGACATCAGCAGCTTCAGCGCCTCGTCGAAGATGCGCGCGCGCGGAATGTTGGACAGCAGCGGCGCCAGGGTAGCGACCGGCCTGCGGGTGTCGGGGTCGATGTGGAAATCGAGCTTGGCGGCAAAGCGCGCGGCGCGCAGCATGCGCACCGGGTCTTCGCGGAAGCGCGTCTCGGGGTCGCCGATCATGCGCAGCACGCGCTTCT
>Ga0105101_10001412_pt1 | contig 10462 bp, 7 predicted proteins | sample PPLLak21cMay2015_2_FD_87037 | JGI IMG/M metagenome (GOLD analysis project Ga0105101, IMG submission 87037) | Freshwater sediment microbial communities from Prairie Pothole Lake near Jamestown, North Dakota, USA - PPLs Lake P8 Core (1) Depth... | ecosystem: Environmental > Aquatic > Freshwater >...
ACGCGCGCAGTCCACCAGCTTCGGGGATAAGATACACATCGAACAATCATTGGTCGGGAACGTCTTATCAAGCTGGGCCATCACACCACCGATGGTTGGTGATTTCTCAAGGACATATACTTTGTATCCCATATCAGCAAGATCGAGTGCTGCCTGTACCCCTGCAATACCACCGCCGACCACGGCAACAGCTCCGATCGTCTCAGATTTTTTTGTCATAGGTCATCTATTGTTTTGTTCGAGTATATCCTTCTTTAATAGCTATGTTTTTAATCGCGCTCATCAACCTTGGGATCTCTACACCTTGCGGGCATTGGGTGAAACATCGATGATGCGACGAGCAAATCTCAACAAACTGGTTACCGAACACAGGCTCCTTCATACCTAGGAGCACATTTTTGATTACTTTGCGTGGGGAATACAGCGCGTCAAGCTCCCGCTCAGGACAGCCTGCGGTACACGTCCCGCATGAGAAACATTCATAGAGATCTTTTCCTGCTTCATTCTGCGTGATTTTATATTTGAAATCCAAATCGAGGTACTTCTTTGTCGTCTTCCCCGTGACATCCTCGGTTTGCTCTTCTAGTAATCGAGCGTCCCGGACCGCGTTCATGACCTCTTTGACATTGACCTTTTGTGGGCATTTCTCCAGACAACGGAAGTGAGCGCTGCAGATCCAGAAAAACTCACTGGACAGGACTTCTTCCTTTAAACCAAGTAAGGCTTTTCGGATGATGACTCGCGCGTTCCATTCGGGTTTGACATCCATCTCAGGGCACCGGGCAGTACAGGCACCACAGGCGAAGCATTTCAGGATGCCTTCGCCACCCTCCTCTTTTGCTATCTGAAACTTGAACCCAGGATCAACCTTGCGGGAGTCGATTATATCCATGTTATTTTTCTCCTACCTCCAAGAACTCGTCTTCTCGATAGACGATCATCGGGACTTTCTCATTTTTATCTTTTCCAGGATGATAGTCGAACTGTTTCTGTGCGTTCTCTGCTGCGGGGATGAACACATCCATCAAGGGGATGTTGTTTGGGCATGCCTGCTCGCATAACCCACACTCGACACAGGAGAGGATCATATGGTTCATCCGTCCAAGCTGGAAGAGCAGCGCATCACTTGGCAATTTGAACAAACCTTTATTTTCTGCTCTCCTGATGAACTTGTATGCCTCCGCATCAAACACAGAAGAGTCAAACAAACATTCTTTACAGTAACAGATTGGACATGCCTGCCGGCAGTTATGGCAATTCACGCATTTATCAAAAAACTCAGCGATCTTCTCGATTCCTTTGATTCCTTCTTTTTCTTTGAGGAACATGGTCCGTTTCTTTGTTTTTTCCTCACGGATCTCTTTGATTGCTTTTTCCCGGTTTTTCCCTTCTTTCTGCTCCTCGAGATGTATCTCTTTTATGAGATCTTTTCCGGCCTCCGTGTGAGCCTCGACAACGATTTCTTTTTCGATATCAGCACCATAGAATCCAAGAACGATATCAGCATGTGTCGGAATCGGATCTTTGCAGATCTGACAGGCGGACCGCAGGTATTGTTCTGCCTCAGCGGATTTCTTGCTCAGTGTTTCAAGGATGAAATGCGTAGGTGTTTTTTTCTCCTGAAACTCGGCATAGACGTTCATCGGAAACGTACCTGGGCAGTCGACTCCGATGATGATGATATTAGTCAGACTTGCTTGATTCAGCTTCACAAGTTCGATAAGGGCACGGATCTGACAGGACCTCATGACGACCGCGATTGGTTTTGATGGGGACTGTACCTTGGTCATCTTTGAGACAATAGTTGCGGTCGCAACTGGAAGAATTGGGGCGATAATATCCGCATGCAGCTTCTTTGGGTCAGCGATCAACACCGGGTATGCAACTTTCTTTGAAGGTGTGCTCTGGGGCACAAGCAATGCCTGGATTTTCCCTGATGAAAGAAGATGTTTTAGGAAATCATTCGTCGACCCGATTACATCATTGTCCTTTACTTTGAGTACTTTCTGCGTCATTTTTTTTCCTCCATCACAGGTTCCAATATTTCGCAATCGGGTTTGGTCCGAGCTTTCTTATCGATTCGGTCATCTCTTTCATCGTATCAGCAAACTTCTGCCCCTCAGATGCAGAGATCCATCGGAGCCACACCCGTTCTTTTTCTAATCCTAACGTACCAAGGATGTTTTCGAGTAGTACCATCCGTCGGCGAGCTTTGTAGTTCCCATCGATGTAGTGACAATCACCAGGGTGACACCCACCGACGAATACCCCATCAGCTCCCTCAAGCAACGCACGAAGGATGTACATCGAATCTACAGATCCTGAGCACATCACTCGAATGATCCGGACGTTCGGCGGATACTGGATACGACTGGTGCCAGCAAGGTCTGCCCCTGCGTAACTACACCAGTTGCAGAGAAACCCGACGATTTTCGGTTCGAAGTCTTGCTTCTTATGATCATTTTTTTCTTCATTCATCTTCTCTTACTCCAGACACGCATCAATCATGGAAACAATCTGACGTTTGGTAAACGTGTTCTGTTGCGACGCCCCACTTGGGCAGACGACAGAGCACGCACCACAGCCCTGACAGAGGATTTCATTGACGATGACGATTTTCTTTTCTTCATCATAACTAATCGCATCATACGGGCATGCTTCGACACAGAGCTGACATCCTGCGCAATTCCGGGAGATTACCTTTGCGATGTTCCCTAAGGTCTCAAGATATTTCTTTGACAGTATCGTTGCTGCACGCGCACTTGTTGCTTTTGCTTGCAGGATTGATTCTTCGATGAAACGTGGGGAATGCGCAAGACCGCAGAGGAAAATACCATCAGCGGAAAAATCAATGGGACGTAGTTTCACATGGGCCTCTGCGTAAAACTCGTCTGCATTGAGTGGGACTTTTAGGAGTTGTGCAAGAGGTTTGTTGTCCTGGGGGACGATCCCTGCGCTGAGTACCAATCTGTCAGGATGTAGATGCAGCTCTCGGCCAAGGATTGGCTCCTTGGTTTTTATGAGGAGTTTTCCGCTCTCAATGGTTACTTTTGGTTCCTCTTTTTCATCATATCGGACGAAAAGGATCCCTTTCTTGCGAGCCTTTTGATAGAGGATGTCTTCCCGGAACCCATATGTCCTGATATCCCGATATAAGACATATACTGTTGCATCTGGATTTATTTCTTTGAATCGTAAAGCATTCTTTAGCGCCTCAGAACAGCACACCCGGCTGCAGTATGGATGATCATCGTTTCGCGAGCCAACACATTGGATCATCACGACTTCCTTAAGCTCTTTAAGATAGGATTTTTCCAGGAAAAGATCTTTTTCAAACTCTGTCTGTGTCAGCACAAAATCGCTTTTCTTATACTGATATTCCTTCGGCTGATAGGGGATCGCACCGGTTGCGACGATAATGACTCCGTGTTGGACGACGTTTGATGTTTTTTCCTTCTTGCTGGTTTGAAGTGTGGTTGAGAAGTTCCCGACATACCCGGATACATGTCCAACGGTGGTGTCAGTAAACACCTGAATGTGAGGATGGCTTGTGACCTGCTCAATGGTCTGTTTCAGTAGATCCTGGGGTTTTTCCCCCTGTGCTCCAAGGTAGATCTCCCTGAGATGACCGCCAAGTTCTGGTTCTTTTTCGACGAGATACACTTGGTATCCTTGGTCAGCAATGGAGAGCGCAGCCTGCATCCCGGCGATACCGCCTCCGATCACGAGTGCACTGGAGAGAACAGGGATCTGCATATGGCGAACTGGGTATAGATCAGAGGATTTGGCGACCGCCATTCTGACCGCATCGATCGCTTTCTCCGTCGCACTGTCTGGAGCATTCTTATGGACCCAGGAATTCTGGTCACGGAGGTTTGCCATTTCAAACAGATGAGGATTCAGTCCGACTTGACGTAAGGTATCTTGGAACAATGGTTCATGGGTCCGTGGGGTACAGGATGCGATCACGACACGGTTGAGATTCAACTCTTTTATCTTCTCCTTGATCTTTTCTTGGGAATCCTGGGAACAGGTAAACAACGTATCATCTGAATACACGACATAAGGTAATGTTTTTGCAGCCTCGACAACTTTTTTGATATCGACAACACCAGCGATGTTGATTCCGCAATGACACACAAACACGCCGATGCGTGGGAACTCAGCTTTGATATCTCGTTCTAAAGGATAGGTTTTTTCAACAACTTCGGTACCTCGTGCGTCTGCAATGGATTTTGCTGCTTCTGCCGCAGCTGCAGATGCTTGGGTGACGCTCTCAGGGATATCCTTAGGCTCAGTCACAGTCCCTGATGCAAAGATTCCTTCTCTTGAGGTAGAAACTGGTGTAAACACCTCGGTTTCGATGAATCCATATTCATTGAGATTTACCTCTAATGCTTTGCTCAGATGACCCAATGCCGCACAAGGCTGTAAACCGACTGAGAGTACCACCATGTCGTATGTCTCATTCTGCAGCAGCCCTTTCTCATCGACATAGCGGATGATGAGCTGCTTCGTTTTCCGGTCTTGTTCAATCTTCGGGATACGGCATCGTCGATACACAATCCCATATTCCTTTTGTGCGCGGTCAAAATATTTATCGAAATCTTTCCCAAACGATCGCATATCCATATAATAGATATGGGTCTCCACCCCCGGCTCGTGTTCTTTTGCAATCACAGCTTCCTTTGTTGCGTACATACAACATACCGAGGAGCAATATTTCCTATCACAACTTTCGTCGCGGGAGCCAATGCATTGGAGCCATGCGATTTTTTTCAACGGTTTCCCATCAGAAATCCGTTTGATATGACCTTTATACGGCCCTGATGCGGACAACATCCGTTCAAATTCGATGCTGGTTAGTACATTTGGATAGACCTGATACCCATAACTGTCTGCTTTCGGGGGTGAGTACTCCGCAAAACCTGGTGAAACAATCACGGCACCGACATCGATGGTCTCGGTTGTTTCTTTCATTTGATGGTCGATCGCATCTGGACCACAATACAGGACACACTGCTGACAGTCACAGCAGCCTGCGCAGTTCAGACAGCGTTGTGCTTCACGAATGACTTGTTCTTTTGTCAACCCCTGGTCAACCTCAGTAAACGATTTCACCCGCTCCTCAATGGGAAGCATGGGTGGCTGCTCACGAGATTGTGGGATTCGAAGGGATTCTTTGGGGATTTCTGATTTCTTTTCTTCTTTCTTTTCCCGTCCTGCAAGTAGATCCTGATAAGTCAGAAAACGGTCAATGGATGTCGCTGCGGCATGTCCCGCTGCGATTGCCTCGACAGCAGAAGCAGGACCGGTTACTGCATCACCACCAGCAAACACCCCTTCCTGATTGGTTTGTAACGAAGTCGGATTGACTTCAATAAATCCCGATTTTGATAACATGATATCGTTTTCTTCCAGAAGCTTCGTATCAAGTTCCTGACCGATGGCAAAAATCGCATAGTCGCAGGTGACATCATATTCGGAGTTCTCCACAACCACCGGTCGTCGTCTGCCTGAAGAATCTGGTTCCCCCAGCTCCATTTTCACACATTGCAGACAGGTGTCTTTCTCTCTTTTATATAATTTAGTTGGTGCCGTCAAGAAACTGAATTGTATACCTTCCTCTTCCGCCTGCTGGATTTCCTCTCTATGTGCGGGCATCTCTTTGAGAGATCGTCGGTAGAGAACCGTGACGTTCCCGCCAAGGCGTCTTGCGGTCCGTGCAGAGTCCATAGCGACATTCCCACCGCCGATGACTAAAATAGCCTTTCCCTCGAAATATCCAGGGGCAATCATGTTTCTGTTGAGCTGCTTGAGGTATTCCACTCCTTCTAAGACACAGGTATCGGTCCCGGTGCAGGATTCAATACCTGCAGCACGGGTTTTATGTGCACCGATGGCGATAAGAATGGCCTTGAATCCTTGTTTTTTCAGGTCAGAAATCGAAAAATCCCTGCCAAGTTTCTGATTACTTTTTATCTCAATATGGTCTTGGTCGCAGAGAGGGTCGATTTCTTTATGCAGATAGTCCTTTGGTAATCGATAATCAGGCACCCCGTAATGGAGCATTCCGCCACTGAATTTCTCCGCCTCGTAAATAACTGGTTTGTATCCTTTCTTGGCAAGATCGGAGGCCGCAGTCAGTCCGGTAGGCCCTGCACCGATGATAGCGATTTTCTGACCATTTCCCTGTTTCATCTCAGGGGTTGTTTTCCCTTGTTGTTTTTCTTTTTTTATTTTTTGATACTCGGCGAGGACCTCGGGATGGTCGTAGATATAATCCGCGATGAAACGTCTGATCCGACAAATGGAAATCGGCTCTTCAATGTCTTTACGGTTGCAATCGGTTTCACAGGGGTGATAACAAATGCGACCCAGTGACCCGGGGATCGGGATGGTTTCTTTGATTAACTCGTAAGCCTCTGCGAATTTTTCTTGTGCTGCGAGTGCAATAAACCCATGGGCGTTCAATCCAGCAGGACAGGCGATTCTACAAGGAGATGTGCCTTCGTTTTTTGTAATCGCATAGATATTTGGGATCGCTTGTGGGAACGGTTGATAGATTGCTTTATGCGTCGTCAGTCCCTCATCGAACTCAGATCGCATGGACACAGGGCAATGCAGGACGCAATCACCACACCCGTTACATTTCGCTAGGTCAACAAATCTGGGATATTTTTTTATGGTGGCATGGAAGTTTCCTACCTCTCCAGCAACATCGGTGACCTCAGCGTTGGTAATAATGGTGATGTTCTGATGACGTCCAGTGTAGACGAGTTTTGGGGCAAGGATGCACATCGCACAGTCGTTGGTCGGGAATGTCTTGTCAAGCTGTGTCATCGTCCCTCCTATGGATAACCCACGGTCTACGATGTACACTTTGAATCCTGCGTCCGCTAAGTCAAGAGCTGATTGGATGCCGGAGATGCCACCGCCGATGACAAGGACTGATCCATGTTTATGGGCTGCTGTGGTCTGTTGTTTTTTTTCTTTTGTCATATGCGTAAAACTCACATGATGTCGTCAACCATGTTCATAATCTGTTTTTTGGTGAAATTCTTATGAGTTGATGCATTACTGGGACATGCGGCGATACAGCCACCGCATCCAGCGCACAAGGCGTCGTTGACCTCCGCGATCCGTTTCCGTTCATTGAGCGTTCGTGCCTCATATGGACAGACTTCGACGCAGATGCCACACCCGGTGCAGACATCCTCATCAACCATCGCGATGAGAGGGTCGATTTCTAGTTCTTCTTGGGACAGTATTGTTGCTGCACGTGATGCAGCAGCGCTTCCTTGGGAGACGGTGTCCTGGATGTCTTTTGGTCCTTGGCAGCATCCTGCGATAAAGATCCCATTGACAAACGTATCAACCGGTCTGAGTTTTGGATGAGCTTCAAGGAAGAACCCGTCACCGCTTAATGTGAGATGGAGCAATCGTGAAAACTCTGTCGCATCGCTGCGAGGCATCATCGCGGGAACAAGGATGACGAGGTCGGTTTTGATTTCAAACAATTTATTGGTTGTCGTATCAAAAATATCGATTTTTAGATTCTCTTTCATGGGTCGTACTTCGGAGGGGCGTCCACGGAACATGTTTGTATGTAGTCCTCTGACCTTGCGGTAGAATTCCTCGTACCCTTTGCCAAAGGATCGCAGGTCATTGTAACAGACGTTGATCTCGACGTCTTCACCAAGCTTCTCACGAAGCAGGTAGACTTGTTTTAACGCAGTCATGCACCCGATCCGGCAGCACCAGGTACATTGTGTCTCATCACGGGAACCGACACAGAGGATGAAGGTGACACTCTTTGGTTTTTGCTGGTTCGATGGTCGTAGAATCTCCCCTTTGGTTGGTCCTGAGGAACTGATCAATCGCTCCATCTCTAGAGTGGTGATGACATCAGGGGATTGGTCATATCCGTATTCGTACACAAGCGTGGGGTCCATGACGTCGTACCCGGTTGCAATCACGATTGCACCGACTTTCCGTTCGATAAGTTCTTCTTTTTGATCAAACGTAATTGCTTGTTGTGCACATGCTTTTTTGCAGAGAGGTTCGTCTCCGCATTTCCCTTTTGTGAGAAACAGGCATTTCTTGTCATCGATAACGTATTTCAATGGCACTGCCTGCGGAAACGGCATATAGGCTGCTCCTCGCTTGCCCATGCCTTGATTGAATTCACTGACGATCCGGTCTTTGAGACGACAGGCGGTGGCACAATCACCGCATCCTGTACATTTGTCAACATCCACATAGCGTGGTTTCTTTTTTATTTTCACGGTGTAGTTGCCGATGCTTCCTTCGATGCTGGCAACCTCTGCGTAGGTGAGTAGTTCGATGTTCTCATGGTGTGCGACCTCCATCATTTTCGGAGTAAGAATGCAGGAGGAACAATCGAGGGTTGGGAATGTCTTGTCGAGTTGTGCCATGTGGCCGCCGATGCTTGGGTCTCGTTCAACTAGGTGGACTTTGAATCCATCGTTGGCAAGGTCAAGGGATGTTTGGATCCCTGCGATGCCTCCGCCGATTACCAGTGCCTCTGGTATTACTTTTAGTGTTGATGGTTTTAACGGCTCCAGGGAGAGTGCTTTGGAAACAGCACTTCGTACGAGATATTTTGCTTTTTCGGTGGCTTGCTCTTTGTTGCTATGCGCCCAGGAGCATTGCTCACGGATATTCGAAATCTCTACTCGATAGGGGTTGACGCCCCCGTCGTTAGCGACACGTCGGAAGGTGTGTTCATGCATCCGCGGTGAGCAGGAAGCGATGACCACACCATCAAGTTTGAATTCCTTAATCGTGTCCTTGATGAGGGTCGCGCCAACGTCAGAACACATATATTTGTATTCCTTTGCGACAGCAACACCGTTGAGATGATTGGCGTACTCGGTGAGTGCTTTGACATCGACGTTCTGTGCGATGTTGATTCCGCAATGACAGACAAAAACACCGATGCGCCGCATTACTTCGCAGCCTCCAACTGGAGTTTCTCGACAGGACTCAGATTCAGGTCTAATCCGAGTTTCTCCGCAGATATTCCAAAAGCGACACCAAGCAATTGAGTAAGGTACACAACAGGAACCTCAAGTTTTGCAGCGACAGTTTCCCCTGCTTTGGTTTGTCTGCTATCGAACATCTTATGGCACCAGGGGCAGACGTCAACAAGTCCTTGGATTTGCAATTCTTGGATTGCCTGGAGTTTCTGGCCTGTTTTAGTAAGTGCGGACTCTGGGAGGTTCGCAAGTAAAGGTGCCCCACAACAGTCAAGTTTCTGAGGGTAGTCCATTGGTTCGACACCAATTGCTTTGAGTATTTCCTCTATCTTTTGCGGGTTTTCTGAATCATCTGGGCGTCCTATCTCACTGGGACGGAGGATATGACATCCGTAATGAGTGGCAATCTTTAATCCCTGCAATGGTTTTTTCACATGTTCCTTTATCTTTTGGATTCCTATCTCATCATATAATAAATCGACGGTATGGACAATATGTCTTTTTTCTGTATATTGTAAATCCTCTGCGGCAAGCATCCCATTGATGCGTTCCTTTATCGCAGGGTTTTTTTCAAGGACATGCTGGCATTCCGTTAATGCGAGATGACACATCGCACAGGGAACAAAGATATCAAGGTGATGTTTCTCAGCAATGGCAAGGTTCCGTGCAGATAAATATAATGTGAGCAGCTGATTAACGCTTTTCATAGGTTCCCCGCAGCAGGAAAACCCTTCCACGTCGACAAGTTCAATCCCTAACAGCGGAAGTGTTTCTCTGATTGAAAGCTCATAGGCGTACTGCTCTGTGGGCATCAGACAACCGGGAAATAACGCATATTTCTTCTTCATCGTGCTTATACCTTTTCCATTGCGATTTTCATGATCCCTGCTTGAAACTTTGCGGCATCAGTTGGTTTTGAAAGTGGAGGAAGGGCTAGTTCATCTCGTTTCATGGTTTTGTTTGAACGTGTTGTGACCTGTTGGATATCTTGGATAAGTCCTATTGAGAGTATTGATTGCAGCATCCCTGTGTATTTTCCCGGGATTTGTTTCCCGCTAGCTACCGCCATATTTTTTAAGGCAAACAAAATCTCTACAGGGGCGACACGTTGTGGGCAGCGCTCTCGGCATTTCAGACAAGTCATGCAGGTCCAGATGACATCAGCGTTTACCAGTTCGTTGAGTAATCCTCTTTTGAGAAGGGCGACGATTTTATGAGGCTCAAGTTCAAGGAGTTTATGTGCCTCGCAACCCGAGGTACATTTCGCGCATTGGAAGCAATAGTCTGAGATTTCGTCTTGGAGTTTTGTGAGCCGATCATTTAGCTCTTTTCGAAGCTCAGACTGTGGTTCCCCCATAGAAGTCAAGTCGATGATGCTCATTTCTGTCTCACTCTATATATTAAATTAACAATTGTTAACTATATATACTTTTCCGACTTCTTTGCAGAGAGTTTATCCG
>Ga0105101_10001414_pt1 | contig 10457 bp, 9 predicted proteins | sample PPLLak21cMay2015_2_FD_87037 | JGI IMG/M metagenome (GOLD analysis project Ga0105101, IMG submission 87037) | Freshwater sediment microbial communities from Prairie Pothole Lake near Jamestown, North Dakota, USA - PPLs Lake P8 Core (1) Depth... | ecosystem: Environmental > Aquatic > Freshwater >...
AAGGTGCGATCTGTTGTTTTTCAAAAGAGACTGTCTGATTCATATATTTGTTATTGACTATTAATCAGGTCACTGATCTCATCAAGATGCAATTTAAGATGTTTGGGGAAGTCTACAATCATTGAACGTAAGGGACTTACGGCTTGAATCCGATACGCTTCCTTTCTTTCAGATTAGTCTCCTCTTGTCTGGCTTGCTCCAATTGTTTTAGATATTCGAAAATAAGCAGGATCTTTTCGTCCTGTTCAATGTCTTTCTTTTCAATAGAATCAAGTTTTCTGATTATTTCAGCATGTGACTCAAGTAGTGCCCGTAGTTTGGTAAACACTCTCATGATTTGAATGTTTACTACAATTGCTCTATCGCTGTTTAGAACGCTTGATAACATCGCCACACCCTGCTCTGTAAAAACAAATGGAGGTTTTCTAAGCCCCATTTTATCGTTCGCGGATATCACAATTTGTGATTTCCAGGTTTTCATTTCTACAGGTGTCATTTGAAACATAAAGTCAGTGGGGAATCTTTTTACGTTTCGTTTAACAGCCTGATTTAATACTCTGGTTTCAACTCCATACAGGTTAGCAAGATCGCGATCAACGATTACTTTTTGGCCTCGTAGTACAATTATCTTATTGATTATTAATCTATCAGGTAGTAGTGGCTGTTTTTTCATGATCATTGCGTAATTAACCAAAGATATTTTATAAGAAAATGGAAATCACATTATGTGATATCCAATTTTCCACTGTTTTTAAACTTATAATACAAATTTATCTTTAGAGCGGAAATCCTGATACCCTGTCGATGTGACAGAACGTTATCAATTTAAGCATAACGACCCGTAAATAAAGAGGGCTGAGCGTTTAGGAACAATCGTGTTTGCATTTAGGTGTTAATTACTCTCACAGAAAGCATAGATTAGATTTTCATTTCAATCATCCATTGATGTCCGAATGGGTCCTGGATATCTCCTTGTCGATAGCCATAGTCGTAGTCTTGGGCAGGACTTAGAAGTGTTGCTCCGGCTTTTAAAGCATTATTCAACACTGAATCTACATCATCAACGAAAAGTCCAATAAGAGCAGTAACGCCTTTTGCTTTATTCGGTTCAAGCTGTCCCTTCATGGGTCGCTCCTCGTGTAGATGAAAGATTGTTCCATTTATAGAAAGCTCAGCGACATGAATTGTACCGTCATCATTACGCCATTGGTTTATTTCAATTGCTCCGAAAGCATTGTAGTAAAACGAAATGTCGTTTACACCACTGGGGATAAAAAGTTGTGGTGAAAAAAAGGTTTTGTTATTTGTTATTATCATTATCTGTTCTTTTAAATTGCCACTTTCTATTCTAAACAGAATAATTTATTTCATTGTTCGAAGTTGATAATTATCTGTCATTTTTCAGGACGAGTCACCTGGTGGCGGGCACTGGCGCAGTGTCTCGGTACAAACTATTTCGAAGCCAGAAACTTCGGTAAAGTCCAGCAGGATTGGAGAATTAAACACTATCTCTTATTAAGGGTTTATATAAAAAGATATTTATTCATTATGGAAGAGGTGAGATTAAATGGATTACGAATTGCTTTTCAACGTAAAGGTAAAGGACAAGAGCTTGTACTTCTTCATGGAGCACTAAGAGATAGCAGAGTATGGGAAAATCAGATTGATGAGCTTTCAAAGGATTTTTCTGTCATTGCATGGGATAATCCTGGTTGTGGACTATCGGAGGATCCCCCTGATACCTTTCGTCTAAAAGATTTCGCCGATTGCCTCGCTTTATTCATAGAGAATATAAAATTAGATCACCCACATATTCTTGGTTTGTCTTTTGGTTCAGGTTTGGCTTTAGAATTCTATCATCGCTATCCCACAATACCAAAAACACTAATATTGGTTTCAGCTTATGCAGACTGGGCTGGATCTTTGCCACCTGAAGTTGTCAGTGAACGTTTAAGACAAGGAATTCGGCAATCAGCCTTACCTCCGAAAGAAGTGGTTGAAGCATGGATTCCAACACTTTTCAGCGATTCTGTTCCAAGGGAGGTTGTAGAGAAGACTGCTTCAATTATGTCTGACTTTCATCCTAAGGGAATGAGGGTAATGCTTTCCGCATTTGCTGAAGCTGATCTTAGAGAAACGCTATCAACAATCAATATCCCTACATTATTAATTTATGGGGATCAGGATAAACGATCTCCACTGAATGTTGCGAAAGCACTCTGCAACTATTGAAAGTCCGGTTCCAATATATAAAAGGCGACGCCAGCTGATGTCACTTGCACTCATATAAAAATAAGATTCGCTATAAAATTACACCAGCTGTTTGTCAAAGTCAAGTAATCCTGGTAGAATTAAATTTTAATATTATCTAATCCTGAATCAGGTATACATAAGCTTACGGGCTGGCAAAAAATAGATATTTTTTTATCAATTAGTTGGTCTTATATTTTTGTCCGTGTTAGCGTTTCGTTATTTATCTTTTATGCAACTGACCGATATTCGATGAAGTGTATTATCTTGCATATGCCTGAATTTCGTCAATTAATCCTTGTTTAAAAGCCTTTTTAACTATCTCCCAATCACCTCTGCGGTTAAAAACAGACTGGCATAATCTCTTTGAATCTGGCTCCCATGGAATAGTACGGAGTTTGAAATTACAATCCTAAATTCTTTAAAAAGCTATCTCTAAAATTACTTCCTATTGATATTTCAATTTTCCCAATAAACAGACGGTTTCCTTCTATGTGATCTATTTTCGATCGGTTAATTATAAATGACCGGTGAACCCGTGAGAAATGAATAACAGGTAACATCTTTTCAAAATTTGTAAATGAAATATTTGGTGTAATTACTCTTTTTTCTGTAACTATTTTGGTGTAATTTCCCTGTGCTTCAGCATATAATAATTCATCCCATCCTATTTTAAAGATTTTCCCGTCAGTCTTAATAAAGAGAAAGTCCTCTTTATCTTCATCAGTAGACCGGGTCCTTTTTTCACAAGCTTTTAATTTTTCTATTGCTTTATCTACTGCAATAATAAATCTATCAAACGGGAATGGTTTAACCAGGTAGTCGCACGCGGCCAGGTCAAAAGCACTTACTGCGAATTCCCTGTATGCTGTTGTAAAAATTACCTGTGGTGGGTTTTTCAATACTTTTAAAAAGCTTATGCCATCTAAAATGGGAAGATGAATATCTAAAAACAAAATATGAACTACCTGATCCTGAAGAAAAGTTTTTGCTTCCAATGCATTGGCACATGCAGCAACAACATGAAGTTGAGGTAGATTACTGCAATAGTTTACAATTATCTCTCTTGCAATTGGTTCATCATCTAAAATAAGACAATTAAATTCGCTCATTAAATTTTAGGCTAAAGTTGAAGTTGAAGTGTTACTTCATAAAATCCATTTTCCTGCATTTTATCCAGAGAATAATTTCCCCGATATATTAGCTCCAGTCGCTTTAATGTTACAGCTAAACCAATTCCTGATTCTTTTTCGCTCTTCTCTTCAATTGGTTTATCTGAACAGCTGTTTCTAACGACAAAAATCAGTTTGCCATCATCGATATGTAAATCAATCTTAACATAAATCTCCTGTTGTAATGTATTTTTTGAGTGTTTAAAAGCATTTTCAATAAAGACGATAAGAAGCATTGGGGCAATTTTAATATCGCTGATATTAGTGCTCTGAATATTTGTTTCCAGTATGAGCTTTTCACCGATTCTGATACGTTCAAGTTCTATATAGTTAGCGATATAGGCCAGCTCATCGGTCAGAGGAATAAACTCACGATTTGTGTCATATATTGAATACCGCAATAAATCTGATAGTTTGAGAATCAATCCCGGCACTTTTTTATCCTGCTTAAGTGAAAGGCCATACAGGTCATTCAATACGTTAAAAAGAAAATGAGGACTTAACTGGGACCGTAACAGCCTTAATTCGCTTTCCCTCTGCTGCCGGGCAATCACAGTCTCCCTGATCAGTCTGATTATAGTTGAACGTGTGATTGAAAGAAATGAACCCAGCAGTAAAAATCCTGTAACAACACAAACAATTGTTATTACAATACCTGCACTATGAGTCCTGAGGAATTGCCTTAAAACAAGAACTCCTAATAAAGAAAATGAGAGTACCGCGATTAGTGAGTACGGTACAAAATGAATAAGCCGGGAATTCAGTAACCAATTTCTGCATATCCATCTTCCTGTATAGATGCACATTAACAAGAATATACCGGATAATATTATATTGAAAATCCCGGTAAAAGGAATGCCGCTGAAAAGGGCCGGAGAACAAAAAAATCCCAAAAAGAAGGGAATGAAAATAAAATGTATGACAACCTTACTTTCAAATAATTTCAGCGCTATGTTTTGGACCCGTTTCAATATTCAAAAAGTTAACTGATCAGGAATCGAAAATAGTTTCAGAATTGATTGGTTGAACTTCAAAAACCCGGTTCAGGCTTAAGATCTTTAGACCTTAAAAATCGGTATTCCATCATGCATTTCAAATAGTCTGTCCTGATTTTTTTTTAGTGTCAGCTGAGAAAATGATATTCGCAAATAAGTCCGTTCAAAATTATAAATATATGCAATTATGATAAGAAATTTCTTTTTCAATACTATCCGCAATATGAAGAAAAATAGGGGATACCTGATTCTCAATCTTACAGGACTAACTATCGGGATGTCCAGTTTCCTACTTATAACTCTTTATGTTTTACATGAGCTTAGTTATGACAGGTTTCATAAAAACTATGAAAATATTTACAGGATTAAGATTACAGGATTGATGGCAGGGTCTACGATAAACCAGGCTGTCTCTGCTGCACCGATGGCACAGGCTCTTTTAACAGATTATCCGGAGGTTGAATGTGCAGTGAGGATATTTAAGTCGGGCTCTAACACCTGGCTGGTAAAGTATAACGACATACGATTTTATGAAGATGCTCTACTGTTTGCTGATTCATCATTTTTCAATGTATTCGACTTTAAACTTCAAAGGGGCGATCCGAAAAAAGCTCTGGTAAATCCCAGATCTGTTATTCTTACTGAAAAAATTGCAAAAAAATATTTTGGTAAAGAAGATCCTGTCGGGAAAAGGTTAAGTCTTGAAGCGGATACAAATTTATATACCGTGACAGGTGTGGTGCAGGATATCCCTTCAAATTCTCATTTTAAATTCGACATGTTATGCTCGCTTACCTCATTGCCGAACTCCAGAAGCACAAACTGGATCGGTCACAGTTTCTATACATATATTGTCCTGAGAGATGGGACAAAGAAAAAGGATATGGAAGCTAAGTTTCCTGAAGTAGTATTGAAATATGTAGGTACCCAGATTAAACAGTTCCTGGGTGTAACCATTGAAGATTTTCAGAAAGCCGGGAATCAATTCGGTTATGAGCTTGAGCCCATTAAAGATATTCACCTTAAAGGCGCTCCGCAATATCCACTTCAGGTTGCCGGATCATTATCAAATGTTTACATTTTCGCCGGTATAGCTCTTCTAATTCTTATAATTGCAATAATAAATTACATAAATCTTGCAACTGCGAAATCAGCAGGAAGGGCTAAAGAGATAGGTATCAGGAAGGTCTCCGGGTCAGATAAATCCGGACTTGTATTTCATTTCCTTGGAGAATCTCTGATAATTGTAACAATTGCCACAATCATAGCATCTTTATTAGTACTTGCACTTATTCCATTGTTTAACCGGCTTACCGGTAACGTAATCTCAACCGGCATTTTCTCAGGATATAAAGTGTTTCTCGGGCTTTTACTATTGATCTTAGTTGTTGGAACCGCAGCCGGATCATATCCTGCTTTCGTCCTTGCCTCTTTTAACCCGGTCGAAGTACTTAAGGGAACACTAAGTCAGGGATCGGGTTCTAAGAGACTGAGAGGAGTTTTGGTCGTGTTCCAGTTTTCGGTTTCGATAGTAATAATTATTGGTGCAATCGTTGTGTACAGGCAGATCAATTTTATGACCTCATCAGACATGGGACTTGAGAAAAGGAACCTGATTGTTATAAAAAGACCCGATGTTCTGGGTAATCAGATTGAATCATTTAAGGAACAGGTTTTGCAAATTCCGGGAATAGAAAAAGCGGCTAACGCAACTTCTGTCCCCGGTAAGTTATACTCTAACAATGCATTTCTCCTCGATAACGATGCAACGAAAGCAACTCACCTTATGATGCAGGATCAGATAAGTTACGGATATCCGGAAGCACTGGGGATTAAGTTGGCTGAAGGAAGGTTCTTTTCGAGGGACTATGGAACCGACACTACTGCAATACTCATAAACGAAACTGCCGTTAAATCATTACGTCTTAAAGATCCGGTGGGAAAATATATCCTTCAGCCGTCAGGCCCCGGTAAATATGTAAAACGTAAGATAGTTGGCGTTATGAAAGACTTCCATATAGAATCTCTTCATACAAGTATTGCTCCCGTATGTTTTACATTCATGTCAGGAAATTATCCCGGGTATCTTTGCATACGACTAAATGGGAAGAATGTAAATGAAACGATCAGGGCAGTGGAAGTTCTTTGGTCTGATTTTTCCAACAGACAGCCATTCCAGTATTCATTTTTTGATGAAGAGTTTAATAAACAGTACGAAACTGAATTAAAAACAGGGAGAATCTTCATCCTTTTCTCTTTTCTCTCAATCTTCATTGCCTGCCTTGGTTTGATAGGTCTTATAACTTATACAGCCACCATCAGGACACGTGAGGTTGGAATAAGGAAATCATTCGGATCCACAAATCACTCAATCGTGGTTCTTTTATCAAGAGAAGTTGTAGCCCTTATTGTAATATCATCTCTGGTTGCTTATCCGGCAGCATATTTTGGAATAAAAGCGTGGATCGGGGAATTTGCAGAAAAGGTTAATATCAGTCCTTATATCTACATCTTTGCAAGTCTTGCAGCTCTTATTATCGGATGGCTTTCGATTAGTTATCAGGCTCTTAAAGCGGCAAATTGTAATCCGTCGCAAGCATTGAGAAACAACTAAAGGCAAGGATTCATTTTACGAGTGTCTCAAGCAAGAAGAGGTTACAAATCAAAGCAATGACCTTTTGAACCCGTGTTAGTGGTATGTGTTTCCTTTCGTCCTAAGTTGCCAGTATGACTATACATTGAGCCGGTCCTCATAAGGGACTTCTTCTCCAAACTCCAGATGGCGTTTCATTATTCTTAGATACATTGCCCAACAGTAGTTGGAAATTCTGTAATGTTCGTTGTCTTCTTTCCAACCAGTGTGGTAAAAATGAACTTCCGTTATATTGTTTTTGCAGGTCAGCCTGAAGCCAACTTTGCTATTCATCCAGTCGGAGTCTGCTTTTGTCATCGTCAATTCAAACTCTTTATTGGGCGCGAATATTGAAACAATGGCTTCCCAATTATAGCCAGCCCCGAAGAAAAGTCCGTAAATTTCTCCAATTGCAGGTTTACCTGTCGAGCTTTTGCTCCACCAAATGTCTAAACCCCTTGGTGTTGCAACGCTTTCAAACACTTTTTCAAGTGTAGCATTTATTGGAAAGTAATGATACAAGTCTGCCATAACACCAAATGATTTTGGGTTAATTATTATTCGTTTCTGAACTGTCTGTCGTTAACATTGCCACTAACGGTTTTAAAATCCAATAATTTTACCAGGAAGATGCTCAGCATTCCACTTTTCCCTGGTTGGGATATCCTTTTCTAGGGTTGCATTACTAGTCTCAATTCCTTCTTTATAAATTTCAGCAACTGAAGGCCAATCATTTTCAGTCATTGGTCCGAGAAGAGTATTCATTTATTTGTAATTGTGAGGTTATCCTGATTATACTAAGCCTAATTTTAAGCCAGAAAACGGTCATGTATCCAGGTGTAAGCTTTATTGCGTATGTCCGTGTTCGTATTTCGGGCCATCTGTTTTCGTTACGAAATTGTCAAGCTATGAGGAAATTGTCACTATGAGCACGAACCTGGTCTGAATGCATACGAAACCCTCGATGTTATAACTGAAATTTGGTAACGTCAAACTTACGAGGGTATTGTTGACCCTGCACATTCTTTAATAAGAGTAAGTCAAATTACATTCCACCGGCAGGATCGTCAATAATACCTATTTCTCTAAGGATATTCTGAACCTCAGGTTCATTGACAATAAGCTTAAGATTAGTATTGAAGAGTGTGGAAGTAATTCCAACATCGTGTTTCTGATAGGCACTCATGTACCACATTAAGGCTTTTTGCCTGTCTCCCATAGCGCTATAGATGATTGCCAGCTGGAAGTCTATATTTCTTTCGTGGTTTGACCGTATTATTAATTGATTTACAATAGAATCACATTTTTCAGTCATTCCGGCTTTAAAGTAAGACGAAGCGAGGTATGGAGTTATCTCCAGATCATTAGTGTTTCCTGTTAAAAATCCTTTTATTGCCTCATCATAGTCACCTAGTTGATAATAAAGAAATGCTTTTACTGACCCCGGACCGGAGAATGAACTCAATAATTTTTTAATAGATACTGTATCTTTTAAATTCGCATATATTTGTACTCTCTGAACCGAAGAATATGGAAATTCAGGATCTATTTCTTCAACTTTGTTGATAACGTTTAAGGCCTTAAGATAATCCCCTTTTGCCAGATTAAACTCAATAACACCACAGAAACATTGTGTGATCGAAGCTTCACCATAGTTACTGAGCTCCCAGCCCTTTCCAAGATTCTTATTAGCTTCCTGGAAATCCCACTCAAGAAAATAATTCGCAATTCCCAATACGATGTATGTATCTGAATAATTTTGATCTAACATCAGTGATTTATTCAGGTCCTCTTTTACTTTAACTGCTGTCTCAATCGGATCCAGACCTTCTTTCCATGCAATTTCCATCAAGTTATTAGCCCGTAATGTTAAAGCCTGCGGAAAATCAGGGTCAATTTCCAGTGCGTCATCCAATAGGTTATTACTTAAGTGACCATGGTTAGTATTATAAAGAAATTTTCTGCTCTCAGCTCTTGCCTTGAGGAATAAATCATATGCCTCGAAATTCCTGGTTGAATATCTGTCCAATTTTGTGCTTTCTTCCAGGGATAATTTCACACCCAGCTGCATTGCAACATCTTTTGCAATTTGCTTCTGAATATCAAATACATATTTTAGTTCCTCGTCCCATCGTTGAGCCCAGAGACTTTTCCCGGTCTCAGGACTTACAAGTTCTACGTTTACTCTGATATTTTGCTTATCTCTCTGAAGTATCCCTGTAATCACATATGAGACACCTCTTTCGTTCGCTATATCCTTCAGAGGTTTTTTAGAATTAGTATAAGTGGCGGAAGTATTCCACGATAAGGTTGATAAGTTCTTAACCTTGGTTAATTCAGTGATCACATCAATAGTTATGCCTTCAGCAAAATATTGCTGAGTGGAGTCCTGTGTTGAAAAAGGAAGTACAATTATTGAATTGGTCTGCTTATCTTTACTGATAATTGTCTTTGTACTAAAAACAATAATTACCAAAACAATAGCTATTATTCCTATAACTGGCCGGAATCTGAAATTTTTGCGGGCAGGAACTGATTTCACACCCTGTGACGTAATATTCCGATTCACAATCTGAGATTCGGCCTTTTGAGGTTTGATTATTGAATATAAAATTTCTTTGATAGCATTTGCCGCCTTGTTTACCTGGTTTCTATAAAAGGTCTGATTCAGATTCCTGGCAGGATTTTCTTCATTTGCCCTTAGGGGACGATTTACTCCCGCTTCTTTATAAATAAATTCTATCGCTCTTAATACTCCGCCAAGTTCATTTTCAAACAAGGCCTTGTCATCGGAATCCAGATCGTGTATCTGAACCGGCAGGATCCTATTTGCAATATTTCCATTGGGCAGCTTTACTTTCAAACCAAACTGATCGTATGATGCAAGCTCTACAAATGCCTTGAACTCATGTTCCCAGGCAAAGGATTTAGGATCACAATAGGTTTGTGAGATTATTGGTATAAAAACAAGACATTTGAGTTTTTCTTTCAGAGAATCACTGACATCATGTGTTTCTAATAGCCCATCATGTGGATTGATGTCAAAATAAACACTAATATCCTCTTTGAATGTTGCCTCAAGTTCGTCCTTCAACTGGGTAACAAACTCACTCACCCAGCTATCATGCTTATTATCCTTCTGGCGGTAGCTGATGAAGATGTCGTATTCGTAGCCCTGGATTATGCTTGCCATAGATTATTACACAGTCATTAATCTTGTGCCTATAGCTTAAACAAAACTAACCTGGAAATGTTAGACCTGTCAAAAACCGTCCGAGTGATTTATTACACCTTTATTAGGAGCGCCATACCCTCCAATTCCTCATCTATACGATGAGGCAAGAGAGGCAGATTTTGACTAAATCCGGGAAACAGACCCAATCTGACAAGTTACAGTTCAGGTCCGAA
>Ga0105101_10001417_pt1 | contig 10452 bp, 10 predicted proteins | sample PPLLak21cMay2015_2_FD_87037 | JGI IMG/M metagenome (GOLD analysis project Ga0105101, IMG submission 87037) | Freshwater sediment microbial communities from Prairie Pothole Lake near Jamestown, North Dakota, USA - PPLs Lake P8 Core (1) Depth... | ecosystem: Environmental > Aquatic > Freshwater >...
CAATCTCCGAATCAGGTAGAAGAATTCATTTTTAAAAAACTGTATCATTTTATAATTGTGTTTAATGATGAATTTTTCTTATACAATGATTATTCCGGGAATGTTAATTATTTAAGCAATTTTCCGAATGTTACTGGATATTCACCTGACGAAATAAATTCAATTTCAGAAATTATTATTGATGATGACAAGGCTTCATATAATAAAACTTTTATTGAACAACAAACCAATTCCCGTGAATCGTTTGAGATTGAGTACAGGGTTTTAACAAAAGAAGGTAAGGTTAAATGGCTAAATGAAAGTGTTAAGATTTTTTATAATAATTTTGGGGAAGTTTTAAGAATGATAGGCAGAGTAACCGATATTTCGCGGGTGAAGCTTAACGAAATTCATCTTAAAGAAAATAATGCTGAACTTAAAAAACAAAACTCAGCAAAGGATAGTTTTTTTAATCTTCTCTCTCACGATCTTAAATCTCCTTTTACAAGCATTCTTGGTTTTACTGAGGTATTAATCAGGGAATCTGAAATCAGCATATCTGAAAGGAATGAATATCTTTCATACATTCACTCTTCATCTGAAAAATTATTGCGGTTTATAAATAATTTACTTGATTGGTCGAGATTGCAAACCGGAAAGCTGAAGATTGATCCTAAAAGAATTGATCTTCAGTTATTAGTGTATAATTGTGTTTCATCTTTAACCGCTGCCGCTGTAAGGAAGAAAATTGGAATTAAAGTTGACGTTGATAGTAAATTACGAGTTGACGGAGATGAAAGATTGTTGAACATTGTAATTACAAATTTAATTAGTAATGCAATAAAGTTTTCTACTTATGAATCTAAGGTGTTTATTAAGGCTTCACAATTCAATGATGATCTGGCAGAGTTAATAGTTAAAGATGAAGGAGCAGGAATTCCTGACAGTAATAAAATCAGAATGTTTAAAATCGAAAGTATGTTTTCAACACAGGACACAAATGGTGAAAAAGGAACTGGTTTTGGGTTAACATTATCAAAAGAAATTATAAAAAGACATAGCGGCAACATTTGGTTTAATTCTGAAGTAGGAAAAGGAAGCGAGTTTCATATCACACTTCCTTTATCTCACAATATAAATCCTGATTGTTGAAGCCGATGAGGAAAAAAGGAATTTCATTTTATCACTTTTAGAAAAAAATATTACGATTGCACAATAATTACAGCAGGAAACGTTACCATCAGTAATAATTCTTCATCATGAAATGCCTTTAGCCAGCAATAATGAATCAGGAATTAAAATAATTTCATATTCCAATTCATTTACAGAAGAGATTGAAAATGACTATAATAAACCGGAACAAACAATTTTTATAAAAAACTAATTTACGGGGAACCAGATCTCCAAAGCTCTTCAGAATCTTTTAAATTAAGTTTTAATATAGGGGACTGACTTAATTCCAAATTACTTTAGCAATGCTTATATTTTGAATCAAAAAATAGGAGGATACTTTGAATCTTGCAGTTATTGGAACCGGTTATGTAGGTCTGGTAACCGGAACCTGTTTTGCTGAAACTGGAAATACAGTAACCTGTGTTGATATTGATGAAAAAAAAGTAGAAAAATTAAAAAGTGGTATTGTCCCTATCTTTGAACCCGGACTTGATTTACTCTTTGAAAGAAATATAAGAGAAAACAGGCTTATATTTACAACTGATCTTCATGAAGCTGTAAGAAAAAGTGAAGTAATATGTTTGTGCCTGCCCACTCCCCAGGGCGGTGATGGCAAAGCCGATTTAAGTTATATTCTCAAAGTAGCTGATGATCTTGGAAAGCTTTTTAAAGAAGAACCGAATATAGGATATAAAATTCTTGTTGATAAAAGTACGGTACCGGTTGGCACAAGCGATAAAGTAAAAGAGACTGTTAAAAAGCATGCACCCAATTTCGATTTTGATGTTGCCTCAAATCCTGAATTCCTAAGGGAAGGAATGGCCGTTGAAGATTTTATGAAACCTGAAAGAGTTGTAATTGGTACAAGCAATCCTAAAACAAAAAATATCCTTGATATTCTTTATGAACCTTTTGTAAGATCGGGAAACCCCATTTATTTTATGGATGAGCGTTCTGCTGAGATGACAAAGTATGCTGCAAATTCTTTTCTTGCAACTAAGATTTCTTTTATGAATGAGATTGCAAACCTTTGCGAGTTAACAGGAGCTGATGTGGATAAAGTGAGAATTGGTATTGGCTCAGATTCAAGGATTGGAAAAAGATTTTTATTCCCCGGAGTTGGCTATGGTGGTTCTTGTTTTCCAAAAGACGTTATGGCTTTATGGAATACTGCAAATGAAATTGAATATGATTTTAAAATTTTAGATTCTGTTATAAAGGTAAATAAAAGACAGATAGAAATATTTTATGATAAGATTTTAAAACATTATAATGGTAAAATTTCCGGCAAACACTTTGCAGTTTGGGGTCTTGCATTTAAACCTAATACTGACGACATTCGTGAAGCACCGGCACATACTTTAATTAAAATGCTAATAGGTAATGGTGCAACAGTAGCAGCTTACGACCCTGAGGCAATGGAAACAACAAAAGCAATTCTTGGCAATAGTATTAAATATGCAAGCCATTCTTATGATGTACTAGAAAAAGCCGATTCTCTTATTATAATTACTGAATGGAACGAATTCAGAACTCCCGATTTCTCCAAAATTAAACAAATGTTAAGCGAACCAGTGATCTTTGATGGCAGAAATCTTTATGATCTTGAAAAAATGAAAAACTTGAAGTTCAGTTATTATTCAATTGGCAGAGCAACAATTAAGAATTAACAATTGTGTTAACAAAATATGGTAAAACAAATATAAACCCGTCAGGGTTTGAAAGATACTGGTTTGCCCTTTATACCAAACCCAGGAGCGAATTTAAAGCTGCTGAACAAATTGGAACCAAAGGTGTTGAGTATTATTTACCGTCAGTTACAAAAACAAAGCAGTGGAGCGATAGGAAGAAGAAAATAAATGAACCTTTAATCAGAGGGTACATTTTTATTTTTGCCAATGAGAAAGAAAGAATTATTTCTCTTGAACAGTTCTCGGTTGTAAGATGTGTTAGTGAAAGAGGAAAACCTTCGCGCATTCCCGGATGGCAAATTGATAATCTGAAAAAAATGTTAAGCACTAATTCTGATGTTCTCGTTAAAGAAGGCCTTGTCCCCGGGGTTAAAATAAAAATTAAAGAAGGCCCTTTCGAAGGTGTTATAGGTACTTTGCAGGAAATTGATAACCAGAAAACTCTTGCTGTAAGTATTAATCTTCTCAACAGGTCAGTTGTTGCACATCTTCCCAGGGAAAGTATTATAGAAATTATTAAAACTTAAACCTATGATTATTCAAACAGAACTTTCTACTCTTTCCAGAGGTGATTTAGTTGATCATTATTTAATGATTAAGAAGTTTGAGCTTAGATCAACCAAACAGAACAAGCAATATCTTAATATTGAATTGGGGGACAAATCCGAAACATTGAATGCAAATGTATTTGATAATGTTGAAGAGATTTATAATTCATTTAGGAATGGTGAGGTTGTTAAAGTTAAAGGTGCAATAGATGATTACCAGGGGTCAAGGCAGATAAGAGTAAATTCATTCGGGGCAATTGATACTTCTGATAATATTTCAGTTCATGATTTCCTTCCTAAATCATTGAAAGATCCGGATGAAATGAAGGAAGAGTTTTTAAAAAGAATTGAATCTCTGTCAGATTATCATTTAAAGAATTTAATGAAAAGAATTTTTGATGGAGAAAGATTTGAAAATTTCTTAACTGCACCCGCAGGAAAATCGTGGCATCACGGTTATATACATGGATTAATAGAACACACACACGAGATAATAAAAATTTGCGATTTGATGTGCGATATTCACCCAAGTATAAACAGGGATTTACTCATCTGCGGAGCTATGATGCACGATTTCGGCAAGATTGAAGAACTTAAGTACGATGGGAATTTTGAATATACTGATAAAGGGAAACTGATCGGGCATATAGTAATTTCTGCAATGCTTATTAATGAAGAAGCAAAAAAGATTCCTGGTTTCCCTGAAGAACTTAAAGATTGTTTAGTACACATTATTCTTAGTCACCAGGGAAAACTTGAATATGGATCTCCTGTTGTACCAAAAACTTTAGAATCAATTGCTCTTTACCAGGCAGATGAGCTAAGTGCAAAAGTTAATGCTTATAAAAATGCTCTTTCCTCGCAATTAAAACCTGATGGTAAGTGGACAAACTTTCTCAACCTTGCCTCAACAGATTTGTTTAACCATGGTATAACACCTGAAATAAAAGAGCAGATTAATAAAACTTTATTTGATTAATTATGTCATGCTGAACTTGTTTCAGCAGCTCAGATATATTGAAAATTATTAGATTCCGAAACAAATTCGGGACAAGGTTCGGAATGACATAGTGAGATAGCCTTATCCTAATCTTTATGCAATTTGATAAAAACTTAATTGAGAAATTAAAAGAAAGTAAATCGGTGGTCTTCTTTACAGGGGCAGGAATTTCTGCAGAAAGCGGTATTCCAACGTTCAGGGGGAAAGATGGAATATGGAACAAACTTAAACCGGAAGAGCTCGCAAATTTTGATTCCTTTCTGAAAAATCCCGAGTTGATTTGGGAATGGTACAGCCACAGGAAAAAAATTATTCACGAATCAAAACCAAATGCCGGACATATTGCAATTGCAGAAGCTCAAAATATTTTTACTGAGGTTACGGTTGTAACACAGAATATTGATAACCTCCACAGGAGAGCCGGAAGTAAAACTGTTTATGAGCTTCATGGAAATATTGAAAGAAACTACTGTATTAAATGCAAAACATTTTACAGTGAAGAGTTGGATTTCAGCAAGGGGGTTCCTAAATGTAAATGCGGTGGATTGATAAGACCTGATGTAGTTTGGTTTGGTGAATATCTTCCAGAAGACCAATTTGATGCTGCTGAAAAAGCGGCAAGAACCTGTGATGTTTTCTTTATTGTTGGAACTTCTGCGGTTGTTTATCCTGCGGCATCTTTAGTATTTATTGCCAAGCAAAATGGAGCTTACCTTGTAGAAGTTAACATTGAAAAAACTGAAATTTCGGAAATTGTGGATTTATCTTTTTATGAACCTTCCGGTAAAATTCTTTCAGAGTTAATGAAAGATATAAGAACAAGTCAAACCACTTAACTCTTCAACCCAACTTTTTTACTTAGCCTTTGCAGTTCTTTATGCTCGGTATCATTAAGTAGACTCATTTCATTTCTTACTGCCGAGAGAAATTCCGGGAATATTTTATCCATTAAGCTTTTTCCAGTCTTTGTAAGATGAACAGTAAAAAATCTTCTGTCTTCTTTTCCTCTCACTCTTGTAACATAACTCTGCTTTTCAAGGTTATCAATTACAAGTGTAATATTCCCGCCGCTTCTAAAAACTTTTTCACCAATAGCTTTCTGCGTTAATGGTCCGGAATGATATAATGAATCAAGTACATAAAACTGGCTCTCCGTAATTCCATTTGTATTTATTGAAGATAAGATTCTGCTTCTTACAGAATCAGCTGCTCTCGTTAATTTTATAAACGAATTGAGGAAACTGATTTCTTTTTTCGATCCTTTATACTTTGTTCCCATATTCCAATTGCTGGTTGTGTTAAAATTATGTTTTTCTTTTTGAGCTCAATAAACTTAAAATACCCGTAAACAATGCCGCACCGATTATCGCCCATACAACCGGAAATGCTACATCACCAATATCCAAAATGAAAAATTCCGGAAGATGAAGCTGTCGTGATATCCAGGTTCAAAGTAAGGCTCCTACAAATCCAACTACTATTGAAATAAAACAGCCTCCTTTAGAGTAACCTGAAAGTGACTGGCCGATTGAACCTGCAATTCCGGCAATCAACAATAAAAGGAATAATTCAAGAAGCGACATAGAATCAGTAAATTATATTTATGGAAAAGAGACACCATTAACATGTACTTGCTTTTGAGAAATAATTATTGCTGAAGCTCTCAATATTTTCATGCTAAAAGTTTTAATCTTAAGTCAAAACCTGATTTAACTATTTAAAAATATGAATAAAGGCTGAAAATAAATGTGAGCTTTATTATATATAAAATTTATAAAACTTGATGATCAAGATATATTTGACAGAATTTTTATCACATTTATAAGACAACATTAGGTTTATTAAATGGAATGCATTAGATATTCTTAAAAAAAACCAGGTTAGATACCGACATATTGGGTACAGAAAAACCTTCCGGTATGAAGGGTCATATTAAAGATTATGTTGGATTGTAAAAAGAAAGCCGCAGCAATGCTGCAGCCAAAAATAGACACAGGAATTAAAATCTTCTGCTGCCGCCTCTTCTTTCCTTTTGAGGTCTTGCTTCAGTAACACTGATTCTTTTACCTTTAAGTTCAAACGTATTCAGTTCCGAAAGTGCTTTCTGAGCTTCAGCTTTACCAGGCATTTCAATAAAACCAAATCCCTTTGAGGTCTGGCTAAACATATCGCGGATAATCTTAACACTGCTTACTCTTCCGTGCTTGGAAAAAAGTGTTTTCAGTTCCTCTTCCTTTACATCAGATGCTAAGTTGCCGACAAAAATATTCATTTTATTCTCCTTGTAATTAAGTATGATAAATAATAATCCGGCTTGATAATGAATAAACTTAGCCGGTTTACCTGCCTATGTATGAAAAGTTAGGATTAGATGGTGAGGATTTTTACGAAGTTCACTCTAACTTAATTTTCTCCTCAGGACAACACAAAAATAGTTTAATTAAGATAAAATTACAAGCAGTTATTGGAAATTCTCTATTCAATATCTGGTCCGGATAAAAAGTAAATAATTGAATAAATAAAAGAACGACCTATATGTCTTCCTTAAAAGATCTGCTAAGCACGATTATCAATTATTTCGATTAAAGCACTGGCAATGGTTTCATCATCATCATTCAGAAGAAAAACTCTGTACAAACCCGGTTCACTAAACTTCATATCGCTCTCATCATTTTTAGAGAAGTAGATATATTTCATATCAGGTTCAACTGTATAATCGAACTTTTTATAATATTCAAATTTTCGGCTTTTGAACGCTTCCCACTTTAGAGAGTGTTGCACAATTCTGAAATTGGCATTGCGAGTGAGTCTTTGAAAACGAAGTAATGTCCAAATTAGCAAACATTACTTTGAGATTGCTTCATACATAAGCAATATTCGCAATGACAAAACAAAAGCTATGCAACGGATCACTTAAAAAGAAGAGGGAGTAACGGTGTGGTTATTATTAGTAAATTGATTATTTAAAATTACCCCATTAAGTTTAGCATCAACAATAAATTGGAGATAAGGTTCCGTATTAATTTTTACTATTTTGTTAGAAAACAATTGTAAAAAGGTCTTGAATGCGGTTTCTTATTCTTCTTCTTATTGTTTCCAATTCTGTAATCATTTCACAAACCTATCAGTTTTCCGTTTCAGGAAAGGTTATCAACTTATTTGATAAATCTCCTTTAGCAAGTGCTAATATTTTTGTAAAAGAAAATCCTGATAAAGAAAATCAATTCTCAACAGGTACTGTAACTGATTCTTCAGGAAGGTTTAAAATTAAACTTCCGTATGGCAATTATACTTTAACAGCAAGTTATGTTGGATATGAAAAGTATGAAATAAAATTCACTTTATCTGAAGAGAACTCTATAATCGAAATAATTATTGAACTTAAACCAACCGCTGTGATAGGAAAAGAGGTAACAGTAACAGGAGACAGGAGACAACCTTCAAATGTTATACAAGAGATTGAACAAAAAGACATGAAAAGAATGCCTACTATTTATAACGATGTTTTGCGTGCTGTTCAGATACTGCCGGGAGTTTCGAGCAGCAGTGAGTTAAGCAGCGGTTACAATGTTCGTGGTGGGAACTTTGATGATAATCTTATTTACCTGAATGATTTTGAAATCTACAGGCCATTTTTATTAAGGCAGGGGATTGAAGAAAATAAATCTATAATAAATCCCGATCTTGTGGAGGAATTCCGGTTTTATAATGGTTCTTTCCCGGCTTCGCATGGAGATAAAATGTCTTCTGCTCTTGAAGTAAATTACACAGTTAATGAAATAGATTCTCTAATAGTTTTTGCAAAGGTAGATTTTCTTAGTGCTGGTTTAACTTTAAAGAACAAATTCGGTGATTTGAAATATGCTACAGCATTTCGTTATGCATATCCCGGTTTATTTCTTAATGAACTTCAGACAAACGGAGATTACAAGCCATCGTTCGGGGATTTTCAATTAATAACAAATTATACTTTAGGTTCTAAGGATAACCTGGAAGTTCTCTTTATTTATGTTGACAATAAGTTTGATTTAACACCATCCGATTGGATTGGAAATTTCGGAGGGTTTGCTCGTGGAGATATTAGAGGTCTTGATATTATTTATAATGGTGAAAGAAAATATTCTTTTATAACCAGTCTTGTAGGATTAAAATATTCGTCCCTATTAAAAGATGACCTCCAATTAAAATTTTCCGCTGCAAGATACAACACAATAGAAGATGAGTATTCAAACATTGCTTCTGAATACTATTATTTACCCGATGCAAATGATAATTCCAACAAAGAGTTTATAAAATTTGCAGCCGAAAATGTAAACAACAATCTTAATCTTACCAGCTATGAATTTATTCCTGAAGTCAATTTTAAAAAAGAAAATCATTTTATAACTGCGGGAGTAAATATTCGCTTAACGGATTTAAAAAATAAAATTGATGAATCATTTAACGAAATCAGTGATTCTTTATTATATGATTTGCCTGACGACAGATCCATCAACGAGAAGTTTAAACTAAATTCCTATTCAGCTTTTTTTCAGGATGAATTTAAACTTTTTGAAGATTTTTTTGCCAATGCGGGAATCAGAGTAAATTATTACTTGTATAACAAAGAATTTTTAATCAGTCCAAGAATTATTCTGAATTTTATTCCTTCAATAAAACATAGCCTGACTTTAAGCTGGGGATATTATTATCAGCCTCCCTATTATTCTGAACTAAGAAATAAAGAAGTAAATGCCGGTTCAAAATTAAAAGCGCAAAGATCAATTCATTATTCATTGGGTTGGGAATATCAATTTAAAGAAAAACTTAAGTTTAATATGGAAGCTTACTATAAAGACATGGATAACTTAATTCCTTATTACATTGACCGTGAGAAAACAGAATATTTAAACGAGAACAGCAATAAAGGTTTTGCTTATGGATTTGATCTAATGGTACAGGGAGAAATAATTGAAGGAATGAACAGCTGGTTGGGATATGGCTATCTTAACACACAGGAAAAAAATAAATTCAATGGTGAATCTTATCATCGACGCCTTCCGGATCAGACGCATACTTTGCAGGTTTTTCTCCAGGATAAAATAAGAAAGCACCCAAACTGGCAGTCACATTTCCGTTTGTTGTTCGGCAGTGGTTTTTTGTACAACTTCAGAGAAGTTGTTACAGATCCTGAATCGGGAAAAAGATTTATAAAAATATCGGTAGATAAATTGAAGGAATTCTTTATGTACTTCCGGGTTGATATGGGATTGTCAGCGAGCTTCGATATAGGAAATTCAAAAAATCTTATTGCTGTTATAGAAGTCCTTAATCTCTTCGATCACAATAATTATGGCGGGTTTCGTTTTGTCCAGGTTTCAAAAGAAATGCAAAATATTTTTGCCATTCCTCAGGTTTTGAGTAAAAGGTTTTTTAATGTCAGCCTTGAACTAAGATTTTAGAACAAATTATTATCCTGGAAATTTTCAAGAAGGATTAAATAATCTCCTTAAATATCCGATAATAGAGTTGTATTAATAAAATTGAAGTATAGATATATAAAATATACTCGAAAACGTAAAAATCAATCATTCGAACTAAAATGTTTTTAACCTCTTATTGGCCTGAAGGTTTAATTAAAAAGAAATTCACTTCATTGTTAAAAACGCTAATAATATTCTTTTTTTTTACATTAAATTTTAATACCCAAGGGCAGAAACTTAATATTATTGGGCATCTTTCCATTGAAGACGGGCTTTCATTGAGCATAGTTACTAAAATTATACAAGATAAAAGAGGCTTTTTGTGGTTCGGTACATATAATGGTTTAAATAGGTATGATGGGTATAACTTTAAAATTTTCCTTCCGGAACATACTAATCGTTTCAGCATCTCCAATTATTCTATTTGGGCAATGTATGAAGACAGTAAGGGATATATATGGATTGGCACAATGGAAGGATTAAACAGGTATGATTGGAAGACTGAGAAATTTTATAGGTATATGAATGATCCCAAAGACCCAAATAGTCTGAGTAACAATTATGTTTTATCTATTTATGAAGATAAGTTTGGTATTTTA
>Ga0105101_10001421_pt1 | contig 10438 bp, 7 predicted proteins | sample PPLLak21cMay2015_2_FD_87037 | JGI IMG/M metagenome (GOLD analysis project Ga0105101, IMG submission 87037) | Freshwater sediment microbial communities from Prairie Pothole Lake near Jamestown, North Dakota, USA - PPLs Lake P8 Core (1) Depth... | ecosystem: Environmental > Aquatic > Freshwater >...
AGAAGCTCACCCTCTCACTTATGCAGGCAGAAGAAGGCCTTCGCGACCTCCTGAAAACTAAAGCTGCAAACATTGGGGAGTACAACAAGGTGATCAGCAGATCATCGGAGCTATTCTATGGTACACCCACCGCGATTAAAGATGTCGAGCCTATGCTTGAAGGAGGATGTGAGTTCGTCGGTCACGCCGGCAACGTTACCTTTTTTGTCGGACAAGGAACAACCAGGAACCAAAAGACCCTGGACGCAGAGATTCAGAAAGCATTCATTACGATGGGCGTACTGACCTCCGCAACTAACATCTCAAGTGCTAACTGGGACTATAACGCATTCGTGCCAAACCTCAGGTACGCCAAAACAGGAGCCAGCACCATAACGCCCAGATTTGACGAGAAAAAAGTTTCCCAGGTAGTCGAGAACAAAATTAAGGCTGAAGCTACAACCTGGGAAGCAGAAGGAACACTTTTCGTTGTGGAAATCTACTTCCAACCGAACCAGGAAGATTTCGTGGTAGCCAATTACGCAGGGGACTTCCAGGAAGCCCTCAAACTCGCCCAGACCTATGGTGGTGCCATCGTGGTCATTGAAGGACACTCAGACAGGGGGGGAGTACTGAAAGCAAAGCAAAGTGGCGCCAGCAGCCAGGAAGTTGCTCAGATCGAACAGGTGGCAAAGAACCTCTCCAGGGACAGAGCTGAAAACGTAAGGAAAAGCTTCCTGGCTTACTGCAAACAGGCCAAGATCAACTTCGACGCTTCACAGATTACCGTTGTTGGCAGGGGTATAGAGTCGCCAAAATTTATGCAGCCAAAAACTCAGGAAGAGTGGAAGCAGAACTTTCGTGTCGTGTTCAGAGTTAAACAACTCGAATCAGAATCTATCCGGTTCGACCCGTCAATATACAAGTAACTATTTTGTTATGTTATAATTATCATGAAAGATATCATGAAACGATATATTTTCAAAGCAGGCCCGCTCAACATATACTTAAGCGTACTTGCGCTCCTCGCCAACTCCTGCCTCCAATCAACACCGGGAGGCGGACTTGTAACTCCGACAGAGGAGGAAGCCCGGGAGTCAGAAACACCGCAGATTACCATTCTTTTCGATGAATCAGATGGTGTCGCCTCAACCACCTCTAACTTTTACTTTGCATTCGACATGAGTGGAAGCATGGATGAAAAATGTTCCGGGAAAAGGAAGATTGATGGCGCGAAAGAGGCTGTCACGAGGTTCATGAGGAATGTTCCTGATGATGTGAACATTGGCCTGATGCTCTTCGGTACCCGAAGTGGAGACGGTTATGCTGAATCGCTACCTATCGGCTCCGGCAACAAGGACGAGTTCCTGAAAATCATCGAAAGCTTACAACCAAGCGGAGAAACGCCACTGGGAGAAGCCCTCTTAGCGAGTATCGACAAGATTACCGAGCAATACAAGAAGCAGCTGGGCTACGGTACATACCGTATTATCATAATCACTGATGGAGAGGAGACAGGCATTGATCTGAAGCAACCTTGTAACTACCTCGCCCAGCATGGATTCATCGGGTTATACTCGATAGGTTTATGTATGGAAAGATCGCACACATTGAAGAAATACTCTCTCTCATACCGCGACGCGAATAACTACGAGGAACTCGAGCAGGCATTGGTTGAGGCGACTGCCGAATCAGACGTGTTTGACGCAACCCTGTTTGATGAAAACCTGTACAAGGCTGATAGTACTAACCGCTAAGCAAGAAAACAGGGTTTCGGCTCTGTGAGTACTATTTTTTTAACACAATAATTAGTAGGTTTATACTATGAATAACAGATCAAAAGGCATCATCGTTTTCATGCTCCTCGGAACCATTGTCGTGCTTGGTATCTACTTCGGAACAACATGGCTCGACGGAATAAAAAGAACGAAGAGCTCCGATTCAGGAGGTGCCACGCACACCGTGCATTGGGCAGGTGATGGTTATGCCGGCTACGCCTTCATCAGATCCACAGAGATCAGGAAACGTCTGGCAAGAAAAGGAATTGTGCTCGATTTTACCGATGACGGTGCAGCATACGCTGATCGTCTGAGGAAATTGAATGATAGCGAGTATGATTTCATAGTGCTGCCTATCAGCTCGTACATGGAGCACGGTTATAAGTATAAGTATCCTGGGGTCATCACAGGAGCTATCTCCGAATCCCGGGGTGCCGACGCCATTCTCGCATTCAAGGATTTCCCCTTCACCAGGATAAACGACCTCAACGATAGCGAGATTAAGATAGTAGTGACACCTGACTCGCCCAGTGAGGATCTGGTCAATCTGACCATCACCAATTTCGATCTTGATGAGCTGCAGGGCAGACAGGATTGGATGATCGAAGCCAGCGGTTCGGAAGCCGTTTACAAGCAGGCGAAAGCCGACCAGAACGATCCTGCAAAAGTTAAGCACCTTTATCCAATGTGGGAGCCTGACGTATCAAATGCCATCGAAAACCTGGGCATGAAGAAGATATGGGGTTCTGACAACTTCCGCAACTATATCGTTGACGTGTTCGTTTTCAGCAGGAAGTATGTCAACAACAGGGAAGAGGAAGTCAGAGAGATCCTCCGCACCTATTTCGAAGTAGTGGACTACTATATGGCCCGGAAAGAAGAGATGTTCGATGAGCTCAGGTCAGTGACAGGCGCCAAAAGAACAATGGTACCTTCTTTCAATGACAATATAAAGTGGTACAACCTGCAGGAAAATGCTCTCCTCATGTTCGGCATCCAGGGAGCAGCGAGCGCAGGGTCATATGCTGATGAAGGTCTGGTGAAGACTATCTACGCCTGGAACGACGTCAACCGCCTTTTGGAAAAGGATATCAAAGTGGATAATCCATACGAGATCCTGAACAAATCATTTATCGAAGAATTGGTCTCAACGGCAGTCGCTCCCGTCGGAACAAAATTGGACAATGTCAGGGACTTCGAAGCGTTGAGCAAAGAACAATGGGAGAAGTTGCAGGAATCAGGAACTATGCGGGTAGAGAACATCACGTTCCAGAGTGGAATCGGCCGCCTGGACAATGATAGTGAGGGGACCGTTGATAATGTTGCACAGAAGCTTATACACAACTACCCTGACTATCGCGTCCTGATCGCAGGCCACACCGGGTACGGCGACGCTGAAGCCAATCTGAAACTGTCACAGGAACGGGCGGATATCGTGCGACAGCAATTGATAGCTGTGTATAACATCGACGAGGATCGTGTCCTGGCAAAAGGGTTCGGTGCAGAACGACCTCCAAAACGCAGGAATGGGGAGTCGGAACGAGCCTACCGTTTGCGGATGCAACGGGTTGAATTCATCCTTTTACGGTGAAAAATCAGGTTTGCATATGGGACGACCAGAAAAAAATAAACAAAAAGAGGAAAAAGCAGTATTCACCCCCCGACCGGAGGACTTCGAAGAGAAAGCTATAATCAAGGCGCTCAACAGGTCTATCATGGATAACTGGTTCGTTGGTGCGAGCATAGGAGCCATCCCGGTAGGGATTCTGACTGCCTTTCTGCTCGGTACGGGAATTGGCATACCCATCATTGGCGGAGCGCTCTTGCTCGGAGGTGGGACCTGGGCGTGGAAAAGATTTTTCAATGGAGATAAGTTCTTCGACCAGTACCGGAACCATCTGCGCCAACACCTTGATGAGGACACAGAACGTCGTCGTCACGAATTGCAACGATCGCTCGAAGCATACGGGAATAAACACGCATGCGAACAACTCGGGCAGTTCCAGACGAAGATCAAGGTGTTCATAGAAATCCTCGATGTGAAATTCCCTGATAAGAATCAGTTGACTTACAACCGGTATTACACGATTGCGCAAGAGGTATTCCTCTCGGGCATCGACAATCTTAATGAGGTATTGCTCATCCACAAAACGCTTGACGCTATCGACATTGATTATATTGAACGAAGCCTTCAGAGGGTTGAGAATCGGGAGCAAAATGCCGCGACAAACAGGGAACGGACCTCATTGCTGCAAAGCAAACAAAATTATCAGGACCAGCAGCAAGACATCAAGAACCTGATGGCTCAGAACGAGGAGGCGTTGAGTAAACTGGATGAAGCTATCGTGCAGGTACAGGATATCAAAAGGTCAGCTAACAATGAAGGTCAGCTTGATATGGAAGCATCAATGGAGCAACTGCACAGAATGACACACGAGTCTTACAAATTCTCACATTAAAAATAAAAAATCCAAAGGTAAAATGAGTAAAAAACAACAACAAACAGTAGACCCGCAACTCAAACAAAAGTTGCAGGACCATGCCCAGGATATAAGTAACATCGGGAAAGCGGAGTATAGTGTCCCCACTGAGGCCGAACTCAAAGAGGAACTCGAAGAACAACTTGGTTTGACCAAAGATAAAAAGGAAGTCATCGATCCAAAAATTGACCAGCTGACCGACTCTATCATTGACAACTTCTTTAACGGCACATACAACGAGGATCAGAAGAAGAGGTGCATCAACGACCTGGGTATGAAACATCAGACACGACTGAGTAGTCACAACGCCATCCTTGACCAGTCCATGCAGATGCTGGCCAGGACGCAGGACGGAGGCACTGTCGCAAAAGATCTGTTATTACTGAGAAATGAGGTTGAGGTATTAAACCCACATCAGTACAACCTCACAGCACCGACCAGCGCTACCGCCAAGTTCTTCAGAACAATCATAGGAAAAAAGAACCCGATAAGCAGGTACCTCGAAAGGTATGAAAAAGGCAGTGTCGTGTTGAAGGACATTACCCAGAGTCTGCTAAAGGGAAAGGAAGGGTTGAAGGATGACAACAGTATCCTCGGGATTGACAAGAAGTCGTTGCGGGAAACGCTCGATGGTCTCTCCCATGCTATCAAAGTCGGTCAGGTGCTTGATCAGAAGTTCGAGAGGAAGCTGCGTGAGATGAACCAGCAGGAACAGCCTGAGGATTACCGGTTCCTCCAGGAGGAAGTCCTATTCCCGTTGCGGCAGCGAATCATCGATCTGCAAACCGCGCTGAATGTGAACCAGCAGGGAGTCATTACTTACGACTTGCTTATCAGGAACAACGAAGAGCTCATCAAAGGTGTTGAACGCAGTGTGACTATTACGACTGTTGCTTTAAGTGTCGGCGTGACCGCACAGTTCGCCCTGAACAAGCAGCGTATTGTACTCGAGGCAGTTAAAGGAACCAAGGAGATCACTGAGAAAATATTGGTAGGCAATGCGGAGACCCTGAAGACACAAGGCGTTGAGATCCAGAAAGGTGCCACTGAGCCAACCATAGCTGTGGACGTTTTGGCCAGCGCATTCACTAAACTGAATGAAGCTGTCGACGACCTTTCAACCTTCAGAATTAATGCTTTAGCCGGTATGAAGGAATCTATCGGTAAGCTGGAAGAACTGACCAGGAAAGGCCGTGATACCATCGAAAGAATGGAGAAAGGTGAAGCCGTAAGGAAGAAAGCTTTCATGGATATCTCTGCTGACGATGAGATCTAACTGAAAAAACTTTTCATTACTCACAATCAGAAAAACCAACATTAACATGAAAAAAATAATTAATGCACTCACAGTAATAACGGCCTTTTCGCTGATTATTATTGGATTGACCATGAGTTCCTTTACCTCCCATTCTATTGGGAAGGAAGCATCTTCTGCCGCACAGAAGGAGTTCACCGTTGTCTGGTCCATCTATGCCGGCTGGAACCCCTGGTCGTATGCTAAGACTTCGGGCATCCTGGATAAATGGGCTACAAAGTACGGAATTAAAATTAATCTTGTCCGGATGGATTATATGCCTTCCATTGAAGCGTTCACCACACCATCAGTAGATGCCTGCGTAATGACAAATATGGACTGCTTAACTATTCCGGTGGCCGGTGGTATAGCCTGTTCCGCAATCATCGTGGGCGACTATTCCAACGGTAACGATGCACTGATAGTGAGGAACAACCTTACCATCCCGGCACTCAAAGGGAAGAAGGTAAGCCTTGTCCAGTTCTCCGTCTCTCATTACATGTTGTCTCGTGCTTTAGATATGAATGGCATGACTGATGATGACGTTAAGATCGTCAACGTAAGCGACAGCGACATCGGTCCGGCATTCATTGCGAATAAAGATCAGGAAGCGGTTGTGACATGGAATCCGTTGGTGATGGAAATCATGAAAACCCCTGGCGTCAAGAAAATATTTGATTCCTCGCAAATTCCCGGTGAAATACTCGATCTGATGGTTGTAAAAACCAGGGTGTTGCAAGCTAATCCCGAACTTGGTAAAGCTCTTTCCGGCGCCTGGTTTGAAGTGATGGATGTCATGTCCTCAAGGACTGACAAAGGGAAAGGGGCACTGGAAGATATGGCTAAGGCTGGCGGTTCGAGCTTAATAGAGTATCAGAACCAGCTGAAGACCACCGCCATGTTTTATAAAGCCGCCGACGCTGTCAATTACACGAACAGCGAGGAAATAAAGACGAACATGCGCCGGGTACGTAACTTTTGCTCCAAGTACGAGTTGCTGGGCGCAGGCGTTAAAGCTGATGACTTGGGTATCAGGTTCTCCGACGGTACAGTCATCGGAAACCAGAACAAAATCCTGTTCATCTACGATGCCAGCTACATGCAGGATGTATCAAGGTAACACATTCAACTTAAATCCCGAAAAGCCGATTTGATATATGCAAACAAATCAAAATAAGTCGCCCTCGCGTTTGAAACTTAAACTAATGGACATGGTGCGGTGGCTGAAGGGATTCCCGCGAAAAACACTGGAAGCAATCAAGCGCTTACCGCGTTTCATTGCTTTAGAGCTTGCCGGCCTGGGTAAGGAGTTCCTGGAAATGATTAAGAATTTCTACAGGCTCAGGACAACACCTGGCAAGCGCATCTCGCTCCTGCTCTCATTAATTATCTTCCTTGTCTGCATTAAGCTGTATTACAATACCGCCGTTGAGAGGCACGCGGAGAACCCGCAGGATAAACTTGTTCCTACCGGCGAACAGTTGTGGAACGGGTTCAAAAAAACTATTTTTGAGGTGAGGGTCAAAGAGGAGTACGATGCAAATGGTGAAATCATCATAAATGACTTACCGAAAACATTCCAGGAGGCACGTATGCGTGACAAGCAAGCTTTCGCCGATGGGAAGTTCAGAAACAAACGGGAAATGTGGAAAAACGGAGCTACCCGTACGTATCTGAAACAAGGAGAATCGCTCCTCTGGCAGGATACCAGGGCAAGCGGCAAACGTATTCTCATAGCCATGGTGTTCATTTTCGCCGGCATCTATGCCGGATTATTTATGGGCGCATTCCCGTATGCGGAAAAGGTGTTATACAGGTTCGTATTGTTCTTTGATAAGATACCGGCTTTAGCTGTCCTGCCAATATTGTTCATAATCTTCGGTCTTGGAGAGACTGCAAAAATCGCGTTAATAGTTATCGGCGTTGCTCCTACTGTAATTCTTGACACCTATCTGAAGGTGAAAGAGGTGCATGATGAGCAACTCGTCAAGGGCCTGACCCTGGGAGCAAGCCAGCCGGAGATTGTTTTCAGGATTATATTTCCGCAAATAATCCCTAAAGTGCTCGATACTGTGCGTCTGAACTTCAAAGCAGTCATCCTGTTTCTTATCGCCGGTGAGGCGCTGGCAGCAGAAGCAGGTATAGGTTACCGTATCTTTGTCGTCCGCAGGTACATGGATATGGCAACTATTTTTCCTTATGTTGTCTGGATTAGTATGCTGGCTTTCATGGTTGACATGGCATTTCGTGCCTGGATTAAAAAACAATACCAGTGGCTGAACAAATAATAATTGAATTTTATGGAAGGATCCATTGACAGGAAGTATGTCATAGAATTGTCTAACAGTTACCAGGAGTACGGTGGGCGGGTCATCCTTAATGATATAAGCCTGCGTATTCGTAAAGGAGAATTTGTCACCATCGTGGGTCCCACCGGATGCGGCAAGTCAACGTTGCTCCGCATGGTCCTGGGATCTGAAAAGCCCAGTCAGGGAATAGCTGCCATGGAAAAAAATCTCATTAAGCGTCCTGATCGCCGTCGTGGCATCGTCTTCCAGAAGTACTCATTATTCGATTTCATGAACGTACGGGATAACGTGATGTTTGGTCTGGAGCTGGAACAATTTAACCTGGCGGATAATTATCTCAGGAAAATATTTCCTTTCTTCTATCGGACGAAAGTGAAAAAGTTTCGGGAAGAAGCTGATCATTTTCTGGAGAAAGTTGGATTACTGGAACACGCATACAAGTATCCTCACCAGCTATCAGGAGGACAACGGCAACGAGTGGCTATCGCTCAGGCGATGATCATGAGGCCCCAAATCCTCCTTATGGACGAGCCTTTGGGCGCATTGGACGTAGGCACCCGTGAAGCCATGCAAATATTCATACAGGAATTATGGGGTCAGACGGAGCAGACCATCCTTTTCATTACCCATGACCTGGAAGAGGCTATCTTTATGGGCACGAGGCTTATCGTGCTGTCTCATTATTATAAGAACGGCGGACAGGACGGGTCGAAAATAGTACAGGATATAAAAATTCCCTGGCCACAACCACGACCTACAACAATTAAGCACACCAGGGAATTCAATGATATCATGGAGGGCATTCGTCACACAGGGCTTGATCCTACTCAGCTGCATGATATTAACGAGTTTAATATCCAGCATGAGGACGCGTTGTGCTCTGTGAAGAAGTTTGGAGAATATTAATTCGCCTTTGACATTGTTACGGTTATGGAAGAAAAAAATGACCCGCCACCACAGGAAGTAGTAAATAAACTGACCCGGGAGCTTGAGAATACGAAGAAGCTTTTTCAACAGAAAACTGCTGCTGCTAACAAGCTCCAGACTAAATCTGATGAGCTTGAACAACAAATCATTCATCTCCATACGAAAGTCAATGAGATGACGGTTACATTAGCGAAAGCAAAAGAAAAACTGTTTGAACAACGCGATATGCTCGAAGCTCTCACCAGGGAGCCGCTCCCATTGGCCACTGTTATTAAGACCTATATGAATGATCCTGGAGTGTGGGCTGATCATGGCAATTATTTCAAGGCAAATGCGAGTCATAATGAGTACAAAATAGGACTTATAGTACGAATTAAGCCTGAGAGCGAACGATCACATGAATCCATTGCTGAGGGTGAGATCAAAGCTAAACAGAAGCACGGCCGGGTGACGGTTGAGTTTGCGGATGGCCGGAAAGGTGATTACAATACTGATGATCTGCTCCTGAAAGATCGTGATGCGATGGATCGCGATCGTTACGGCACAGCGGTCCTGCACTTTGAAGGGCGACTCGTGGAAGTCATCTTCCCCAGGCACCTTCACGATAAATTGTTACCAGGCGACATGGTCAGGCTGTCACCTTCTACAAAGCAGATAGTAGACAAGACTGAAGGTATCGTAGCCGGGAACATTGGTATCATCACTGAAATTGTCGATGATGAGAGCTGCGAAGTGGCCATCGGCAGCGGCAAATCGGTCGCTTATAAGGGCCGTTCAGCTGATGTGAAAAAAGGTGACCGGGTCGTGCTTGATCTCTTCAATGTAATTATAATCAGGAATCTTGGGAATATTGAGTCAAGTTACACTTTGGATGACTGGAAAGAGGTATCCTGGGACGACGTTGGTGGTTTACTTGAGGCAAAGCGTATAATGCGTGAAATCATCGAAGGGCCTCACCTGTTCAGGAAGTTTTATGAGTTCTATCGTAAGAAGCCGGTAAAAGGCGTCTTGCTTTTCGGCCCTCCCGGATGCGGGAAGACGCTCCTTGCGATGGCTATCGTCACAGCGGTAGCCAGGATGTATGGTATAGACGCTAAGGAGGCTATGCGGTCAGGATTCATCTATGTCAAAGGTCCTGAACTTCTGGAAATGTGGCTCGGCAAGTCAGAGGAGGCTATCAGAAGTTTGTTTTCCAGAGCTAAAGTACACAAGAAGAAGTATGGCTTTCCTGCAATTATTTTCATTGATGAAGCAGAAGCCTTGCTTCGGAAGCGCGGTTCTGGCATCAGTTCTGATATTGAGAGTACTACTGTGCCTACGTTCCTTTCGGAGATGGGAGGTATGGAGGAATCAGGTGCCCTTGTTTTGCTGGCGACTAACAGGGCAGATATCCTTGATCCTGCGGTGGTTCGTGATGGAAGAGTTGATGTTAAGGTGTATGTTTCCCGGCCGACGTTAGAAAGTGCCGGTGAAATTTTCAATATTCATCTGAAGGGAGTGCCGCTCTCAGATGGTTTGAAGAAGGAAGATATTGCCGTTTCAGCTGCGAAACAGTTGTTCTCTGATGAGTACAGGTATTATGCTGTCTTTGATCGCAAGGATCCAAAGACACCGAGGCATTTTATGTTAAAGCATATTATCAATGGTGCGTTGATTGCCGGCATTGTGGAT
>Ga0105101_10001422_pt1 | contig 10436 bp, 8 predicted proteins | sample PPLLak21cMay2015_2_FD_87037 | JGI IMG/M metagenome (GOLD analysis project Ga0105101, IMG submission 87037) | Freshwater sediment microbial communities from Prairie Pothole Lake near Jamestown, North Dakota, USA - PPLs Lake P8 Core (1) Depth... | ecosystem: Environmental > Aquatic > Freshwater >...
ACCGGCACGAATTCATCCCGCTCAAACAAATTGCCTGATGACTCTCATGAACGACTGGATCGATATTGGCCGCATCGAGGATATTCCCCCGCAGGGCGCGCGCGTGATACGCACGGCGCAGGGAGACATCGCGGTTTTCCGCACCGTCACGGACGAAATTTTCGCGCTGCGCGACCGCTGCCCGCACAAGGGCGGGCCGCTGTCGCAGGGCATCGTGTCCGGCAAAACCGTCACCTGCCCCCTGCACAACTGGAACATCGCCCTCGACACCGGCGAGGCGGTGGCGCCGGATGAAGGCTGTGCCGGGCATTTTCCCGTCAGGGTCGTGGAGGGAAGAATCTCGCTCCTGCTTTCGATGGAACGGGCAAAACTGGCTGTCGTCTGCTGAACGAATCCGCCGGGTTCCTGTCTCCGCATTACATGGCTCGAACCCTCCTTAAAATCATCCCCCCCTCGCGGGGTGAGGCGGAGTAGTGCAAAAGGTCCGGTGGACCTTTTGCCCGCCGAACGGGCGCACATGATTCTGGTGCGCCCCGGGCGGGAATACGGGTTAGGGGGAGGGGGAAAATCAGACTTAGGAAGACACGGAAATTTATGGCCGTGTTTTTCACCCCCACCCTAGCCCTCCCCCATCAAGGGGGAGGGAATTTATTTTGTATGAGAACACTAATCACGCACTGTTTCAGGGGTGTACCGGACGTGTCGGTACTCTTATAGTGTCGCGCATGGAACCCGGACTGGTCGACGCCTTCAACCGCAGAATCGAATACGTTCGCCTGTCGGTCACCGACCGCTGTGATCTGCGCTGCACCTATTGCCTGCCGCCGGGCCATCACGATTTTATCGAACCCGAACATTGGCTCACCTTCGAAGAAATCGGGCGCGTGATACGCGCCTTCACCGAGCTTGGCGTTTACCGCGTGCGCCTCACCGGCGGCGAACCACTGACCCGCCACAAACTGCCGGAACTGGCCGCGCGCCTGAATGCACTGCCCCGTCTCGAAGACCTGTCGCTCAGCACCAATGGCGTGCAGCTGAAAAAACAGGCCCGCGCCCTCAAACAGGCCGGCGTAAACCGCATCAACGTCAGTCTCGATTCGCTGCAACCCGCGCGCTTCGCCGCCATCACCGGCGGCGGCAAACTCGACAAGGTCCTCGACGGCCTCGCCGCCGCCAGCACGGCCGGATTGCACCCGGTCAAAATCAACATGGTGGTGATGAATGGCGTCAACGACGACGAGGTCGAGGACCTGGTGCGCTACTGCATCGATCACGAGTTCACGCTGCGCCTGATCGAGACCATGCCCATGGGCGACACCGGGCGCTCGGCCAGCGGTCATTATCTCAATCTGGAGATAGTTCGCCGCCGCCTGGAACAGCGTTTCGACCTGGTTCCGGCGGTCATGCCGGGCGGCGGGCCGGCGCGTTACGTAGGTGTGGCCGGGACCAATCTGCGCATTGGTTTCATCACGCCGATCTCGCGACACTTCTGCGAAACCTGCAACCGCGTGCGCCTGTCCGCCGACGGCGCGCTGTATTTGTGTCTCGGTCAGGACGACAAGGTCGAATTGCGGCCGTTACTGCGGGCAGGAATCAGCGAGGAGGATTTGAAGGACACGATCCGCGCCGCCATCGCGCGCAAACCGGAACGGCACGAGTTCCGCGAACAACCGCAGAAAATCGTCCGGTTCATGTCCCGGACTGGAGGTTAAAAGCTATTACTGTAGCCACAGAGTACACAGAGGGCACAGAGATAAATACAAATGCTTTTACTCTGTGATAAGTCTTATGCCAAGACGAACGAGCGTAGCGAGCAGGGCTTCCTTTTCGTACTCTGTGGCGAATTTAATTCTTAATGGAGATGCCGGATGAGCTTGTCTTCGAGCTCGATGCGGGCGGCAAGCTCCTCGCCAAGGCGGGAAAGATCATCGCTGAGTGACGCGGAGATCTCGCAATTGTCGCTGCAATCGTATTTGTCGTTGAAGTCCAGCGCCACTTCGGTGGATTTGGCGATGCGGGGATAGAGTTTCTCGGCCAGCTCGGAAATCTGCTGGCGACGCTCGGTGCCATTGACGACACGCTCGTAAAGGCTGAAATGCCCGGCGGCGATGTAATCGACCAGCACCTGGCAGAACTTCTGGAGCAATTCCTGCGAGTGCTTGGCGCGCGAATTCTTGGCGTTGCCATACGGCTCCAGTCCCGCCAGTTGACAGTACAAAGAAAGCATCTCGGTGCGTTCGGCCACCAGCTTCTGCACCAGCTCCTGGCTTCCGGCACGGCGTTCCTTGGCCCTGTTTTCCTGCGGTGTCGTCTCTCTCTGGTGCTCCGTTGTCATGATCCCGTCTTCCGTCTGTTCTCTGAGTGGGTGGCGGAACTATACGCCCTGAACCTGCATTTGTTAACAGCACCAATACCGCAAATAACCGGTGATTGCAGGAACATGAAAAAAATATTCATCCGGGCAAGCCCGGCAGGCGCCCCTTGACATCGCGCAACATCCGCTGCAATCCACCCTTGCCCATGCGTTTCATCACCTTCTGCATCTGATCGAATTGCTTCAGCAGCCGGTTGACATCCTGCACCTGGGTCCCGGAACCGGCGGCGATGCGCCGCTTGCGCGAACCGCGGATGGCGTCCGGGTTGCTGCGTTCCTGCGGCGTCATGGAGTTAATGATAGCCACCAGCCGCCGCACCTGCCGGTCGCCCAGCTGTGACTTGGCCGCCTCGCTGACTTCTCCCGCGCCCGGCAGCTTTTCCATGAGGCTCGCCAGCCCGCCCATTTTTTCCATCTGCAGCAATTGATCGCGGAAATCCTCGAGATCAAAACCCTTGCCCTTGGCGAGCTTCTGGGCGAATTCCTGCGCCTTCTCCTGGTCGGCGGCCTGACTCGCCTGCTCCACCAGCCCCAGCACGTCGCCCATGCCGAGGATGCGCGCGGCCACGCGATCCGGATAAAACGCCTCCAGCGCGGCGGGCTTCTCGCCCACGCCCATGAACTTGATCGGCTTGCCGGTCACCTGCCGGATCGAGAGCGCCGCGCCGCCGCGCGCATCGCCGTCGGTCTTGGTCAGGATCACGCCGGTGAGCGGCAAGGCTTCGTTGAAGGCCTTGGCCGTGTTCACCGCATCCTGGCCGGTCATGCTGTCCACCACGAACAGGGTCTCGACCGGTTCCAGCGCCGCGTGCACGGCGCGGATCTCCTGCATCATCGGCTCGTCCACGTGCAGGCGGCCGGCACTGTCGACGATCAGCACGTCCATCATCCGTTTGCGCGCCTCCTCGACGGCGTGGCGCGCGATGTCCACCGGCTTCTGGTCGGGACGGCTGGGGAAAAATTCCGCGCCCACGGTGGCGGCCAGTTTCTGCAACTGTTCGATCGCCGCCGGGCGATAGACGTCGGCGCTCACCACCATGACGGATTTGTTCTCGCGTTCGCGCAGGAAGCGCGCCAGCTTGGCGACGGTCGTGGTCTTGCCGGAGCCCTGAAGTCCCGCCACCAGGATCACGGCAGGCGGGCGGACCGCCAGGTTGAGCTTTTCGTTGGCCGCGCCCATGAGCGCGACCAGCTCGTCGTGCACGACCTTGATCAGCGCCTGCCCCGGCGTCAGGCTCGCGAGCACTTCCTGGCCGGCGGCCTTGGCGCGCACGTGCTCGATGAAATCCTTGACCACCGGCAGCGCCACGTCGGCTTCGAGCAGCGCCATGCGAACCTCGCGCAGGGCCTCGCGTGTGTTTTCCTCGGTGAGCCGGCCCTGCCCGCGCAGGCGCTTGAGGGTGACCTGTAATCTTTGGCTTAAATTGTCGAACATGGATTTTAAATATTCTTGAAACCGCAGATAAACGCGGATGAACGCAGATATATTAAACCAAGCATATATATTCGCTTTGTCACCAATAATCTGCGTTCATCTGCGGTTCCAAATTCATAGTTCAATTAAAACGCCCCGCTTCAGCCGTCGGGGAGTATTGTGCGGGCTATGCCGCGCGATTTCCCGCATGACGGGATCATCGCGTCTTGCCCTTCAAAGGCAGGACAACCTGTGCCATCATGCGCCCACATTATAAGGTGCGACGAACGCTGCAGGGTTTTATTGATTATGACCAATCCCGTCATGAATTTCCTCGCCTTGGCGCTGTATTTCATCGTCGGGGGTCTGCTGGGCCTGCGCCTGATGCGCGGCCAGGTCGTCACGGGCGGCATCAAGATCGGCATTTTCAGTCTCGGCCTCGGTGCGGTGGTGCTGCACGCCGCGCTGCTCTACGCCAGCCTGTGGGCAGCAGGCGGACTGAATCTGGCCCTGACGCCCGCGTTCTCGCTCATCGCCTGGGTCGTGGCCGTATTGTATCTCGCCACCTCGCTGATTCGCCCGGTGGACAATCTCGGCGTCCTCATCATGCCCATCGCCGGACTCACGCTGCTGGCCGAATGGCTGTGGCCCGGCCACATGTCCCTGGCGCTCACCTCGAGCGTGTCGGCGGCACACATCATTGTCTCGGTCCTGGCCTACAGCCTGCTGTGCCTGGCCGCGGTGCAGAGCCTGATGCTGCTCATGCAGGAGCGTCATCTGCACGGCAAGCACCCGGGCGGGTTCATCCGCGCCCTGCCGCCGATGCAGACCATGGAAAGCGTGATGTTCCAGATGATCGGCCTGGGTTTCATTCTGCTCACGCTGACGCTGATCAGCGGCGTGTTTTTTTCCGAGGCGTTTTTCGGCCAACCGTTCAAGTTCACGCACCATATAGTACTGTCGGTGCTCGCCTGGATCGTCTACGCCATCCTGCTCATCGGCCGCTGGCGCCTCGGCTGGCGCGGACGCCCCGCCATCCACTGGACCCTGGGCGGCTTCGCGCTGCTCCTGCTTGCCTACTTCGGCAGCAAATTCGTGCTGGAAGTGCTGCTGCAACGCGGCTGAACACTGGCGACATCCGCAAGAAGCCGCTAAAATCGCGGCGTTCCGCAAATCCTGAAAGACGCTAATCCGCGCCGCCGCTACCACCGGGCCTTTCATGCAGCAGACTGTGACGACCGCGCCGTACTGCAACCCCTTCTGGGTCAAGATCTTCCCGTTCCTGCGCTGGTGGCCGATGGTCACGCGCGAGACCGTTAAGGCCGATTTCATGGCCGGCCTGACCGGCGCCGTCGTGGTCCTGCCGCAGGGCGTGGCCTTCGCCATGATCGCCGGGCTGCCGCCGGTCTACGGCCTGTACACCGCCATGGTCCCGGCCATCATTGCCGGCCTGTTCGGCTCCTCGCGCCATCTCATTTCCGGCCCCACCACCGCGATCTCGATCGTGGTGTTCGCGGCGGTTTCAAAATTCGCCGAGCCCGGCAGCGCCAAGTTTGTCCAGCTGGCGCTGACGCTCACCTTTCTCGCCGGGGTGTATCAGCTGGCGCTCGGGCTGGCGCGCATGGGCGCGCTGGTCAACTTCATCTCGCACTCGGTGGTCGTCGGCTTCACCGCCGGCGCCGCGGTGCTGATCGCGACCAGCCAGCTCAAGCACTATTTCGGCATGCACATCCCCTCAGGGGAGTCGTTCATCCATACCTGGCGCGACCTGATCGCGCAGCTGCCCGAAACCAACCCGTACGTGGCCGGCATCGCGACCCTGACCCTGGTCAGCCTGATCGTGCTCATGCGCTTCAAGCCGCGCTGGCCGGTGATGCTGATCGGCATGGTGCTCGGCAGCCTGGCCGCGGCCTTCGCCGGCGGTGAGAGCGAGGGCATCAAGCTGGTCGGCAAGCTGCCGTCGGCACTGCCGCCGCTCAGCATGCCGGACCTGCACCTGGCCGCGCTCAAGCAGCTCGGCAGCGCCGCGCTCGCCGTGGCCATGCTCGGCTTGGTGGAGGCGGTGTCGATCGCGCGCTCGGTGGCCTCGAAATCCGGCCAGCGCATCAACGGCAACCAGGAGTTCATCGGCCAGGGCCTGGCCAACGCCGTCGGCAGCTTCTTCTCGAGCTACGCCTCCTCCGGCTCGTTCACCCGCAGCGGCCTGAACTACACCGCCGGCGCGGTCACCCCGCTGTCGGCGGTCTTCGCCGCGATATCGCTGGCGCTGATCGTGCTGCTGGTCGCGCCACTCGCCGCGCACCTGCCGATCGCCGCCATGGCGGCCGTGCTGCTGGTGGTGGCTTACCGGCTGATCGACTTCCACCACATCAAGACCATCATCTCGACCAGCAAGCGCGAGACCGCGGTACTGGCAACCACGTTCTTCGCCACCCTGTTCGTCGAACTCGAGTTCGCGATCTACGTCGGCGTGATGCTGTCACTGATCATCTACCTGATGCGCACCGCGCAGCCGAGGGTCACTGCCACGGTGCCGGATCCGAACACCCAGCACCGCAGTTTCGTCAGCGACAGCAATCTCCCCGAGTGCCCGCAGCTCATGGTTGTCCGTATCGACGGCTCGATCTACTTTGGCGCCGTCGATCATATAGGAGAGCGGCTGCACAGCTTCGCCGAGGCCAACCCCGCGCAGAAGCACCTGCTGGTGGTCGGCACCGGCGTCAACTTCATCGACCTCGCCGGCGCCGAACTGCTGGCGGCCGAGGCGCGCCGGCGTCGCGCACAGGGCGGCGACCTGTACCTCGCCAAGATCAAACCCGAAGCCTGCGAAACGCTGCGACGCGGGGGTTTCCGCGACCTGATCGGCGCTGACAACATCTTCCCCGGCAAGGCCAGCGCCATTGCCAATATCTTTCAGCGCCTCGATCACTCGATCTGTGCGCGCTGCGACAAGCGCATTTTTGGCGAATGCGCGCAGGTTCGCCCGATATCGCCGGGCGCCGCGGAGCCCGAGGTCCCGGAATTCGGCACCCTGCCGCGCGTCGAACGCCTGCTCGTGGCGAGCGATGATTCCGAGTACAGCACCGGCGCCATCCACGAGGCCCTGCGCATCGCCAAAAAGAGCGGCGCCCGGGTGCGGGTGATCCACATGATCCCGCGCGCCGGTAACGAACTGACCTTGGGTGCCGATGAGATTCCGGAACCGCTCCTGACACGGGCACGTGCGCATCTCGACGATGTCGAACGCGAGGCGACGGCCGCCGGCGTTGTTTGCGACACCGATGTCATTTACACGAGCCTGCGTCTGTATCAGGAAATCGTCAATCAGGCCGACCAGATGAAGGCGGATCTCATCGTCATGGGCCGGCGCGGACGACGCGGGCTGGCGCGCGTGCGTCTCGGCCAGGCGACCGCCAAGGTGATCGGCCACGCCCACTGCGCCGTGCTGGTCGTGCCGCGCAACGTCGAGATCACCGGACAGCGCCTGGTGCTCGCCACGGACGGTTCCGCCTATGCCGATGCCGCCACGGCCATGGCCGGCAGTCTCGCCAAGATATTCGCGGCACCGGTGTCGGCACTGTCGGTGACGCTCCCGAGCCAGTCTGACCGGCGCCACGAAGAAGCCCGCGTCGCGGCCAACCGTGCCGCCACGTTCCTCAAGAGCCACGAACTCGATGCGGAAGCGGTGGTGTACCATGGCCGTCCCGACGAGGTCATCGTCGAAACCACGATGGCGAAAAAGGCCGATCTGATCGTGATCGGCAGCCACGGTCGCACCGGGCTCGATCGCGTCATGCTTGGCAGCGTCTCCGAACGCGTGATCGACGCCGCCTCGACCGCGGTGCTGGTCGCCAAGCTTTCCTGACAGCTGTTGCGTTCCGAGACGAGCCGGCCCGGTGCGCCGCCTGTACCGCGCCTCCGGGAACCGCATGGAGAGCGCCGCACCAGCGAAGGAGCCGAACCGGATCCTGGAACCGCAAAGCCCACGGCACAGGCCGGCACTCCCCGGTCATAGCCACTGTTTGAGAGCCAAAGCGGTGAAATGTGCCGGTCACTCCCGTCAAACAAGCCCCCATTAGAACAAGTCTGCGCATCGATCCCGGCTTATCAAACCGGGCGCAACCGCATAATATATGGCGTACCGGCACGGGTCGTTTAGGTGACGATGCTGGTCGGGCATTGGCGCATGGGCTGTCGCGGGTACCCGGCCATGCACTGGACCCACGTCGGATTTTTTCTGCTTTTGCTGGCATACTTCGGTGGCAAGTTGACGCTGGAAACACTGCTCAAGCGTGGCTGATGCAGCACGGGCAACCGGATGACAATAATCAAGGAATAACTTGCCGCACAAATAAGGGGCTGACATGACTGATCCGACTTCGCACAGCGGCGGCAACATGATAACGCGCGTCGCGGTCTACGGGTTCATATCGCTGGCGTTATATTTTGTGCTGTACTTTTTCGAGGACTCCATCCTCGCCTACACCTCGCAGGGCGGCTGGTACTTCATCGCGCCTGTCGTGATCGCCTTCGTGTTTTCCTATTTCCACGGATCCTTTACCTCCCACTTCTGGGACACCCTTGGCATCAAGGCCAAGAAATAAGGAAGCGGCGTGGATCTGGCAACGGCAACCAATTTCATCCCGCTCAACGCGCTCGACGTAACCTATCTTCTGGTCGTCGGCTTCATCGGCGGTCTGGTCAGCGGTTTCATCGGATCCGGCGGCGCCTTCGTGCTCACGCCGGCCATGATGAGCATGGGCGTGCCCGGCATCGTCGCGGTGGCCTCCAACATGTGCCACAAGTTCCCCAAGGCCCTTGTCGGCGCCATCAAGCGCGCCAAGTACGGCCAGGTGGACGTGAAGCTCGGGCTCGTGGTCGGCGCTTCGGCCGAGGCCGGGGTGCTCTATGGAGCGCACATCCAGCAAATGATTCATGACAGCTTCGGCGATGCCGGTTCGAACCTGTATGTCAGTCTCGCCTTCGTCGTCTCTCTTGGCGTCATAGGCAGCTACGTGCTGTGGGATGCATTGAAAATGCGCCGCGACACCGGCGACGAACCGGAAAAGGTTGCGCGTCTCGCCCGCTGGGTCCAGTCGATCCATATTCCCGGCACGATGGTTTACTTCAAGAGCCTCAACGCCCGCGTCTCGATCCTGTTTACCATCCCGCTTGGATTCGCCACCGGCATGCTCGCGGCGACCATCGCCGTAGGCGGCTTTATAGGCGTCCCGGCCATGCACTACGTGCTCGGGGCGCCCTCGCTCATGGCCTCCGCCACCGAACTGGTTACCGCCTTCGTCATGGGCGTGGGCGGCACGCTGAAGTTTTCCTGGAGCGGGCTGGTGGATATCCGCCTCGCCATGATCATTCTTGCCGGGTCCCTGTTCGGCATCCAGCTCGGCGCGATCGGCACCACCTATGTCAAGCCGCACATGATCAAGATGGTCATGGGCGTGATCATGATACTGGTGCTGGTCTCGCGCGCGATCGCCATCCCCGTCTATCTTTCCGAGTTGGAGCTCATCGCACCACTGGCACCCCATCTGCCCGGCGCCCTGCGCAACATCAGTTTCGTGGTGCTGATTGGCGCGCTGGCGGCCGGCGCGGCGATCGTGTTCGCGTCGCTGTGGAGCGGCATCAGCGCCTCACGCCGTGAGGCGGCAGTGGCCACCGCAGCGGACGTGGCATTCGCGCCGGATACGGTGGCGGCTCCGGCCAGCCCGCAACTGTCACCGGTCGGCCGCTTCGAGCGATTCCTGCTTGCCTCCGACGGCTCGGAGTACAGCGACGGCGCCGTGCGCGAAGCCCTGCGCATGGCGAGCAAGTGCGGCGCCCGGGTGCGCGCGGTCAACGTGGTCGCCGGCGGCGATGCCGAACTTTACGCCATGGGTGAACAGCTGATCACCAAGGAGCTGAATGCCGCCCGCGCCTGCCTCGACGATGTGCACCTGCTGGCCTCGTCCGCCGGCGTGGCCTATGAAAGCGAGGCCACCCAGGGCAACCAGGTTTACCAGGAAATCGTCGGCCAGGCGGAAAAAATGCAGGCCGATCTCATAATCATGGGCCGGCGTGGGCGCCACGGATTGGCGCGGCTGATGGTCGGTCCGACGACCGTGCGCGTCATCGGCCACGCGCGATGCAACGTGCTCGTTGTCCCGCGTCTTGCGAAAATCACCGGACGACACTTCGTCGTCGCCTCCGACGGTTCACGCTTCGGCGACAACGCCGCGCACACAGCGGCGCGGCTCGCAAAACTGTACGACTCGCCGGTCACCGTGGTCTCGGTCACCCGGCCGGAACACAGCGAAGAGCGGCGTCGCGAAGCACGCCAGATCGTGAACCGACTCATTTCCTTCCTGAAGCAGGAAGGAGTCAAGGTGGAAGGTACCGTTCCGCACGGCCGGCCAGACGAAATGATCGTCAAGACCGCAAACGAAAAAAACGCGGATTTAATCATTATCGGCAGTCGTGGACGCACGGGCCTGGAGCGGGTTCTGCTGGGCAACACATCGGAGCGCGTCATCGACCAAACCCAGTGCGCCGTGCTTGTCGTCAAGTAGGCACAGGGCCAGGTGAGCCGGTACCACCGCCTGCCAGCATGTCGACGGACCGCGTGCCGGTGAAAGAATTGCATGATCCATAAAT
>Ga0105101_10001427_pt1 | contig 10411 bp, 6 predicted proteins | sample PPLLak21cMay2015_2_FD_87037 | JGI IMG/M metagenome (GOLD analysis project Ga0105101, IMG submission 87037) | Freshwater sediment microbial communities from Prairie Pothole Lake near Jamestown, North Dakota, USA - PPLs Lake P8 Core (1) Depth... | ecosystem: Environmental > Aquatic > Freshwater >...
AAGCAGAGATTCATGCTTGAAGCAAAATCTGCTGCTGCTCTTAATCATTACAATATTATTTCAATTTATGAGATAGATCAGCAGAATGGGAATATGCTGATTGTTGTGGAATTTATCTAATGAAAAACACTTAGTAATTACAAAATTATCGAAAAGTTGGGTGAAGCCCGCCCGTCTTGGCTCGGCTGCCAAGCCGAGACAGGCCTTGCCCGTGATATAAAGGTGATATTATGAATGACTTAATAGGAAAATTAATCTCTCATTACAAGATTATTGAGCAAGTCGGGCAGGGCGGAATGGGTGTTGTCTATAAAGCAAAAGACACAAAGCTGGATCGTTTCGTAGCAATTAAGTTCCTTCCTCCCCACCTTTCCGTTGCAGATGAAAATAAGCTCAGGTTTATGCGTGAAGCTAAATCCGCTGCAGCATTAAATCATTCAAATATTCTTGCTGTATATGAGATTGATGAACAAAACGGGTCCATGTTTATCGTTATGGAGTTTGTTGAGGGACAAACACTCAAATCTTATATATCTAACCTTACTTCAGGTACGGGAGTACCTGTCTTGCAGGCGCTCGAATGGATTGAACAGCTTGCACAGGGTTTAAAGTCTGCACATGAGTTGAATATAATTCACAGAGACATTAAAACCGAAAATATAATGATATCGAAAGATGGCCGGTTAAAAATAATGGATTTTGGTTTGGCAAAATTGAATTCGGATAATGGTTTAACAAAAACGAAAACTTCGGTGGGAACACTTTCGTATATGTCACCGGAACAGGCACAAGGAGTCAGCGCCGATCATAGGTGCGATATCTGGTCGCTGGGAGTTGTTTTTTATGAAATATTAACCGGAGAACTGCCATTCAAAGCTGAGCATGAAGCTGCACTCCTTTATTTAATTGTTAATGAATACCCGCCTGCTCCCAATCTTTTAAATAAAAAGATTCCTCATCAGCTTGATTCAATCGTTAATAAAATGATGGAAAAAGATAGAGAAAGAAGATTTCAGAATACCGACGAGATACTTAAAGCACTGGCGGAAGTAAAAAAAGATATTCAGTCTGCTAATGCAGCGGTTAAAACCAAAGCTATCGTGGTTCTTCCTTTCGGTAATATAAGCCCGGATTCCGAAAGTGATTATTTTGCCGATGGACTCACTGAGGAATTAATTGCCAATTTATCGAGGCTTAAAGATATCCGGGTTGTACCGCGGACAACATCCATGAGATATAAAGGAACAAACAAAGATATTAAAACCATAGGCAGAGAGTTAGACACACGTTATATTCTTGCAGGAAGCGTCAGAAAGTTTCAAGAGAATCTCCGGATCACGGTAGAGCTAATTGATGTTGACAGTGATGCACAGTTGTGGGCAGAAACTTACAAGGGAAAGCTTGCAGATGTATTCGACATCCAGGAACAGGTTTCCAAGCAAATTGTAGATATGCTTATGGTAAAGCTTACTCCGACAGAAAAAATAGTATTAACCAAGCGCTCAACAATAAATGCAGAGGCATTCGATTGCTATCTTAGAGCGAGGAATTTCTTATATCAAAGATCGAAAAAGAGTATGCATGCAGCCTTGCAGCTTTTCCAGAAAGCGATCGATCTTGATCCGAGATATGCCGAAGCTTACGCCGGTTTGGGCGAAACATATTCAGCTCTTTATCTTGATCAGGAAAGAAATGAAGCATGGCTTGATAAAGCAATAGAAGCAAGCCTGAAAGCTTTAATGTACGATCCGTCATTATCGGAAGCATTCTCCGCTCTCGGACATTCATATTTCAATAAAAAACTTTATGATGACGCAATTACGGCAAGCCAGAAAGCAATAGAACTTGATCCCTCTAATTTTTCAGGATATTGGCTCTTAGGAAGAATTTATCACAGCAGGGATAGAGATAAAGAAGCCCTGGAGCTGTTCAATAAAGTTATAAAACTTAATCCGGATTTTTATTCAGTCTATGGAGATTTGCAAATTGTTTATGCCCGGTTAGGTGAGCTGGAAAAATATAATGAAATTATTCAGACATCTCTCAAAGTTTATGAAAGATATCTGTCCCAGCATCCCGACGATGCCAGGGGACATATGTATTTTGCGGTTGATTTGGCTCAGGTTGGAAGAAAAGATGAAGCAAAAAAAGAGGCTGCAAAAGCGCTGGAATTAAGCCCGGATGATCCTTTAATGCTTTATAATGCAACATGTTTTTATTCTCAAATGGGTGAAAAAAAATTGGCAATAGATTCTCTTAAAAGTGCTTTTACCGTGGGATATGCAAATTATGATTGGTTAAAAAGAGATACTGATCTCGAACCAATCCGTAATGAGCCTGAATTTATAGAAATGCTAAAGGGAAAGTAATTGTCTAGAAAAAATTTATACTAGAAAAACTGTGGAGCTTTAATACAGTCATCGGACCTGGCCGCCGAAGCCTTCATTACAATTTAAAATAATATAATGATCGGAAAAACAATATTACATTATAAAATAGTAGAGAAATTAGGCGAAGGCGGAATGGGCGTAGTCTATAAAGCCGAAGATACAAAACTAAAACGAGAAGTTGCAATAAAATTCCTTCCGCATCATATTTCAGTAAATGAAGAAGAAAGAAAACGATTTGAAATTGAAGCTCAAGCAGCAGCATCATTAAACTATTCAAACATTGCTACAATTTATGCAATTGAAGAAACCGATGAAGAAATGTTTATTTCAATGGAATATATTGATGGAGTTGAGCTAAAAGATAAAATCAGAACCTGTCCAATTCCTGCAAAGGAAGCTTTAACTATAGCAATCCAAATTGCAGAAGGTTTAGAAGCTGCACATAAAAAAGGGATTGTACATAGAGATATAAAATCTCAAAACATAATGATTACTAATGATGATAAAGTTAAGATTATGGATTTCGGATTGGCAAAGATAAAGGGGGGAAGCCAGATAACCACAATTGGAGCTACGGTTGGAACTATTGCATATATGTCTCCTGAGCAGGCCAAAGGAGATAAGGTTGATCATCGGACAGATATCTGGTCTCTTGGTGTTGTATTTTATGAAATGTTAACAGGGGAATTACCTTTTAAAGGGGATTATGATCAAGCAATTATTTATTCCATCTTAAGTGAAAAACCTGATGAGGTATCTTCTGGATATGAGAACTATCCTGCCACATTAGGGGACATTATTGATAAATGTCTGCGTAAAGATCAAAATGCCCGTTATCAATCGGCTGCTGAATTACTGGAGGATCTTAAAAAAGTTCAATACAATTCTAATGCAGTCATTGATGTTTCATTAAAAGAAACTCTAAAAGTATTTGTTAAGAATAATCCGAAACGCAGACGAGTACTTCTAATTTCCGGTATTAGTTTATTCCTGATTATTCTGCTTTATCTTCTTCCATTCAGCAGGGAATTTTTTACATCTTTATTTAGCTCGCCTCAAATTTCTTTGGAAAAACATTTACTCATTCTTCCTTTTAATAGTATAGGCAGCAATTCTAATAGACAGGCATTTAGTGACGGTCTGGTAGAGACACTTTCAAGCAATCTTACACAAATAGAACGATTTCAAGGTTCACTTTGGGTTGTGCCGGCTAGTGAAGTAATGCAGAATAAAATTAAGAGCATAAGTGAAGCTTATAAAATGTATGGTGTAAACCTTGTAGTCACCGGCAGCCTGCAATTTTTAAATAATCTTTTAAGGTTAACCTTAAACCTTGTTGATGCAAAGAATCTCAGACAGCTTAATTCATCAATAATTGATATAAGATCTGAAGATATTTCTTCTATTCAGAATGAAGCAGTAATCAAATTGCTTGAAATGCTTCATATCGAATTGGAACCGGAGCTGAAGGATATTTTGAATGTAGGAAAAACTTCTGTCCCCGAAGCCTACGAATTTTATGTTCAGGGCAGAGGAAATCTTCAGCGATATGAAAGTCTTGGAAATGTTGAAGAAGCAATAAACCTATTTAAGCTGGCTGCAGATAGTGATACTAATTATGCTCTGGCTTATGCCGGATTAGGTGAGGCTTACTGGCGTAAATATGAAATCACAAAAAAATCCGAACTGGTAGAATATGCCATAAATGAAGCGGGAAAGGCTTTTAAGCTTGACAGCTTGTTGGCACCTATCAATGTCACTCTTGGAATGATATATTCCGGAACCGGAAATTATGAACTTGCTATTAAACATTTCAATTTAGCACTATCAAATGATCCACATGATGCTGCTGCATTCCGCGGATTGGCAAAAGCTTATGAAGCTGCTCAAGATATTTCACAAGCTGAAACGACTTATAAAAGAGCAATTAAATTAAAACCGGATTACTGGGCAGGTTATAATGATTTAGGTGTTTTTTATTATAAGCACAGTCGTTATGATGATGCAATAAACCAATTCAAAGAAGTTATCAAATTAACGCCGGATAACTACAGAGGCTATAATAATCTAGGTGGAATTTTTTATATGCTCGAACGCTGGACAGATGCCCGTGAAATGTTTGAACGTTCACTGCAAATCCAAAAATCTTATAACATATATTCTAACCTTGGCACTCTTTACTATATCGAAGGCAAATATGAAGACGCTGCAAAAATGTATGAACAAGCTTTGAAAATAAATGATAATGATTACTTAACATGGGGAAATCTTGCTGCTGCATATTTTTGGATTCCGGGGAAACATGCTGAAGCTTTAGCGAATTATAGAAATGCGATCACGCTTGCAGAGAACAAGCTGAAGATAAATCCTAACGATCCTGAAGTTGCTTCAAATTTAGCTTCTTACTATTCTGATATCGGCGATTCTTCAAGAGCTTTTAAGTTATTGAAAGAATCAATAAATAATGCGCCTGATAATATTATGGTTATGTACCGAGCTGCAACTATTTACGAACATTTTGGCGACAGAGAAAAAGCGATATACTGGATAGGTAAGGCAATTGAGAACGGATATTCAAGATCTGAAATTGAACATCAGCCGGAATTAAAAAAGCTGATTGAGGATAAAAGATACAAACTATTGACAGCAAAAAAATAATTTTTGGAAAATTTATAATCCGGTTAATTATTTGTTTGTTACATTTAATTCAATTTATATCCACAAAATAAGGAGACACAATGAATCGTAAACAAACGTTATTAATATCCAGCATTATCTTGTCGTTATTTTTTGTTGGATTTTTAAATCTATCGGTTCAACCTCAGCCTAAAAAATATAATTTAGACATTGTGAAGGTTGACAATATCTGGAAAGTTGTAGATGCTACCGACTACACTAAAACTACAATTAAAGTAAGAAAGAAAGAAACTATCATATGGATGGCAAAAGGTACCGATGCCTATTTACAATTACCTGGTAAGTTATTTAATCCTGTTGATTCTGAAGATAGTCTTAAAAATGGTTACACAAAATTTTTAAAAAATGGTAAAAGACTTAAACTTAAAGTAAAAGACGATGCACTTGCAGGCACATATGAGTATGCAGTATTTTGTACTGCCGACGGCGTCTTTGCTCAAGGAGATTCGCCGCCGAAAATAGTAATTGAATAAAAGACAAAGTATTAGAGTGTTCTATCAAAGTTGCTGATTTCATGTAAACAATTATACTTAAGTTTCATTAAAATTTTCAAAATTTATGATTGGCAAAAATATTCTTCATTATAAAATTTTAGAAAAACTCGGCGAAGCCCGCCCGTCTTGGCTCGGCTACCAAGCCGAGACAGGCCTTGACCGAAAAAAAGAGAGTAATAATGATGAATGATTTAACCGGCCGGACTATTTTGCATTATAAAATTGTTGAACAAGTCGGACAGGGCGGACCTGTCCGCCGAAGCCTTCATTACAATTTAAAATAATATAATGATCGGAAAAACAATATTACATTATAAAATAGTAGAGAAATTAGGCGAAGGCGGAATGGGTGTAGTCTATAAAGCCGAAGATACAAGACTAAAACGTGAAGTAGCAATAAAGCTTCTCCCCCACTACATCTCTTCAAATAACGAAGAAAGAAAGAGGTTTGAAATTGAAGCGCAAGCGGCAGCTTCATTAAATCATCCAAATATTTCTACAATATTTTCCATCGAAGAAAGTAGTGAAGAAGTTTTTATTGTAATGGAATATGTTGATGGAAAAGAATTAAAATCAATTGTAGAGACGCACAGCCGAGCGTCTCTACAGAATGATGATACAATTAATTATGCAATCCAAATAGCGGAAGGATTAAATGCTGCTCACAAGAAAGGAATAGTTCATAGAGATATTAAATCTTCTAATATAATGGTGACAGAAGATGGTAAAATTAAAATAATGGATTTTGGTCTGGCGAAGATTGGAAAGGGCACTCAAGTAACAAAGTTTGGCTCAACTGTTGGGACAATAGCTTATATGTCTCCCGAACAAACGCGTGGTGAAGAAATTGATCATCGGACAGACATCTGGTCTTTCGGAGTTGTTCTTTATGAAATGCTTACAGGCAAATTGCCATTTAAAGGGGAATACGATGCAGCAATAATTTATTCAATATTGAATGAAGAAGTTCAATCCCCCTCTAAAGTTAATCCAAATGTACCTGCTGCTCTTGATAAAATTACAGAGAAATGTTTAAAAAGGGATAAAGAAGAACGTTATAAAAACGTTGATGAATTAATCAATGACCTCAAAAAATTTAAGAAGGATTTACATGTAAAACCAGCAAGCACCTCTGCATGGGAGAATTCCGGATCTAAAAAGATTAGGCTATATAGTATCTACGGAATATCAGTCATACTACTATTTTTAGCGGCATTTTTTATTTTTAAAGAGTTTAAAAACAGCAGTGATACCAATGTAAATCTTAATTCACCGAAAAGACTTGCTGTTTTACCATTCACTAATATAAAAAATGATAAAGAAAATGATTATCTAAGTTTTGCACTTGCCGACCAGGTAATAGGCTCTCTGTCATATATTAAGAATATTCTTGTCAGACCATCCAGTGCAATCCGCAAATATGTGGATTCAAATATTAATCCTTCTGACGCCGGTAAAGAGTTAAAAGTTGAATTTATTCTCACCGGAAATTATTTGAAAGAATTCGATCTAGTAAGGCTTAACCTTGAGTTGGTTGACGCAAGATCAAATGAAATAATCTGGAGAAATGATTTTGATGTAATATTTAAAAATACTTTTACATTGCAGGATATAGTTTCTGAAAAAGTTGTATCCGGACTTAAAATAAGATTTACTGATGAAGAAAAACACCTAGATACTCCCAAAGATGCTTTAGCGTACGAATATTATCTGAAAGCTGTATCATATCCTCTGACAAATGAAGCACATAATGCCGCAATTAATATTTTACAGAAAGCAATTAAACTTGATCCGGCTTACGCTCCGGCTTATTCTGAGCTGGGATTCCGATATCAGATGCTTTCCGGATATGACTTAAAATCCAGAGATAAAATAGCAGAAGCCGAAAAATCATATCTAAAGGCTTTATCTATAAATGAAAATTTATTAGCACCTATAGGGAATCTCGCATCTCTTTATGTGGAAATAGGGAAAACCATTGAAGCAGTTGTATTAACAAAAAGAGCTTTAGAAATAAATCCTAATAATGCCAATGCCCATTTCTGGCTTGGATATATATACAGATATACAGGATTGCTTGAAGAATCAGCTGAAGAAATGGAAACTGCATTAAAACTTGATCCACATAACCCCAGGTTTCGTTCAATAGGCACTACATATACTTATATGAAAAGATATGAAGAGGCTATAAAGGGTTTTGAACTTGATAAAGATAGCCCTTTAAGTAACAGCTGGATCGGAGTTGTATATTTTCGTATGAATAAAATAGAATTGGCGAAAAAATACTTAATCAAATCAATAAATCTTGATTCCAGTGGCACTGTAGGGGTATGGTCCTCTGCATTAATAGATTATATTAATGGCAATAAAGAAAACGGATTGGAAAAGATTAAAACACTTGAAACATCTAATACATACGATGGCGAACAATTTTTTAATTATGCCAACCTTTATGCATTATTTGGTCAGAAAAAGGATTGCTTGAGAACTTTGAAAAAAGCAATTGATGCCGGATTTTACTGCTATCCGTTATTCGCAAACGACATCTTTTTGAAGTCTATGCGTAATGAACCTGAATTTAAAAAATTACTTTCAATTACTAAGCAGAAGAGTGATGACTTCCGGCGGAAGATATCGGAATTATGAAGCAAATAACGGCGGACTTTTATGGAAATGAAAAGGAATTATGGTTGGTAAAACTATCTTACATTATAAAATAACCGGACGTCTAGGCAGCGGGGGGATGGGTGTTGTATACAAAGCCGAGGATGAAAAACTTAAACGAACTGTCGCATTAAAATTTCTTCCTCATTTTATCTCATCCAACCAGGAAGTCCAAAAGCGTTTTCAAATTGAAGCTCAGGCCGCAGCCTCCCTTAATCATCCGAATATTACCACGATTCATGCAATTGAAGAAGCCGTCGATGAATTGTTCTTGGTACTTGAATATATTGAAGGGGAAGAATTGAAAGACCGGATTAAAACCTCTTCCCTATCTCTTCAGGAAATAATCATTATTGCAGAACAGGTAGCCGAGGGATTGGAGGCTGCACATAGAAGAGGAATCGTGCACCGTGATATAAAGTCCGGCAATATTATGATAACCAAAAGCAATAAAGTTAAAATAATGGATTTTGGTCTGGCTAAGTTATCTGATACCGATTTGACCAGGGTAAATCAAACAATGGGAACTTTAGCATATATTTCGCCTGAGCAGCTCCAGGGAATGAAAACCGATTTCAGAACAGATATATGGTCGTTCGGTGTGGTCCTTTATGAAATGATTACAGGCAGTTTGCCTTTCAAGGGCGACTATGAAGCGGCACTTATTTATTCAATACTTAACGACGAACCGAAAGCGGTACGGAATTACAGATCGGATATCCCCAAAAATATTCTTGCTCTTATTTCATCAATGCTTCAGAAAGATATTGATAAAAGGATTTCCTCTATGAGCGAAGTTAAAGAACAATTGTCAGTCGAAATTCCGGTGCAGGAAACAGTTGACAATAAGAAATCCATTGCTGTTTTATATTTCGAGAATATAAGCCCGGAGAAAGAGAATGAATATTTCTGTGCAGGTATTACTGAGGATCTAATAACAGATTTGTCGAAAATTAAAGAATTAAAGGTTGTCCCCCGTTCAGATGTACTTCCTTTTCGAAACAAAGAAATTAATACGAATAAAGTGGGTGAAGTGCTGAAAGTTCCCTTTATCCTTGAAGGAAGCGTAAGGAAGGCCGGACAAAAAATCAGGATTTCAGCTCAGCTTGTCGATGTGCAAAGCGGTTTTCCGATATGGGCTGAGAGGTATGACCGTCAGCTTGAAGATATTTTCGAAATTCAAATGGAAGTCTCTCAGAAAATTACCGAGGCATTAAAAGTTTCGCTTACTGAGACTGAGAAAAAACTGCTGGGGCAAAAACCGACGGAAGATATGAGGGCTTATGATTTTTATTTAAGAGGAAGAGAATTTTTATCTAAATACGGAAAAAAGAACAACGAAGCGGCAATTCAAATGTTTGATTATGCATTGTCCATAGATCCTAATTTTGCTTTAGCATTTGCAGGTCTGGCTGAGGCATTTTCGTATAAGTATATCTGGTATGACGGCGATCTAAAATGGCTGGGTAAAATTATTGAAAACGGCGAGAAGGCATTTAAGATTGATCCGAATCTTGTTGAAGCTAAATTTATTATAGGAATGGTTTATTATCACCAGAAAAGATTTAATGAAGCAATTCAAGTATTTCAAAAAATAATAGAAATAAAAAAAGATTTTTATCTTGCTTACAGGTGGGCAGGCATCGCATACGATATATTAGGCGACTTAGACTCGGCAATTAAAAATTATAAAATTACCGCTTCCCTGAAACCTTACAGCGAAGAGCCTTTGATGCATCTTGAAATGACTTACCGCAGGAAAGGCGAATTCGAAGTAGCGAAAAAAATAGCTGAGGAATATGTAAGAATCGGAGAGCAGAAGCTGCTTGTAAATCCGGATGATACAATTACACTAAGCAGAATAGCCGGAGTTTATGCGGCTCAGGGAAAAAAGGAAAAAGCTCTGGAGGCAGTAGAAAAAATAATACAAATTGATCCTGAAGATGGACTGGCTGTATATAATAGCGCATGTGTTTATGCACGTATGAATATGAAAGAAGAAGCTTTAAAATATCTGCGGATTGCTTTTAATATCGGTTATAAAAATGTCAGGGATTGGATAAACACTGATCCTGATTTTGATTCTATCCGCGATGAACCGGAATTTAAAGAAATAGTCGGTATATTTTTCAACGACGAAAAAAGAGCTCGGTAGATTATATGATA
>Ga0105101_10001430_pt1 | contig 10383 bp, 5 predicted proteins | sample PPLLak21cMay2015_2_FD_87037 | JGI IMG/M metagenome (GOLD analysis project Ga0105101, IMG submission 87037) | Freshwater sediment microbial communities from Prairie Pothole Lake near Jamestown, North Dakota, USA - PPLs Lake P8 Core (1) Depth... | ecosystem: Environmental > Aquatic > Freshwater >...
ATCCCGGACATATTGCCAAGCATCACGGATTTATTATCCGGTATCACTACATTAATAAATCCCGATTCAAACTTTTGCGATTTATTGTGAAGCAGTTTTGGCATTTTTTCATGTAAAGGGTAGATCAACCCGAGTTCCGCCATAAGCTGGCAGCCATTGCAGACACCAAGCGAAAGCGTGTCGGACCTTTTGTAAAAGCCCTCAAGCGATTTCCTGGCTTTTTCATTATATCTGAACGCACCTGCCCAGCCTTTCGCTGATCCCAGGACATCAGAGTTTGAAAAGCCTCCTACAAAGACTATCATACTTATATCCTTCAGGGTTTCCCGGCCGCTTATCAGATCGGTCATATGCACATCCTTCACATCAAAGCCTGCAAGCCAGAGAGCATAAGCCATCTCCCTGTCGCCGTTAACCCCCTTCTCCCTGATGATTGCAGCATTTTTATGTGATCTCCTGCGCCTGTCCGGCGATATTCCCAGCGATTTAAAAGAGCCCTGGAAGCTTTTAAAATTAAATTTCAGTTTATGGTTTTTGTAATTGCGGTATCTTTCAAGCGCCAGATCCGTTCCGCACTGCCTCCGGTCGAGCAGCCATGAACTTTTGAACCATATATCCCTCAGATGATCTATGTCGAAAGTAAAGCTCATTTCATGGTTCTTCACTTTCAAATACCTGTCAATAACAGGATGGCCTATTGATAAATAGGAGATACCATGCTCCAGAAGTATTTCAGCTATCTCGTTTACGTCCTTTACCTGCAGGATGATACCCGGATTCTGGCTGAAAAGTACTTTAACACTATCTTCTTCGTTTAATGCGGTCAGATTGACCGATATCCCTCCCGCTGTATTTGAGAAGCACATTTCAAGAAGAGTTGTGATCAGACCTCCTGCTGAAATATCGTGCCCGGCAAGGATCTTCCCCTTTTTTATAAGATCCTGAACCGTGTTGAATACTTCGGCAAAATAGCATGGATCAGCAACGGTTGGTACTGCATCCCCAAGGGTATTAAGAACCTGGACAAAGCTGCTACCCCCCAGTTTGAACCGGTCTCTGCTCATATCAATATAGACCAGGCTTGTGTATGGATCGTTCACTAGCACTGGTTCGACTATCTTACGGACATTGCTGACTTCTCCTGCAGCGGATATTATAACCGTTCCGGGTGAGATAACTGCCTGATCGCCGTATTTCTGTGTCATTGAGAGGCTATCCTTTCCCGTCGGGATGTTTATGCCCAGTTCAATTGAAAACCTGCTGGCGGCCTGTACTGCTGAATAGAGCCTGGCATCCTCACCCTGGTTTTTACATGGCCACATCCAGTTCGCGGAAAGGGAGACACTCTTCAGTCGTTCGGCCATAGGTGCCCAGACAATATTCGTGAGCGCTTCGGCAATTGAAAGTACTGCACCCGCTTCAGGATCTATTATACCAGCTGCGGGAGCATGGCCTATTGAAGTGGCCATTCCGGTTTTGCCCCGGTAATCGAGGGTGATAGCCCCGAGGTTATTCAGTGGAAGCTGCAGCGGGCCTGCACACTGCTGTTTCGCCAGCCGTCCGGTCACGGACCTGTCGACTTTGTTGGTTAGCCAGTCCTTGCATGCCACCTCTTCAAGCTGCAAGACGTTTTCGAGGTATTCTTCTATCTTATCCTGGCTGTATTGGGGCCTGCTGAACTTTGCCTCAACTACGGAGTCATTCATTGTGGTTCTCGGAGGATCACCAAAAAGCGACTCGAGGGCAATATCAATAGGCTTGTCTCCGGTCATGCTGTTCTCGAACGTAAACTGATGATCGCCTGTAATCTCACCGATAACATAAATAGGTGCTCTTTCCCTTTCAGCAATTTTCATCAGGTATCCGATATTCTCAGGTTTCATCACGAGCCCCATCCGCTCCTGTGATTCGTTGCCGATGATTTCCTTTGCCGACAGGGTAGGGTCACCGATCGGTAATCGGCTGATATCGATCTTCCCGCCTGCAGCATCGACAAGCTCCGAAAGGCAGTTCAGATGCCCCCCGGCGCCGTGATCATGTATTGATATGACCGGATTCGAATCGGATTCACTCAATGCCCTCAATGCATTGTAAACTCTTTTCTGCATTTCAGGATTCGCTCTTTGGACTGCATTAAGTTCGATCGAACTGTCATATTTACCCGTTTCAACTGATGAAACAGCCCCACCTCCCATGCCAATCCTGTAGTTGTCGCCTCCAAGCAAAACAATAAGATCACCTTTTTCAGGTACATCCTTCACGCTGTCCTGCTTTTTGCCGAGACCAATGCCGCCGGCAAGCATTATTACTTTATCATAACCGAATTTCTTAAGATCCGCGAAATGCTCAAATGTCAGTACCGAGCCGCAAATCAGAGGCTGCCCGAATTTGTTCCCGAAATCGCTTGCTCCGTTCGATGCCTTAATAAGGATATCTTCGGGTGTCTGGTAAAGCCAGGGTCGTTCCTTCGTTGCTTTTTCCCACGGACGACCGCCGTCAGGCCTCGGATACGAGGTCATGTAAACTGCGGTCCCGGCAATAGGGAAAGCTCCCTTCCCCCCCGCGATCCTGTCCCTGATCTCTCCTCCGGTCCCTGTCGATGCTCCGTTAAAGGGTTCAACTGTTGTTGGAAAATTATGGGTTTCGGCCTTAAGCGACAGAACAGATTCAAAATTCCTGATAACAAAAAAGTCTGACTTATCCTGCGTGACAGGCGCGAATTGTTCAACTACCGGCCCCTGGAGGAAGGCGCAGTTATCCTTGTACGCTGAAACAACCCTGTTCCTGTGGTAGTGGGTTGTGTTCTTAATAAGCTGGAACAGGGTAGAATCCTTTTCCGTACCGTCAATAATGAAAATTCCGTTAAAGATCTTATGCCGGCAATGCTCCGAATTAACCTGTGAGAATCCGAATACCTCGCTGTCAGTAAGCTTGCGGCCGAGCGACTGCGCCAGTTTATCAAGGTATGCGATCTCTTCATGGTTTAATGCAAGGCCCTCTTTATCGTTGTATTGCTTAATATTTTCGATGTATCTGATCTTTTCGGGTTCACGGTCGATGGAAAAAAGATGCTGATCCAGTTTTGCATAGACAGACTGGAGCATACGATCGTGACCCGGCTTATCGGGTGTAACGGGATAAAACTCCTCAATCCTGCTGATCCCTGTTATACCCATATTCTGGGTCATTTCGACCGCGTTCGTGCTCCATGGGGTTACCATCTCCTTTCTTGGCCCGGTGAATATGCCTTCAATCACCGGAGTATCAACCGGATTTGCTTCGCCGAAAAGCCAGACGAGTTTTTCAATATCTGATGCCGGCAAGGCGGAAGTGCACCCTGCAGCAATGATATTACCGGAAGCGCACTCGAAAAAGAGGATCATAGTTTGGAGGTATGATATTGATTATTAATGCAATACATCAGATATTCAATATTCTGAAATCACTTTCAAATATACGTAAGTTTTAAGAATTTCCAATGCGAATCTCTCTGTGGAACTCTGTGTCCCGATAGATATCGGGACTCTGTGAATCTCTGTGTAACTGATTTTAATTCAAAAACTTACACAGAATTCCACAGAGGAGGCACAGAGAAATCGCGGAACGATTACTTTAATCCGCTTCTTTCAAGAAACGCCCCGATCGAAGGCTCTTTTCCCCTGAAATTGGTGTAGAGATTCATGGGTTTATCAGAACCCCCTTTTTCAAGGATATTCCTTCGAAATGAATTTGCTACCTCCCTGTTGAATAACCCGGATTCCTGAAAGAACTTAAACGCATCGGCATCAAGCACCTCCGCCCATTTGTAACCGTAATAGCCTGCAGCATAACCGCCTCCGAAAAGATGAGTGAAGGAACAGCTCATATTCGTAGATTCTGCTTCAGGGAACAGTTCGGTTCTTTCTGTTGCAGAAGCCTCAAAGCCGGCAACATCGTTATTAAAAGGTTCAGTGACAGTATGCCAGGCCATGTCAAGGAATCCGAAGCCGAGCTGTCTGTTGCATGCATACCCTTCATTGAATGTTGATGCCTCCTTTATCTTCCTTATTATTTCAGCCGGTATCTTCTCACCGGTTTTAAAGTGGACCGCCCAGGTATCGAGCCATTCCTGCTCAAAAGCCCAGTTTTCCATAAACTGGGAGGGAAGCTCCACAAAATCCCTTGCGACATTTGTCCCTGACAGGCTTTCGTAAGTGCACTGGGAAAGCATTCCATGAAGGGCATGGCCGAATTCGTGCAGGAAAGTCGTGAGCTCGTTGAAAGTCAGGAGCGAAGGTTTTGTTTCGGTGGGCCGTGTAAAATTTGAGACGATCGAAATCAGCGGTATAATGTTTCTTCCATAAACTCTTTTCTGATCCCTGTAGCTTGTCATCCACGCTCCTCCGCTTTTTCCCTTCCTGGGATGAAAATCAAGATAAAGCATAGAAAGGAGCCGGTTATCTTCATCATAAATTTCCCAGGTGGTTACTTCGCTATGGTAAACCGGTATTGAGGTGTTCTCCCTGAAGTTCAGACCGTACAGGCGTGTTGCGAGGCCAAATACTGCATCCTGAACACTTTCAAGTCTGAAATATGGTTTTAGTATCTCGTCATCAATATTGTATCGTGCCTTTTTAAACTTCTCGGACCAGAATGCCCAGTCCCATCGTTCAATATCCCCGGCATGTCCGTTTGCCCTGGCAAATTCCTTCAGTTCCCCGAAATCTTTAACTGCAGCTTTCTTTGAGGGTTCGAACAATTCTTCGAGGAATGAAAATACTTTTGACGGATTCTCTGCCATCCGGTCACCGAGGACCATTTCGGCAAAGTTCCCGAATCCAAGCATCTTTGCCATTTCAAGCCGAAGGTTTACAATAAGTGAAACCAACTTCCTGTTGTCCCTTTCATCGCCATGAAATGCCCTGGAACTGTAAGCTTTATGCATTTTCTCCCGAAGTTTCCTGTTCTCAGCGTATTGCATAAAAGGAAGATAGCTCGGATAATTGAGGGTAAAAATCCATCCTTTTTTCACCCTTTTCCCGGCCTCCATTGAAGCCATCTCAATTATATCATCCGGTAAGCCTGCAAGGTCCGACGGATCTTCAATATGGAGCTCAAAGGAATTTGTTTCGTACAGAACATTCTCCTCGAATTTCAGGGTAAGCCCGGAGAGTTCTTCGGAAATTTCCCTGAACCTGGCCCTTCTGTCAGCCCCGAGTCCTGCACCACCAAGGAGAAAATCCCTGTACTTTTTATCAAGCAGCATCTTTTGTTCAGTGCTGAGGTTGAGCGATTCCCTTGATTCATAAACGGTTTTTATCCTTGCGAACAGCTTTTCATTAAGTGTGATATCGTTCGAGAAGCGGGTAATAAGCGGTGATACTTCCTGGGCAACAGCCTGCAATTCTCCTGATGTTTCGGCATTGTTCAGGTTAAAGAGCACGGCAGCGATCCTGGTCAGCTGTTCTCCACAGTTGTCCAGGGCTGCAAGTGTGTTTTCAAACGTGGGCGGCTCCTTATTTTCGGATATTGCATTTACTTCTTCCGAAGCTGACTTTATAGCTTCTTCTGCTGCCGTCCTGTAATGAACGGTTTTAAATAAATGAAATGGGGGAGTCCCGTAAGGAGTACTCCATTTGGTCAGGAGTATGTTGCTCATAGTATATAATTATCGGCTGTCCTGGTCTTCATCCTCATCCTCAGGGCCTGTGGCACCTGCATATTTAGCAGGGTAGGGGGCATTGCCCTTTGCTGCATACCAGAGGATCCTGTTAAGCAGATCGTCATTTCCTGAATCGACGCCTTCAAATTCAGGTAGCATGCTTTTTTTGGCAAAATGCAGTGCCCTGCCTGAAAGAGAAGATAACGGTTTATTCATTTCATCAAGGGGAATATTATTCTGTACATGTGTATAGGGAGTCAGATCCGGCACTGTTCCGAAACAGTCAGTCATCGGATTTGCGATAGCATCCTGGATATTCATGGGGGGTATCCCGAGAACCTGTTCAATGGTTCTGACCATTGATGGCTGGGCATAGTAGGTGCTTATAGTTTTTTTCAGCCTGGAATAGGGACTGATGACCATTCCCACTGTCCGGTAGGCGGATACATGATCCCATCCGCTCTGTGAATCATCTTCTGTTACAAAAATAACTGTATTTTCCCAGAATCTGCTTTTTGATAGTGCTTCAACTATCTGACCCAGCGCAACGTCATTATCTGCCACCATTGCCCTGGGTGTAGGAGAACCGGGTCTCAATCCTGCCGTATGGTCATTTGGAAGAGCCATTATCATCAGTTCGGGCAGATGATCACCTTCCATTGCCTCGTATGCCTTTAATTCCCTGATAAATGCATCGGCACGCATCACATCCGTGAATTCATGATTCCCATATGAAGGATAATCCTCACTTAATAAGCTCCTGACAGGTTCGATTGTGGTTTGATTTGTAAAGCTGACCTTTTCACCTTTCAGGAATTTCTCATAGATATCCTTCCATTTAAGGTTATCTTCTACAACTGGGAAAGAGGCTTCCCCGTAAATTCTTACTTTTTTGCCATTTGCAACTCCATTGTCCCAGAGAAATCCGGTAGGTGAATAGACGAGGGCATCCTCCTGAACATGGGGATAACTTCTGAACCAGGCTCTCATACTCTTCTCAATATAATCAGTAACGATTGAAGCATCTGTCCATTGATGGCCTTCAGCTGAACATTTGCCCGAAACATTATAATTATCGAGGAGCTGGAATTCCCTGGCCAGCTTGTGTGTGTTGGGTGTAATCTCTTCACCGTAGGTGCATAAGGACGGATCGCCTTTACCTTCGGTCATATCTCCGAGTATCTGGTCGTAAGTCCTGTTTTCTTTAATAATATAGAGGACATGCCTGAAGACAGAAGGTTCACCTATCCTGTCAGGTACCGTCTTTGGCGCTATATTTTTCCGGGGCAGTTCCCTTGCAAGGGTTGCACGGGAAAGATCATTGACTGCAATAACCGTGTCAGTATAGGCATTCAGAACGCGCTTTTCAGGGATCGGTATAACTGACACCGATGCCATCATATGGTGCGAATTATAGATCAGATTATCCCCGTTGGGATTTGCCAGGCCCAGTCGCACCCCTTCAGCTTCAAGATTGGCAACATAAAGCAGACCCCGGGGTGAAAGGCAAACTCCGGACGGATAGGCTCCGGTGGGGATGAACCCTGTAACAAAGCTTGCTTTCTTACGACCTCTCCTGGCTGCTTTTTTCCCAAGATGAACAACTGCCAGGGCATTATCCATTCCGTTAGCTACATACAGGATCTTTTCATCGGCCGAAAGGCAAAGTCCGTTTGGAGAATCGCCGAAAAAGGGATTTATCTCAGGCTGCAGCCTAACGCTTATAGTTTCAACTACCTCATTGATCAGGGTATTGATGACAGAGACATTGTCGCTGTTTGAATTTGTGAGGTAAACAAATCTGCCCCTTTTGTCGCTGATAATTTCATTTGGGTGAAGTCCGACAATGATTTCCTTCACAATTTGCCCGCTGGCAGTATCAATTACCGTTACACTTCCTTCCCTGGTCGAGCCTCCTGCCTTATTATTGACCCTTGCCAGTCCCCAGGGGATCCCTGCAACCTCAGTATCGTTTGAGAGCGGTTTCCTGCCCGCCCAGTTTGTAACGTACAATTTCCCTGCAGCCATTGTAATTCCGTAGGGGGCAACTCCGGGATCAGATGTCCAGATGGTATTACCGGTTGTATAGTCCTGCTTTACGATCCTGTTGTTTCCATTGAGGACCACGTAAATATATTTTTTTCCTGATTCATTTGTGATGAGTATTTCATTGGGCAGAGCCATGGCTGCCGGAGGGTCGGGCTTATATTCGAAGAGCCGGCCGAACTCAGCTTTTTCGCCCGTCCATTTTGCAGTCGCGACAAACGACCTTCTCCGGCTTCCCACCACTCCCCAGATCACCTCCAGGTTGCTTCCCTCAGCGTGCCACCTGATCCCGGAATATGTGTTCATTCCTCCCCTGAGATCGTCGTGCAGATTGTTCGGAAGCCTGTAAACAAGCTCGTTGTCGGCAGTTCTGATGAAGACAATGCTGAATCGTTCTTCCACTGCAAGCCATTTCCCGTCGGGAGAAAGCACAACATCAAGTGAATGGTTTTCGAGGGCCTCATCACCGAATATTATCTGCAGGCCGGCAGGTTGGATAAGCCTGTTATAAGGGAGCTGAACCCGGCCGGGTTCGACCATGATTTTTTCTTCAATAACCTCTTGTGAATGGACCTGTAAAGAGAAAACGGTAAGGAGCGCTAAAAGCCGGTATCTCATGTGGGATTGTTTAAAATATTTTGTCACTTAGGTAATCAAATCTTAACCTGCAACGAATGCAGTATCAATATAACCGCAGAATGGTATATATTGTTTTCGGTTACCAGCATGGCCGGCAGCTCAGAACGGAAGATCGCTAAGGTCGTCGATATCGGCCGGCGCCTCTGCCTGTTGCTCCCGGGAGGGTACATTTGTCTCACTGGCGGCCCCTGAAGCCTTTTCGATTTTCCATGCATCGAGATTTGTGAAGTAGCTGACCTTGCCGTCGCGTTCCCACCGGTTGCCCTTCAGGTTAAACCATATCCTGACCTCTTCGTTGATAAATGATTCGTTAATAAGGTCACATTTATCCTGAACAAGCTGGAACTTGATATAGTCGATAAAAACTGCGGGTCCGCCCGTTTCCTTCTTTTCAATTACAAATTCACGCTTTCTGAATTTGTCACTGACCTGGTTAACAGGCGACACATCGATCACTTTGCCTGTAATTTCAAATGCCATATTATTCTTCGTGTATAGTAATTTTCTCTATCATGTCACCCTGACGGATCATGTCGATGACCTCGAGCCCTCCGGTAACTTTCCCGAAGCAGGTGTGCTGCCTGTCAAGGTGCTTCGTATTCGTTCTGCTGTGACAAACAAAAAACTGAGATCCGCCTGTGTCTCTTCCGGCATGGGCCATTGACAAAACTCCTCTGTCGTGGTACTGGTTCCCTCCCGACAGCTCGCACCTGATCTTATAGCCGGGCCCCCCGCTTCCCACTCTGGGGTCACTCATATCCTTTGAGTAGGGACATCCTCCCTGGATTACGAAATTGGGAATGACACGATGAAACGCAAGTCCGTCATAGAACCCTTCCTTTGCAAGCTTTACGAAATTTTCAACCGTCTTCGGGGCATCATCCTCAAAAAAGCTGACATGCATGACGCCTTTTGGAGTCTTAATCTCCGCTGTTCTCATTTACTGTACAATTTCAAGAAGTTCGACCTCAAAAACAAGAGTTGAATAGGGTTTGATAATCTCACTGGGGGGGTTGGCTCCATAAGCTAAACCTTCAGGGAGCCAGAGCCTGAACTTGGATCCAACAGGCATTAGCTGCAACGCTTCCGTCCAGCCGGGGATCACTCCTGATAAAGGGAACTCGGCAGGTGAGTTTCTCTTGATTGAAGAGTCAAATTCGGTGCCGTCAATAAGTGTTCCGGCATAATGAACCTTGACTGTACTTTCCAGGGTAGGTTTCGGGCCTGTTCCCATTGTAATCACTTCGTATTGGAGGCCGCTGGGGGTAACGGTTACACCGCTGCGCTCCTTATTTTTTGCAAGGAATGCTTCATTCTCAGCAATATAATCCTGGTAAGTTACCTTGTTCATTTCCGTCTGTTTAGCTAACTTTTCCGCTTCCCTCTTATTAATGAAGGCCATGATAAATCCCCTTGCAACTTCGTCGGTCATAGTCGCCTTACCGCTTTCACCATCGAGCATGGCTTTTGCAACTACTGCTGCATTCAGCTCGAGGCTGTCACTTTTAAGAGCATTATAATTAACAATTCCAAAAGCATAGGATAAAGAATCTTCGGCAGTTTTAATCTTAGCACCTGATATTGAATTTTTTCCGCATGAAGCCAGCACGATAGCAATCCCAACTGCCAGCACAAATAATCCCTTAATTTTCATCTGATATGATTTTTAATTTAAAATTTCCCAAAGATAACACTTTGACTACAGTAAAAAAGTGTTAAAAAGATATTTTTTAAATTTTAGCAGCCCTGATTATTTGACGTTTTCCCGGAGGCCCGGGAAGCAAAGACACCTTAAATCCATACTTCTCAAGCCGTCTTCTTACTTCCCCTTTTGCCGAGTATGTAACTAAAACTCCTCCATTTGCGGTGTGATCCGCTATCTTTTTGAAAATCTCATCGCTCCACATCTCAGGCTGCTTGTCAGGTCCGAAAGCATCAAAATAAATAAGGTCAAAACTGCCTTGAATGCTTTCGGAAAGGAGATCGCCCTTAATTTTATTCAGGGTGAAGTTCTTATGGATCTTTTCCTCAACGTTCCACCTGCACGAATGGATCAA
>Ga0105101_10001432_pt1 | contig 10376 bp, 4 predicted proteins | sample PPLLak21cMay2015_2_FD_87037 | JGI IMG/M metagenome (GOLD analysis project Ga0105101, IMG submission 87037) | Freshwater sediment microbial communities from Prairie Pothole Lake near Jamestown, North Dakota, USA - PPLs Lake P8 Core (1) Depth... | ecosystem: Environmental > Aquatic > Freshwater >...
AACTGTCACTATCAAACTATCACCGTCATTTTTTTCAAGAAACCTGTGCCATTTCCTGACCGGGATATGGATCCTGTCCTTTCCGTTAATCTCAATCTTGCCATTAATCCCCTCCATCACAACAAGGACTTTCCGGGGTCTGTCAATAAGCTTGAAGTTCAATGGAGCAATATTTACAGGGACAGAAACACCGCAATAATCCGGGAATATCCGGGGCAGGGAATCTCCCTGCACAAGATCCTTTCCTGGCCGGCTGCATGAAGCAAGCATCATTAATCCGGCAAGGATGACTTTAAATTTTCTCAGATCCGTGTTAATTCTCAATCTCATTTTTATCACTTTTGTTCCTGACCTGTTTCCAGTTCTTTAAAATGCAGATAATACCAATAAGTTCCTGCAAAATTACTTTTCAACCGGTCCGGGGCATCAGGATAGGAGGTGTATATATCTGAATAAGCTTTCATTCTTGCTTTTGTTCCCTGGCTAATATATGCGGGAGAATTGGCAAAAGGATCCTGATCATTTAATCCGATAATGTAAAGGATCGCTTCCTGGTAGGAGACCGGAATGTTCCTGTAACCTATTTTTTCCATAACAGGGATACAGTTCATGAAATTCCTCAGATCCTTGTTGATCATGTAGAATGCCATAAGATATTCAAAAGCGATCCTGTTATCGGGATGCTCTTTAACCATTCTGTTCAGGGAGGCTTCCATGTTCTGAACATGAAAGAAATAGTCACTCCGCACCATGAATTTCCTTTTTTCTCCCCAGTCAGGATGATTATTTATTTTCTCTTCATTAAACAGGCAGCCCATCGCTTCCTTAGCCCACGTCCTGTAAAAAATCGTTTTCGCCAGCAGATTCAGATACCTGGCCGAGACCGCATACTGGCCGTTTATGAGATTTGTTTCAGCCAGTCTTTTGAGGAGCCTTGCTGATTTACCCATATTCGGAATAGTTTCCATACTTTCAAAGGCATATTCCTGGGACGCGTTTGTAAGTCCCAGATGATAAAAAATTTCGCTGCCCATTGCGGGTGCAACATATTCCTTATTGAATGGAAGGAAAAGCCCGTTTATACCATGTTGGTCGTAATTGAACATCCTGTTCCCGAGCTGATCAGTTTTTGCAAGGGAGAGATTGAGCATAGCAAGAGAAAGGAAGTTCCGTGGCGGTTTATCTTCAGCGTATTCAAGCACATCCTGCCATCTTTCATTACGCACAAGGTAATCGTATGTCATTACCTCCTCAGCTTCAAAATTCGGAAACGCTATAAAACCGAAGAAAGCCAGAGCCAATAACATAGTGATCTGAACGGGCAATGTAATTCTTATATTCTTCTCCATTGAAGGAATAATATATACCAATCCGGTTAATAAAGCCGGCAGCGTGAACAATAACAATACTGCAGAAGGGATCCCTGTAAGTATGTTATAATAGAATTCACTCATAAATGTCATCCTAACGGGCTGAAGAATAAGAAATTGACTCACCAGAAGCGGCAATCCGGCGCCAATAGCCAGATATGCTGTAAAATACCAGCACTTAAGTTTATACGTCCGGGAATTCTTTTTGAGTGATTTAATATAAACAAGCATCTCAAATACAAGCATAAGTAACAGGAGGCTCATATATGATCCACCGGCAAGCCAATAAGTGACGGGAATTAGTCCCAATCCTGCAATAAACCTTGATTTATCACTCTTTATAGTGACATAAATCCATCCTGCCAGCATGGCAATAATGAAGCCCGTGAGTGCCGACAACGGGTAAAACTCATTGCATAATATAAATGCAGAAAGCAGCGAGGGCAGAAAGCTCAAGGGAAAGAGAGTTTTATCAGAATTAATTTTGGAGGTGATCCTGATCATTACCTGCTGAAGTACAAATAAAAGTGAGGAAATGACCAGTGGCCCTGCCCAGGTAATGTAATAGAATTGTGTGAGAAATCCACCCAGATATCCTGAGAATCCGCCGGGACGACTGAGCTTCTCAAGAAAAAAATCATCAGTCAGCAGGAAAAGCTGGAACTGTTCTATAAAATGGAGATGACTGTTGTAAAAGAAGGCAAAAAAGATATAGATCCCGGTAAAAAATAGTCCGGAAAACAAAAAATTCAAATAAGTAACAACCTTTTTAATTTCCATCGGTTAATGAAGGAGCTCCGGTGGCAAATCTACATTTATTAAATTATTTTCCCTCAATCAGATTATCTGCTGCAAGAACGAGGAACATAAAATTGGTAGCTCCTCCGCCCATAACATATTCCTGTTGCTGCCACAGGTATGGCCAGTCGAGGAGTTCCGGAAAATCAGGACGTATCAGGGCAGTACCCGAAGAGACTCCGCCCGGTATATAGGACTCGTCGGCCCTGTTTACCCCGTAAGCCACCGTTGTGGACCTGGCGCCAACGCCTGAAGCAAAGGATGAGGTATTGTCACCCGGGTGTACCCCGAGGATGAAATTCAGGGCGTTAAAGACAGGGGCCGAAGAGAAAAGTCCGGGGAAAGCCTTATGCAGATAATACTGTCTTACTCCGAAGCTCTGGATATCCCAGCCCGCACCCCAAATCTGCGGCCTGTAGGGAACGCCGAAGGGAGTCTCGGCAGCCTGTTTGGCAATATCATCGGAAAGAGGTTTCATGGCCGCTGTAACAGCAGCAGTGAATTCATTATCATTGATCTCAGGGAGTGTACGCCCTATCAGCCAGCCAAGCTCCCGGATACCTTTTACTACAGCTTCCCTGTTTTGAAGGATATAATTTTTATACTGAACATCGCCGGTTGTCAGAAAGAGTTCGGAAGCTGCATGGATCTTTGAGTTTGCCGTCCTGCCCGAGAGCTGGTAATCGTGCGAGAAAATAGCTTTTGACACTTCAAGGCACCCGGCGCTCAGTTCATCATTGAATCCTTTAAGGACCCTTGCGGCAGCTGCCAGATGAGCAGCCGTGGAGAGTTCCCTTGAAGGATTATCCTCCGTAAACACCCAGCGGTCGTCAGCCGGAGAGGAATGAGTTCCTGTGCGTTCACCGGATTTCAGACCTGCGTCATGGATGAGTCCGTCGGTCATTGTTGAACCATCGCCCAATAAGACATACTGCCGCTTTTCAGCTTCGATTATCCCCCGGTAAAGCCTTCCAAGGTTTTTATAACCCCCCATGACTGAAAGAACACCATGTTCAATCTGCTGTAGGATGTCGGGTTTGCCGTCGGGCTGGTGTATTTCAACGATACGGGTTGTCTGGTCAATTGATGTCTCATCATACGTGATACCGAAAGCCTCGTATGCCATAATCAAAATATATGCTTCGCCGCTCTGCGACTCGACCCGAAGATCATAATCGCCCGCGTCGTGCCAGCCTCCGATATTAAGGCCTGGTACATGGTCGCCTGATTTAAAGTCAGTAAGTGTTGATTCACCCTGGATATATCCGTCGAAATGATTGTGGTTGACAGGCGCCATCCTTGCATCATCCATGTGACATAATCCATGCCATACGCGGTATTTTTCATTCACCCTCATATGGCACATCTGAACAGGGAGAAAGTATTCAAGAGTCGGCTGCCATACATTGCGGAGGTAGACATCAGAGGCAATTCTGAAAGGTTGTGATTGCTGGTCACCGTATTTAACATAGTAAATACCCTCTTCCTTAACAGAAGAGAAGTCAAATTTAAGGTACTTATAACGCAGGAAAGTTCCCCATTCTGAAGATTTGGCGGAGGAAAGAGTATTTGTCGTACCGTCTCCTTTAAGGCTGACCAGGACAGGTGACTCCAGGGCAGTCTCATTCTTGTCGACTTCAATTATGGCTACCTTTTCCTGGCCGGGATGATATCCGATCTGAGAAACGTGGACCACAGGAGTGCTTTTCCAACCGCTCACCACATTCGGTGTAATGATCCATTCGACTGCCTTCGCCGAAGCTCCTTCAGCAACGAGTGACCTGACCACGAACCAGCCGTTGTTGTGAACGTATCTGCCGTCGAGAAGCTGAAGGTCACCCGTTTTCGATTCTATTGTCATCCGAAGATACCTGTCTTCCGGAGCAACTACCAGTTTCTTTCCGGTTGCCATGGCTTTTGCTGCAACAATTTCGCCCTTTTTGTCGAAAAGAGCGGGTCCATTAGCCTGGCGGGGGAAAATCCCTGAATAGTTGTCCATATTCCAGGTCTTCCCGAACAATATTCCCGGGAAAAGCTCCATATTAAAGCCCACTTTGCCGATAAATTCCTTTGGAACAGCATTATCAAGGTCAACAGTAACGACGATTGATTCACCCTGTACTCTTACCATGACGGTATAATTCAGGTTGAGATCGGGATATTCAATAGGATTGAATCCCTTTCTGTTTCTTGCAGGGTCGGGATAGGCAAGCTTTACTGTGATCGAACCTGTTGCCGGATCGACTAATCTTTCCAGTTGTTTTGGTATCGGCTGCCACTGGCCCGGGGTCTCATCGAGGCGGATATCACCATTGGTAGCAAGACGCTTCCCGTGCATTATGACTGCAACTCCTCCCTGGTGGCCATCGGGATAAATATCCTGAAATGCCATTACATTTACTCCTCCTTTTTCGAAATACTCAAGTTTATTAAGCGTAAAAGACGACTGCTGGGAAAAGCCGATCTGAAGAATTAAAATAAACGCCAGGAAAAGGGATGTCTTTTTCATCGTATTAAATATCTGTTATTTGGTAAGTTTTTTGGTCCATGTCAAAGTTACAATTTTTCTTGTATCCTCTGTCTGTAATATGAATCAGGTTGGAAATAAAAAAGGGGCTTATAGCAAGCCCCTTTTTTATTAACCGGAATGATCAGTTCCAGTTATTATTAACCTGTGCATCCAGAAGAGGATTTGCATCCCTTTCTGATTGCGGTATTGGAAGCAGAACGTGGTAATCCTTGACTGGCTGAACTGATTCCACGATCTGTTTCTCAGCATTGACAGTGGATACCAGGGCTCCCCAGCGGACAAGGTCGAAGTATCTTGCCTGTTCTCCGGCGAGTTCAAGCCGGCGCTCGCGGCGCAGAATCGTCCGTGCCTCATCCTGTGTTCCCAGCGAGATATACTCAAACGCACCCGAACGTTCCCGGACACGATTAATAAGGGGAAGGGCATTGGAGACAGCATTTGTTTCAATGTATGATTCGGCAAGCATTAAAAGGACATCGGCAAACCTGATTACCTGGCTGTTGATATAACTGTCAGGCTGTCCATAGTTATGTCGCTGTTCATACAATTCATATTTACGCCATGAGAATATCGGACCCTCAGTACCAACCGCTTCGGCATAGGATTCAATGCCGTCGGGGCACTCATCACAATACTGTTCATCTCCACCCTTGGTCCCCAGATTGTCGTAAAAGGTAACGGCTGCACGCGGATCGGTATAAGTATCGCCCGATTCGTCAGGGTAAGTAAATGCATCCACAAGGGTCGGAGCAACCAGAACGTTCCACCAGTCGTTAAATCCATATTCCATTGCGCGTCCGCTATGGGTAAATTTAGCTCCCCACGTTTCCTGACCTCCGAACATCCCGTATGCATTGCCGACACCCCATCCCTGCCATTCGCCATGCATCACTGCAAAGATTGTCTCTTCTGTTTTAAGGTCATGTATAAACATATCATCCAGAGAGCTGGCCAGGTCATATTCATAAGGAGCGTTTAGCAGCTTTGTGAATTCTGTTATTGCCTCACTGTGTTTTCCCTGATAAAGATATACTTTGCCCAGCAGGGCAACAGCAGCTCCCCTGGTGGCTCTTCCATAATCTGAAGCTGCATAATCCTGCGCAAGTGGCAATTTGGCTATTGCATCTGCAAGATTGGTTTCGATGTCAGTCCAGATCTCTGCTTTGGGTGTCCTTTCCATCTGGAGCACATAGTGGTCTTCAAGATTTTTTCTGAGAGGAACATCACCAAAACAGTTGACAAGCCAGAAATATCCCAGGGCTTTAAGGAACTTTGCTTCGCCTTCTATGCGTGTTTTCAATTCGGCATCGGCATCAGTGGTTGTTTCCCAGTTTTCGCACATATTGATCACAAAATTCGTCCTGAAGATCAATTTGTAGCAGGAATTGAAGAAATAGTTCATCTCTCCCGTATTGGGATTATGAGTATATGCCGAAATTTCGAGCAATGAGCCCTGCAACGGAAAGTTTTTGAAAGCGTCATAACCCAAAAGGTCAAAAATGAAGTAGAATTCACGCTCGAACATTCCCTGATACAGGAGAGGGCTGTACATGGCCGTGGATGCTTCTACAGCCGTGGTGGCGTTTGTAAAGAATGAATTGCCGTCATAGCTGTTTTCATTATTTACATCCAAAATGCTTTCACTGCAGGAACTCAGAAATAGTGCAATGACAAGTGAATATATTATTATCCTTTTCATATGATATGGTTTTAGAAGGTTAATTGTACTCCAAATCTTACAATACGTGGATTCGGACGTTGATACATGTCAATTCCGCGCTCAAATATGTAGTTATCGTTGTCATTGGGTGAGCTGGAAGATATTTCAGGATCGTAACCGGAGTACTTTGTCAGTGTCAATGCATTCTGCACGGCTGCATAGACTCTTAACTTTTCAAATGTGTTATTCAGGAGAGCCTGCGGAATTGTATATCCTACTGAAATATTCTTCAGTCGCAGGTAACTGCCATTTTCAACATACCATGTAGAGAAGTTCAGATTGGCACCTGAGTTCTGGCCTGCTCTCGGAATATCGGTGATATCACCGGGTTCCCTCCACCTTGTCAATACTTCAGCTGTCTGATTAAACGGTTTTGACATGCCTTCCCACCAGTATAGGGAACCATTTACTGCGTCAACACCTGCAACACCGTGAATGAGCAGCTGCAAATCGAAGTTTTTGAAGAATGCATTGAAAACTGCTCCATACTGCCATTTTGGCGAAGGGTTACCGATGAAGGTACGGTCATCAGCATTAATATATCCATTCCCGTCTACATCTTTCCAGACACGGTCGCCGGGAAGTGCGTTAACCTGATATTCCGTAACTTCTCCCTCTGTGGCATCGCTGGCTGATTCATTCAATGCGTCGAGGTCAGCCTGATCCACAATTACATGATCATATATATAACCATAGTATGAACCGAGAGGGTGACCAATATCGGTCCTTGAGGCATTTCCGACACCTGTCATAAATTCTCCCTTGGATATTGGAAGATCTCCAATTGTTCCCAGCGCGGTCACTTCGTTTACACTGTATGTGGCGTTGAGTGAGAGATCCCACCTGAAAATGTTTGAAGTGCTGAAGTAAGTAAATGAAGCTTCAAAACCTGAGTTCTTCATACTTGCTGCATTTATCCACTGTGTTCCTACCAACCCGGGATTTCCAAGTCCGGTTGTCAATGGCAGCTGCGTCTCAATCAGCAGGTCTTCATTCGACCTGTTATAATAATCGAAGGTAATTGCTATTCTGTCACGCATCAGTCCCAAATCAAAACCAATGTCAAACTGGGTTGTTTCCTCCCATTTCAGGTCAGGGTTGGGAACACTGTTTACAATTGATCCTGTGGCAAAAGTCAGGTCATCCCCAAAGGAATAGACTATATTGTTTCCATCTCCTTTCCAGACGTTTGATGAAGTGAGGAATGCCGGTATGTTATCATTTCCTGTTTTTCCGTAGCTGGACCTCAGCTTCAGGTTGGATACTGATGAGAATGAACTCATGAAATCCTCCTTCGAAATGGTCCAGGCAAGACCGACTCCATAGAAAGTACCCCAGCGGTTGTTGACACCAAAAACACTTGAGGCGTCTCTCCTGAGGCTGGCATTCAAAACATATTTTTCCTTATAGGTATAGCCGATCCTGCCAAAGTACGAAAGGCGTGATTTCCCGCTGTTGACTGCGGATCCTGTAACTGAAGTGGAATTGGCAAGGGCGAGGTTCTGGATTGCATCACTTGTATAGTTCGACCCAGCTGCAGAAATACTACGGTAGACTCCGGCAGGGTCATAGGTGTTTCCAAGTGTGGCGCTCAGGTCATGATTGCCAAAATTCCTGTTGAATGAAAAATAGTTTTCAAGTATGAAGCCATAGCTGAAATTGTAATATTCATTTATATCAGAAGTGGCCCTGTTAAAGTTCCCCCCGTTGCAGGGATAGTTAAAGGTCATATTATGATTATTCCCTCCTGACAGTCGTCCCTGCGATTTGAACGACAGCCCTGTCAACAGCTTTATTTCTCCGGAAAGATCAAGTTCAAGGCCTAATCCCCTGCTATCGTAATCGGTGTTTCCGATGGAGTTGTAAGGGTTATTGGCGTCCTGCAGGTCAGTAACTTTATCGGTGCGGGCATATCCGCCAAGGTTATTTTCATCGTAAATCCCGATATATGGAGGCATTCTCAAAGCTTCGTTCAGGCTTGCCAGAACGCCTTTGTTGATATCATTCCTGACCCTCAGATTCTGGGTGAGTGCTACCCTTTTCGAAAAAAGGCTTTCCGTCATTTTTGCACCGACTGTAAGGCGCTGGAAATTCCTGTCGATCACAGTTGATCCCTGATTCTGATACCCTGCAGAAAATGCATATGTAACAAAATCTGTACCTCCGCTGAATCTCAGATTGTGGTCGGTTGTGAATGCATTCTGAAAAGTTACATCCTGCCAATCGGTGCGGTCGATGCGAACGTCGGCTGATTTCAGCTTCTCAGTTATTTCAAGGCTATTCGAGTGCTGAATATCGGTAACCATATCAACGTATTCCGCGGCATTTAACATATCGAGCCTCCTGGTGACACTGGCAACCCCGGCCGAGCCCTCATAATCCACCTTCATGTTTCCTTTTCTTCCGCTTTTTGTTGTAATCATAACAACCCCGTTGGCAGCGGCCGATCCATATATTGCTGTGGTGGATGCATCCTTAAGGATAGTGATGTTTTCTATGTCCTGGGTTGCTATTGAATTAAGATTTCCACCCTGGATCCCATCTATCACATAAAGAGGATCAGTATTTGAGAATGAACCCATTCCGCGGATCACTATTCTTGCTCCGGCGCCCGGGTCACCGCTGTTGTTTGTTACCTGGACCCCGGCAATTTTACCCTGCAGAACCTGACGCGGGTCGGTTGTGGAGAGTCCGACTATTTCGTTACTCTTCAGAGCTGAAGTTGCGGCTGCGACATTTCTCCTGATCGCAGAACCATAACCAACGACAACAACTTCATCAAGGCCCGTCAATTCGCCTTCCATTTGCACATCAAGCACTGATCTTCCATTAACGGGAATTTCCTGTACAACATAACCAATAAAGGAAAAAGCCAGAATAGCGTTCCCATCCACGGAAGCAAATGAGTACCTGCCCTGTACATCTGTTATGGAACCAAGCGCAGATCCTTTCACAACGACGTTTACACCCGGCATAGGTTCACCGGTAGAGGCATCTGTAACTGTACCCCTGACAGAAATGCCCTGGAGTTCAACTGCATTGGAGGGCTTTTCATCTCCCGATATTGCAGCAGCCGGACTGTTTGTCAGAAAAAACATAAACAAAACTGCTAAATTCCAAGTAAACAGGAACTTGCATTTTTTTCTCAAGTGAAAATTTTCCATAGGTTTAGAATTTGTTTGTAAGTAAAAATAGATGAAATATGCTTAGAAGAATAGTCATCCAAGCCAGGAGCTTAAATATTCGCAGTAAAATTGACACCGGAATACACTTGATTGTAGGCAGAGTAAATTTATAAAGAAAGAATCAATTGCAATAATTTATTTTCAATGATTGTAGTAACAGGTCTGAATTACGTAAAGACAGGTCTGAACTACGTAGAGACAGGTCTCTACAACATTTCATGGATACCGGGTTCAGGACCTTCTCCCAACGGAACAGGATTTCCAAAAAAATCCCGGGCAGGAAGATCAATCCCGGGCAGAGGTGTAGAGACAGGTCTGAGACCGGGTGTAGAGACAGGTCTGAGACCAGTCTCTACACCTCTGTTTCTTAACGGTGAATCAGGTTTTAATTTATACCCGGTAAGATCCCCAAGCCGGTACGGATCGGTAATTTTTGTGAGGAACGGGCCTGTTAATCCGGGGTCTGCCTGTAACCCGGTAATCCTTCCGTTTGTCTTTTCCTGTCCGGTTGCCCGTGACCACTCTGAAAGTGACCGGTAGTTCATAAACCTGATGCCGGGCTCGGAACCCCACCAGACATTCCCTGAAAATGAACTGCCCTTATTGTCACCGCTTATCATCTGTCCTGTACCCAGGAAAATATTATTGGAGAAGAAGAAATTCTGATGTTCCGAATCATTCTCGAAGCTTACAACCGGTGCTGCGGTATTATATGCAACATTATTATAAATATAACAATCGCGGAGCTGCCTGCTCTCATTCGATCCGTTCCA
>Ga0105101_10001435_pt1 | contig 10368 bp, 7 predicted proteins | sample PPLLak21cMay2015_2_FD_87037 | JGI IMG/M metagenome (GOLD analysis project Ga0105101, IMG submission 87037) | Freshwater sediment microbial communities from Prairie Pothole Lake near Jamestown, North Dakota, USA - PPLs Lake P8 Core (1) Depth... | ecosystem: Environmental > Aquatic > Freshwater >...
AACCGATATATGTATTTCAGAAATTTCAGATCAGCTTTCGGAGAAAATTGAAAAGAAGAGCGGTCAACCAGTGTTTATTACGGCATGTCCAGCCTGGGTAAAATTTGCCGAACAGTTTATCCCGGAGATCATCCCGCAACTTTCGACGGTTAAGTCGCCCCAGCAGATAACGGGGATCCTTATTAAAACAGTAGTAGCGGGGCAACTGGGTGTTCAACCGGAACAGATATTTTCAGTTTCGGTTACTCCCTGTATGGCAATGAAATTTGAAGCACGCCGCGACGGCATGATGAGGAAGGGCATAAGCGATGTTGACTCCGTTCTGACAGTCCGTGAGCTTGCCCGGCTCATCAGGCTGAACGGGATAGATGTAACAAATATTGAGAAAGAGCCTGCCGATGAACCCATGAACGGACGGAGCTCATCCGCACTTCTTGCCGAAGTTTCCGGCGGGCTGACAGAAGCGGTGCTGAGATTGCTTCATTACAAGATACTTGGGAAAGAGGCTGATAAACAAATGTTTAAGAAGCTTCACTCATCCGCGGCATTCAGGGAGACCCTGATCCGGATTGGTGAAAATGAAATCAGGGTAGCCGTTGTCGATGGCCTGACGGGACTTGAAAAACTCAGGGCTTCACAATCCTCAGGAACAAAATATGATCTCATTGAAGTTATGACTTGTCCGGGAGGATGCATTCACGGGGCCGGACTACCATTTGTTTCCCTGAAAGGCGATCTTAAAGTCCGGGCTAAGCAGATTTACCAGGCCGATGATACTGAAGCAATTAATCTTCCATGCAAGTCACCTTCCCTGATAAATATTTATGAAAAACTTTTAAAAGAGAACACTGAATTATCGGATAAACAGATTTTCTATACTCATTTTGAAAAGAGGAATGTGTTGTTGTAAAGCCATATTGTCTTGCGGTTTTGCAGTTTTGCGGTCCCTCCTTCACTTCGTTTCGGAGGGCAAAGCTTGCAGTCTCAATAAGCACAGGGCTCAGAGCTCAGGGCTCAGGGTGTTCTGCTCTGCGCTCTGTGCTCTGCGCCCTGAGCATTTTAGCCGTAAAGCCGTTACGCCGTTACGCCTTTATACCGTTTAATTATGCTCGTCTACACAATTAAAGAACTCTGCCGCACCTGCTATACATGTGTCAGGGAATGCCCTGCAAAGGCTATCCGTATTGTCGGTGGACAGGCTGAAGTGATTGACGAAAGGTGCATTGCATGCGGTAACTGTACAAAAGTATGCAGCCAGGGAGCCAAAGTCTTCCTTAATACTACTGACAGGGTGATTAAACTTCTTGAAAATGAGTCAAATGTATCAGCAATTATAGCTCCGAGCTTTCCTGCAGAATTTGCAGAACTGTCTGATCACAGGCTATTGGTCGGAATGATCCGGGCGCTTGGCTTTGAGCATGTGTTCGAAGTATCATTCGGAGCCGACCTTGTGGCCGACAGGTACAAAAAGCTGGTGACTGACAGTAAGGATTATTATATTTCATCAGACTGCCCTTCAATTGTGAATTACATCAAGCATTACCATTCACCGCTTGTTGATAAGCTTGCACCGATTGTGTCGCCGATGGTGGCGATGGGGCGGGTAGTGCATGCAAGACTTGGTGAAGGTTCGAAAATTGTATTTATCGGTCCATGCATTGCCAAGAAGGCGGAAAGCACCGAGATCGATGAAGCAATAACCTTTATAGAACTGAGGGAAATGCTGGACCAGTATAATATTAAAACCGATAATACCCTGCCCTCTGAGTTCGATCAGCCTGTTGGAGGAAGGGGAGCTATCTTCCCCGTTACGCGGGGTCTTCTTCAGACTGCAAATATAAATGATGATGCTATTACAGGTAATATAATTGCTGCGGAGGGGAGGATCGGTTTCCAGGGCGCTCTCAAGGAATTTGAGGCAGGAATGATTGAAAATCAGCATATGGAACTTTTGTGTTGTGAAGGATGCATTATGGGTCCCGGCTTATCGAAAAGCGGCAGGCAGTACAACAGAAGGGCGTTGGTCAGCTCGTATGCCAACACCAAAATGGCGGAGCTCGATACTGAAGAATGGCAGAAAGCATTTGATGAGTATTCCGGGCTTGATCTTTCATTCCGCCACAGACCTGAAGACCGGCGTATTGTAACTCATGATGAGAAAGAGATAAATGATGTTCTTTTCTCGATGGGAAAAACCACGAAGAAAGATCAGCTCGATTGCGGTGCGTGCGGGTATGAAACTTGCATTGAACATGCAATCGCTATTAAGAAAGGGCTCGCAGAGGTGGAGATGTGCCTGCCGTATACTATCGAGAAACTTCATAAATCGGTAAAGGAGCTTGCACTGTCGAATGAAAAGCTCAAATCAATGAAGGAGGCCCTGAAACAATCGGAAAAGCTGGCACATATGGGCCAGCTGTCGGCGGGGATTGCTCATGAACTCAACAATCCACTGGGCGTGGTTATAATGTACAGCAATATCCTTTTGGAAGAGAGCACGGAAGGAAATCCCGTGAGGGAAGACCTGAAACTGATAGTTGAACAGGCCGGAAGATGCAAGAAGATCGTTGGAGGATTGCTTAACTTCGCCCGTAAGAATCAGGTCAATCACCAGCTTATCAGCATGAGGGAGCTTGTTAACCGAAGCCTTGAGAGCCTTATAGTGCCCGAGAATACAAATATTACAATATCTGACAGGGCTACAAACCCCGAAGCAATGCTCGATCCTGAGCAAATGACACAGGTTCTTACAAATCTTGTTAAAAACGCGTTTGAGGCAATGCCCCGGGGAGGATTAATTGATATTCTTCTCGAAGATACGCTGGGGGACGTTTCAATTTCCGTAAGGGATACCGGTACAGGAATTAAAGAGGAGGACCGGAAAAAGATCTTTGAGCCTTTCTTTACTACGAAGGGAATAGGTCATGGAACCGGGTTAGGCCTGGCAACAGCTTATGGAATTGTGAAGATGCACAAGGGTCAGATCACGGTCGATTCAAATACCGATCCCTCAAAAGGGTCGACAGGAACGAGTTTTAAGATTATTTTACCGAGAAGGAAGGAATGAGAAAACCGCAAACCGCACGTCAAATATAATTTAAACAATAATTACCTTTATAATCTAAAGTTGGATTGTAACTAAGAAAGTGAAACATGAAAAAAAGCGATTTCACGATTCTTGTGGCTGATGATGATCCGGACTACCTTTTTCAGACTGTTTTCAGCCTTGAAAAGGAAGGCTATAAGACCATTGCCGTTGAGAGTCAGGCTGAGGCGGAATCGGTAATTGCAAGGATCAAACCAGACCTGGCAATCTTCGACCTGATGATGGAGAACGACGACAGCGGTTTCATCCTCTGTTACAAGATAAAAAGAAAATACCCTGATATACCGGTGATTTTGGCTACAGCAGTAGCTCATGAAACAGGCATCTCGTTCAGCCTCGATTCCGAAAATGAGAAATCATGGATAAGAGCTGATAAATATCTCGAAAAAGGTATCAGGCCGGAACAACTTGACCAGGAAATAATGAAACTATTAAAGATCTGACATGGCCGTCCTGAAAGTACTCGTAGTTGATGATGAACCGGGTATCCGGTCGGGAGTCTCCCGCATCCTTAATAATTTCCATGTCACTTACCCTTTCATGGATGAGGATTATACTTATGAAGTGACTGAGGCTGCGACAGGTGAGGACGGGATAGAGATTATCGACCGCGACAGGCCGGATATCCTTCTGCTCGATAATAAGCTGCCGGGTATTCAGGGAGTTGAGGTGCTTGAATATGTAAGAAATAAAAAGTATGATATCGTGGTTGCGATGATCACGTCGTATGCTTCTCTTGATGTAGCGGTAAAAGCACACCGGTATGGAGCCACTGACTTCATCCCCAAACCGTTTACACCGCAGGAGCTTAAATCGAGTATTGAAAACATAACCAAACAGCAGTATCTGAAAAGGATAACCCACCGGATGAATGAGGAGGGCAAAAAAATCAGGTACCAGTTTCTGTCAGTCTTGTCGCATGAATTGAAAGCCCCGTTGAACGCCATTGAGGGATACCTGAAAATGATGCAGGAAAAGCAGTCGGGCGACCGGATCGAGGATTATGCAACACCGATAGAAAGGTCGCTTCAGCGGATACAGGGAATGAGAAACCTCATAATGGACCTGCTCGATTTTACAAAGATAAGGCTTGAAAGGAAAGAAGAAAAGATTGAGGAGGTTCATCTTTCCAATATTGCCACGGGAGCGATTGTGACGGTGCGGCCATATGCTATCCAGATGGAGATTGCTGTGAAGCTTACGGTAAAATCTGACGCCGTGATAATGGCTGATCCCACCGATATGGAAATTATTTTCAACAATCTTGTGTCAAATTCTGTTAAATATAACAGGGTGGGAGGTAAGGCTGAAATTATAATTGACAGTAGTGAGAACGAAGTCATAATATTTTTCACCGATACCGGCATTGGAATAACAGAAAATGATAAGGAGAATCTTTTCAATGAGTTCGTCAGGATCAAGAATGAAAAGACAAGGAACATTTCAGGAAGCGGTCTCGGACTATCAATCGTAAAAAAAGTAATTGAATTATATAATGGCACAATAGCAGTTGACAGCACTCCTGATGTGGGAACCACATTTACTGTCAGACTGCCCAAAAAACAAACCAGCAATACCTGAAGATTATGAATACCTTACCTGGAAAAACCATTGAACGGCTCAGCGAATACAGAAGAACTCTGCTCGAATGCCTGAGGGAGAACAGAAACTTCATCTTCTCCCACGATCTTGCCGCACGGCTTCACCTGACTGCAGTTCAGGTCCGCCGCGACCTTATGCTGATTGGCTATTCAAGCGTGAGAAGGAAAGGTTACGATGTCAGGGAACTCATTGATACGATAAGTATGATTATTGACTCGGAAGCCGGAATCAACGTAGCAATTATCGGGATTGGCAACCTCGGAAGAGCGGTAGCCGGATATTTCAAGGGAAAACGATCAAAGCTTAACCTGGTCGCATCCTTTGATAAGGATCCTCAGAAGATCGACAAGGTCATTTCAGGCGTCAAATGCTATCCGTATAACCAGATGCAGAAAGTAATAACTGAACTCAGGATCAGTATTGCCATTCTTACAGTGCCCGCCGATTCGGCCAGGGATATCACCGAAGAAGCTGTCCGTTACGGTATCAGGGGGATCATGAACTTTACGACTATTCCGCTTAATGTACCATCTGATGTCTATCTCGAGGAATATGACATGATAACTTCTATTGAGAAGGTGGCCTACTTCGTGAAGGAAAACCAGTTGTAGTACCAGGGATTCCAACATGAAGATTTTCAGGAGTTTTGAAGAGGCAAGTGCCATAAAAAATCCGGTCGTGACTACGGGATCGTTCGATGGGGTCCATATCGGTCATAAAGCAATCATCAACAGGCTTAATATGTTGGCCGGCAAGTATGATGGCGAATCGGTCCTGATTACTTTTGACCCCCATCCCCGGAAAGTCCTCTACCCGGAAACAGCCGGGAAAAATCTCAGGCTAATCAATTCATGGCATGAAAAACTTGAACTTCTGAGAAAGTCAGGACTCGATAACATAATTATAATAGAATTCACCAAAGACTTCTCGAAAACAACAAGCGAACAGTTCGTCAGGGATTACCTCTGCGGGATACTGAAGGCCAGAGTGGTTGTCGTTGGATTCAACCATCACTTTGGCTTCAATCAGGAGGGCGATTATAAACAGCTCTGGGCGATGCGCGAAAAATACAATTTTGAGGCTGAGGAGATTCCCGAACAGGAGGTCCAGCACGAAACCGTCAGCTCGACAAAGATACGCCAGGCTATCAGTGAAGGATATATTCAAAAGGCAAACGCATACCTCGACCATTATTATATTGTAATGGGAAAGCCGGCCGAATACGAATACAGAAACACCTTTTTCCCCCTGACCCTTGCCCGCATCCCAATGACCGAGGAATGCAAGCTGCTGCCATCTCCGGGTATTTACGCTACATCCTTTGAATCAGGTTTACATTCCTCAAAAAGCATGGTCATCATAAACAAAAATGCATCCGAGGAGACCGAGGTGCTTCTCCATACTTTTGATTTCGGATCAATCCATTATAACACTGATTCCACCACCTATTTTCATAAAAAGATACGCGGAGCGGTCAACCTCTCCGACCCGGAAAGCTCCACCCCGGGGATACGCCAGGCGATGATAGAGATTGAGGAACTTATATATTGATCGGAATACATTGCCTCTTTTTTTAGTATCTTTGCACCAGAATTTTATAGTCTATTAAAAATGCGTTTTTCACCGGAGAAGTTGAGCATTCCGGATCAGAGAATGAAGCCATTCATTGATCCTGAAGAGATCTGGAGGCTGATCAATAGTACGAAACCTGAAAAGAACAGGGTAAGGGAAGTAATTTCAAAATCACTTGAGAAGAACAGGCTTTCCATGGAGGAGACTGCAGTCCTGATCAACGCTGTGGGCACTGACCTGGCTGATGAGATTAAGGAGGGAGCGTGCGAACTTAAGCAGAAGGTCTACGGGAACAGGATAGTGCTTTTTGCCCCGCTGTATGTAGGGAATAAATGCACAAACAATTGCCAGTATTGCGGTTTCAGGACATCAAACAAAGAGGCAGTCCGCAAAACGCTATCGGATCAGGAGCTGATCAGGGAAGTTGAAGCTCTTGAAGACAGCGGGCAAAAAAGATTAATACTTGTCTATGGTGAACATCCCGAATACTCTCCGGATTACCTTGCCCACACTGTTAAAGTTGTTTACAGCGTAAAAAAAGGACATGGTGAAATAAGAAGAGTGAATATAAATGCCGCTCCATTGGATATTGAAGGTTTCAGGAAAGTGGGTGAGGCAGGGATCGGGACTTACCAGATCTTCCAGGAAACCTACAATCCTGAAGCATACACTTGGTACCACAAGGGAGGGAAAAAGATGAATTTCGATTGGCGTCTTACTTCACTTGACAGGGCGCAGGAGGCAGGCATTGACGATGTTGGCATTGGAGCGCTATTCGGACTTTACGACTGGCGTTATGAGGTACTCGGACTTATCCGGCACACTAATCACCTCGAAGCCTGTTATGATGTCGGACCGCATACGATCTCCTTTCCGCGTATCAAGGATGCCCTGAGCCTGAATATCGATAAAAAATTCATGACAAGCGATGAGGACTTTAAAAAGCTGGTCGCCATTTTGCGTCTTGCTGTTCCTTATACAGGACTTATTCTGACAGCCCGCGAATCTCCGGAAGTAAGAAAGGAAGTAATTAAATATGGTGTTTCACAGATTGATGCGGGCACTAAGCTTGAAATCGGCTCATATGCAGATTCAAAAGACGAGGATCAGAGCCTTAACCGCGAACAGTTCAGGATCCATGACTCAAGATCCCTTTCTGCTGTGATCGACGAGCTTCTGACAAACGATTATATTCCGTCATTCTGTACTTCATGTTACAGAATGGGCAGGACCGGAGAACATTTTATGGAGTTCTCAGTGCCCGGCTTTATTAAAAGATTCTGCACACCGAATGCCATTCTCACTCTTTCGGAATATATATGCGATTACGCAACTGATGAAGTTGCTGAAAAGGGTTGGGATGTGATCGAAAAGAATATTGTGAAGCTTGATCCGCCAATTGCAGGAAAAACCAGGGAAAAGATTGAAAAGATCAGGATGGGGGAGAGAGATCTCTATTTTTAAGCCCTCCGCCCCCCGCTCCATTGCATTAACAACAACTCCGATATACCATGATTAAAATCGTTTGCATCAAGATCATCGACAGAATAAAAGAAGCCGGTCTGACACAGGAAATCCTCTCAAAATATGCCGGACTCATTACAACCAGGCTCGGTTTTCATGAACTGACCACTGAAGTTTGCAGCCGCGAAGCCTATATTTTACTTCATCTCACGGGCGATCCTGCACTGTCAAGGCAGATGCTTTCGGATCTCAGGGCACTTGGAGGTGTTGAGATCAAACAAATGACATTCGATGAGAGCGGGCAGTTCCTGAATTTTACCACCGAAGAAGGTGCTCTCAGGATACTGGGTATCCTTGTTGAAAAACGAAGCCATGATGCCGTCATCGCAATCCAGAAAACACTTACATCATACGGCTGCGTGATCCGTACCAGGCTGGGCGTCAATGAAGAATTCTTCGGGCAGCCTGCCGGACTGATTATTATTGAACTCATTGGTGATGAGATCCAGATGGATCTGCTCGAGAAAGACCTTGAGAGAATTCCCGGTGTCCATCTCAGGAAAATGACCTTCTGATCCGAGCCATCCCGAATCCCGCCGTTGTGCCTATCTTACCACCTGCCCGAAGAAAATCGCATTCAGGAATATCTTATTCGTCCCGTACCATATTGCCCTGAAGTTGGTATTGTCGTAAATTGAGATCACCCGGTTTTCATGGACGCTGGCAAATGCAGTTCCCCTGATCCTTTCAATGTTTTCTTTCGTGCAGTAACCGCTGAGTAAAGGATCTTTTGTGTACACAACCGGATTATTGTAAATGTTCCCATTTTTTTTGGCAGCGGAAGAGGTCGATTTGAACACGGGAAGAAGATCCCGCATATAACCGTAGCAGAGAGGATGGGAGAGGTCAAGCCTTGCTTCAAATATTGATCCCGGGATCTGCTGGACCTGGTTGTCCATAGACCTGTTGGCATATACACCTGAATCCTTTTTATTAGTAACGGATGGAACAAACTCAATCTCCGCAAACTTATTCCTTTGCAGCCAGTTATTGCCGTTTTCAAACCCGATCAGTGTTCCTCCGCGACGGTTCCATGCCCTGATGTTCTCCATAACAGGATTGTTTAAATCAGGAGACCCGGTAATAATAATGACATTATATCTGTCCAGATCAGCCGATCCAAAACCCTGCGTGGTGATCATTGTAACAGGAATTTTGAACCTGGTATCAAGCATATGCCATATCTCACCGGCATCACCGCTGTTTGCGCCTGCTCCGACAACAATTGCAACTGATGGCTTATCAAGCGGCATTATCCTGTTGCTTCCAAGGTCAATCCCCCCGGGAGTAAGGCCTGTCTTAACTCCGTAAATTACTATCCCGCAATCTTCAGCCAGTTTTTTCATTGTTTCCTGTAGCTCATCCGGTGAAACCGGTTGCCCGGAAACCGGAACGACAATTGTTCCGAATGAGAATTCCTTTTTCAGATCAGGGTTATCAAATACAAATCTCTCCGCCGATACCCTGGTGATTATCCCGGCATCCTGGAGTGCAAAAAGCGCTTTTGGCGCGAAATATTCACTCCATTCGAAAATAAAGGCATAGGGATTGTCAGGTGACACCAGTTTCCCTTCCCTGACAGGGTCAGTGACTTCCTGTCCTGTCAGGCCTTCCATCTCTTTTGCAAGGTTTATTCCGTTGTACCTTATGTTGAACGACATCGGTAAAACCCATGTTGAGATATCATAAAAGGTACTGTCGGTGAATATCTTAACAGGCTCGAACAGGCTTCTTATAAACAGGTGGGATGATTGTTTCAGCGGCACAATAAAGCTTTCTGAAGCCTTATACTGAATACCGTCCCTGACAAGATCCCTGTTCGTCCTGTACACTTTTATCTGGTGCTTCTGAAGTATTTTTATGAATTCCGAAACTCTTCCGTTATCGGTTGGCTCAGTGAAAATAAACCCTTTTACAGGGTACTTATCTGCCTGGTTGAGAGCGTCTTTATAGAAGTCACGCTGGTTTCCGAGAAGCTTCTCTTTCATTTTCAATCCGGCTTCCAGCGTTGAAAGCGATACCGTCACGTGGTTCCTGATCGCAAACGGGAATGACAATAATCCTCTTGTTGTCTCCCTCAGATGTCCTTTTACCCCGGCCTGTTCGAACAGGATCCCTACAGATCCGAAGATATCAGGGTATGAGGATCCCTTTCCAACATAAAAGTCGTCAAAAGATTCTTCAGTATAATAAAAGCTGCCTATTGCATTGAGGTATTTCTCATGGTATTTCCCGATCTCGGCTGTTAGCTCATAATTCTTTGCGGGTGTAAGGGGATTATTCCGGCTCGGTATCCCTGGCTGAAAGAAGAATGTCTCATTTACCCCGGTTTCGTGGTGATCGGTGTTTATGTTGGGTTTCCATTTGTGAAAAGCAGCTACGCGTCCAACCGTTTCAGGATGCTGAAGAAGCAGGTAGTCGCGGTTAAGGTCAAACCAGTAATGATTGGTCCTTCCTCCTGGCCAGGTTTCGATGAATTCCCAGGAGGAGGGATCGGAGTTAATCTTAAGGCTCATTAGGAAATTAAAAAAAGTAGAGAGGCGCTGCAACACGTCGGAGTTGAA
>Ga0105101_10001436_pt1 | contig 10368 bp, 11 predicted proteins | sample PPLLak21cMay2015_2_FD_87037 | JGI IMG/M metagenome (GOLD analysis project Ga0105101, IMG submission 87037) | Freshwater sediment microbial communities from Prairie Pothole Lake near Jamestown, North Dakota, USA - PPLs Lake P8 Core (1) Depth... | ecosystem: Environmental > Aquatic > Freshwater >...
AAAGGGGCCGCGATTGAACTGCGAGGTCGGCACGTTGGCGGTGATGGCGTAGAACGCCGAGGAGTCGGCGGACGCAGCCGCCGTGGCCATGATCAGGTTGCAGGAGCCCGGACCGGTGGAGGTCAAGGTCGCGACCGGCTTGTGGGCGATGCGGAAGTAAGCGTCCGCCATGTGGCCGGCGGTCTGCTCGTGGCGCGGCGACACCAGCTTGATCTTGTCCTGCCGCGCCCACAGGGCGTCGAGCAGCCCGACGTTGCCGTGCCCGCAGATGCCGAACACATAGGGCACCCCTTCTTGAATCAGGAAATCGGAGATGAGATCCCCGCCTTTCATGCGCGGCATTACGGTCGCCTCCCCCGGAGCTGCAACGGATTATTGTCGAATCACATGACTATAGCAGACGCTTCGCACGCGCGAGGTCGGAAGCATCCGAGCCGCTCTCGGGTCCTACGGGGGGCGCTCGTCTGCCGGGGAGCGAGTGTGCCGCGCGAGCGTGTACGCTCAGGGCACGCCCTCCCTTGCGTTCGCAGAAGGCGGGGGAGGTCGAGGAGGGCCGATCCGCTTACGCTTGCTTCCCTCCGTTAGTCGAGCGACGCCCATCCCCAGTGCGTGACCTTGCGATGGCTGGCAACGATGTCCTCGACCGGCTGCTGCGACACGATCTCCAGCATCGAGGTCTTCACGTAGCCGATCTCGCGCAGCGTCGCCCCGAAGCCGGCGAAGTCGCAGGTCCCTCGCCCGATCGGATCGTGGCGCCACGCCTGGCGTCCAGTATCCGAGAGATGGACGATCCCTAAATGCGAGCGCACCTGCCGCAGCCCTTCGGCCGTGTCCTCATCGATGAAATGGGCATTGGCAATGTCGTAGCAGATGCTCACGAGCGGGCTGTCGAGGCGATCCGCGAAGGCGATGAGCTGATCTGCCCGCGGATACACACCCATCGGGATGTTCTCGAGCAGCAGGCGCACACCGGTGCGCTCTGCCGCGCGCAGCACGCGCTCGAACGCTCCTGCAAACCAGCCCTCGAGGTCGCTTCTCGCCGGCACGATCAGTGGGTTCACACGACCGGTGACGACGATCAAGCCGGTCGCACCGATCGCCTCGGCGATGCGGATGAGGCGCTCGAACAGCTCGACCGAGTACTCGCGCATCTCGGGCGTGCCGCTGGCCAGGTTCTGGTCCAGGCTCGGCATGTTGATCGTCTCTACCGTGAGCCCGGCATCGCGCAGGAAACGTCCGAACGCGAGGGCCTCGGCCGGGTCCATGTACGGGTCGAAGTGCGGGCGCTGGGCCATCACTTCGAAGCGCCGGTATCCCCGGCGCGCCAGCGTCTCCAGCGCATCGCGCGCCGACGCCTTCCACATGAAAGACATAGTGTTGACGCCGACTTCCATCGGCGCCGGTCTAACTGCTTCCACTCCCCCTCCCCTGCAAGATCGCTCCGGTACGCAACTATACCGCTCTCGAGAGAACTCTCCCTTGAACCCTCGATCGACGTACTCCCGCCGCCGACAAATGGCTAGAATTGGCCGCTGATCGAACAAGACCGAGCGCATGAGAGACACATTCGACGTCGTCGTGATCGGGGGCGGTGGCGCCGGCCTCGCCGCCGCAATCGAGGCGCGCGCAGCCGGCGCGACAGTGGTGCTGCTGGAGAAGAACCCCAAGCTCGGCGGCTCCACCGCCTGGTCGGTGGGATCGATCACCTCGACCGGCACGCCGCATCAGCTGCGTCTGGGCATCCAGGACCGGCCGCAGGATCACTTCGATGACATGCCGCTGTTCGCAGGCGATCTCGCCGGTCGAGACAACGACGAATTGCGCCGCGTTCTTTGCGATGACGTGCCCGAGGCATTCCGCTGGCTACTCAGCCTGGGGATTCGCTTCTACGGCCCCATGCCCGAGCCGCCGCACCGGCAGCCGCGCATGCACAACGTGCTGCCCAATTCGCTCTCCTACATCTATCACCTCGAGCGGCACGCTCGCCGGGTCGGCGTGGATATCCGCCTCGGCGCGCGAGTCAGCGCACTGCTGGCGGACGCCGGCGCGGTCGTGGGCGCGGCGTGCGGTGACGGGCACAGCTTCCGCGCGCGCCGCGGCGTCGTTCTAGCGATGGGGGATTTCACCAACGATCCGGAATTGAAGTCCCGCTACATGGGACCGCAGCAGGCGAAAGTGGAAGGCGTCAACACCACGGCCACCGGCGATGGCCAGAAGCTCGCCCTGGCGCTGGGCGCGCGGATCGTCAACGGCGATCTGGCGCTGGGCCCGGAAATCCGCTTCATCCCGCCGGCGCGCACCACGCTGGTTCGCCGCCTTCCGCCGTGGGCCGCACTCGCCCGCAGCATGGAGTGGGCGATGGGCCACGTGCCGCAGAGGGTGCTGCGGCCGTTCATCATGAGCTTTCTCACCACGGCGCTGGCGCCCTCACCCAAGCTGTTCGAGGAGGGCGCGATCCTCATCAACCAGGAGGGACGCCGTTTCTGCGACGAGCTGGATACTCCGGCCCTGGCCCTGCCAGACCAGCCCGGCAAAGTGGGCTTCATCCTCATCGATGGCCGGCTCGCCCGCCAGTTCTCCGCCTGGCCGCACTTCGTCTCCACCGCACCCGGTGTCGCCTACGCCTATGTTCCCGACTACCGGCGCAACCGGCCGGATGTCTATGCCGAGGCAGAGAGCATCGCCGAGCTCGCGCGCAAGCTCGGGATGGACCCGCACGCACTCCAGAAGGCAATCACCCGGCACAACACCGGCGTAGCCTCAACGGATCAGAAGGCCCGACGCGCGCCGCTCGCAGAGCCGCCGTTCGTCGCACTCGGCCCGGTCCGCTCCGTCTTCGTCCACAACGAAGGTGGCTTGGTGGTCGACCGCGAGCACCGTGTGCTCGGCGCGCAGGATCAGCCGATCCCCGGCCTCTACGCGGCTGGCGCTACAGGACAGGGGGGTCTCCTGCTAAAGGGGCACGGCCATCACCTGGCCTGGGCTTTCGTGTCGGGGCGGCGTGCGGGAAAGTTGGCCGCGCTGCGGCCCGTGGCGCCGGCCAGCAAAGCCGCAGCGTGATCCAGCCTGGACCGATGCCTCCGGCGTGCCGGATGGCAAGTAGCTACTTGGCCTGGTCGGGTGCCTGGCTGTCTTCCACCAAGCCGTGCTCTTCCACGTCGCGGACGCCGTCGTCTTCGCCGTCCGCACTGAGCGAGTCGTCCTCGCCTTCTCCAGAGGTCATCGCGGGGAGCTGGATGCGGATCGCCTCGGGGAACGGAGTGAGCTCGCCCTGGCTGGGCCAGCGGTTGCGTTCGGCCAGATCCTGGATGGCGTAGATGCGCTCCTCGTCCAGAGGATGGGTGCTGAAGAACGCCGGGACGCGATACTCGTCTGCGAACAGCAGCTCGGCCATGCGCTGGAACAACGCGTCGGCTCCTTGCACATGACCGTATAGTGCACTCAGGCTGACCAGCCCGGCTTCGTCGGCCTCCAGCTCCTGCTCGCGGCTGAAGCTGAGGCCGGTGAGGAGCCCGGCCGAGCCTAGGGCCTGCGCTGCGAGATTGTCGCCTGTGCCCGCGGAGATCACCGACAGGCCCAGGCCCACCGCGAGTCCGCGTCCCATGCTGGTGGCCGGGTGACGCAGCCGCACGTGCGCGATCTCGTGCGCCAGCACCATCGCCAGCGCATTCTCGTTCGGCATCGCTTCCATCAGCCCCCGGTACACCACCACGTGGCCGCCCAACGTGGCAAATGCATTCACCGTCGGCTCGTCCATGAAGTGCACGGTGATCTTGACCCCCGGCGGGAGCGGGTCCGCGGCGGTCAGACGGTCGGCAAGCCCTTGCAGGTAACGCGAGATGTCATTGGGCACTGGCAGCTGGTCGCTGAACTGCGCAGCGAGCGATTGCTCGACCTCGAAGGGCACCCGCGCGGCGAGACGTTCCGCCACGAGCGCCAGCACGACCACGGCGATGACTGTGATCGCGAGGAGCGCAGCCACCAGGCGCGCGAAGTCGAGCAGCGGATGCGTCCGGCTGACGTTGATGCCGTCGGGTAACGGGGGATTGCTGTACTCGATGGCTCGCATGTCGGGTCACGCCGGACGGACGAGGCCGGTCCCATACGCCAGGACCTCCACCGCCCCACCGCTGTTCCGGTTCTTGCCGGGGATGGAGAAGGTCTGGAACTTGACGTTGAAGATCATGCGTGCGCCCTGGGCGCGCGCCTCTTCCTTCATGCGCAGCACGGCCTCGCGGCGCGCGCGGTCGACCAGGGACTCGTAGGACTTCAGTCGCCCGCCGAACAGGCTTTGCAGGCCAGACACCATGCGCTTGAAATAATCTTCCGAGATGACGACGCTGCCTGCCACCAGGACCTGCTTGTCTGCATGCGGGAGCACGGGGAACCGGCTGGCGAACACGAGCACATCGGCCAGTTCCCGCTCCCGGCTGCGGATGAAGCGATAGTGGCGCTGTTCGGCGAAGCGCCCGGCCACATAGCCGACTGTGGCCAGACAGCAGAACAGGATGATGTTCAGCAGATCCAGCATCGACTTCTACTCGAGCACGACTGCGGTGCCGTAGGCCAGAAGCTCCGCGGCGCCCTGCGTGATCGACGACGTGCTGAAGCGCACGTTGAGTATCGCGTTCGCCCCGATTGCCTGCGCCTGCTCCATCATCCGCTCGGTCGCCTCCTTGCGGGCCTCGTGCAGCAGCTCCGTGTAGCTCTTGAGCTCACCGCCGACGATGTTCTTCAGGCTCGCGAGCAGGTCCTTGCCCACGTTCTTCGCCCGCACGGTGCTGCCCTGGACCAGACCCAGGTGCTTGACGACTCGACGGCCGGGCACGATCTCGAGGTTGCTGACCATCATGCTGTTTGACTCCCCGTGACGCGGCCGAGTCTCCCGATCCGGGGTTCGCCGCAGAGGTTGGCAGCCGAAGCATGAAGCGGACCCACAACCGCCTACCATCTGCGCCGATGGAGGCTCGCGATGAAGCGTCTGAGTCGCCGCGAAGCAACAGGCGCGCTATAGCAGTGCGCCCCGCGCAGCAAGGCGGACTGTTACTCGACTCGGCAACCGGGCTCGAGATCGTGGTCCACACCGAAAAGGTCCTGAGCCGCTGAGGCGCGAGGTCGAAACCGGGCAGGCTGTTGAAAAAGCCGGTTTCTCAAGAGCCTGCTAAGGCTTCAGATCCTGCGGCTCGATCTCGACCAACTCGGTATGCCCGAAGCCCTTCCGGTAGTCGAGCACCGAGATCACCTTCGGCACGATCTTCACGAACACAATCGCGTTCGGCTCGGGGGCCGGCAGGTCCCAAACCGCCGGGAATTTCCTGGTCAGCAAGTCGATTGCGTGCACGCTGTCCGCTGAGTCGTCGGGCAGGACCTGGGCAAGTGCTCCCATGGACAACCCCCGGATATCATTCCAATCGACGTAGGGCACGTCGATGGTGAGCGAAACATTCTTGCAGTGCAGGATGTTGCGGACCTTCTGGCTGTCGCGGCCGGTGCCGAAATACAGGGCCAGGCCATCGGCCGCATAGCTCACCGTGTTTGCCTGCGGAAACCCGTCGGCACGCAGAGTGGCGATCGTCAGATCGTTGCGACTCTCGATGACGTCGAGGATGAATCGGCGCGTATTCGGATCCATAAGCCTCTCTCCGATCGGTTGATCATGCGCAATAGTCCGGCTAACAGGCTGTCCGGCGCCGGCTCTATCGCGCCCGCGCGGGCTGGTGGGTTACAGACTGTCGTCGACAACCCGACTGATCACCGGGAAGTACTGATCACCCAAGCCATGGGCGATCGCCTGATCGAACAGCCGATCGACGCGGCGCGCACCCTCGGCGTCCACCCCAGTCTCGGCCGCGACCTCCAAGGCATAGGTGAGGTCCTTCTTCGCGTACTCGACCGAGAAGGCCCGCAGCGGAAAAGTCTGCGGGATGATGGCCTTCATGCCGTGGTTCCTGAGCGCGAAGCTGTCCGCGGAGCCCTTGGCCAATGTGTCGAACAGCAGAGCCGGATCGACTCCGCAGCGGCGCGCGATCGCATAGGCTTCGGACAGCGCGGCCACGGTCTGGAACAGCACCATGTTGTTCAAGATCTTGACGACCTGGCCGCTGCCCACTGGACCGCAGTGGGTGATCTCGGAGGCGAAGCACGCCAGCACCGGCTTGACTGTCTCCAGCGTCGCCGCTTCCCCGCCCACCATCACGGACAGAGTGCCCGCCTCGGCGGCCTGCCGGGTGCGCGCAACCGGCGCGTCCAGGTAGCGAGCCCCGCGCTCGGCGAATTGTGCGGCGAGCCGCCGGGTCATCGCAACCGGCGAGGTGCCGAGGTCGATGAAGGTCTGCCCCGTCCGGATGTTCTGCAGCAGTCCATCGTTTGCGTGCGCCAGCTCGTCCAGGACTCGGCCGGAGGGCAGAGACGCGAGCACGATGTCGCTGCCGCGGACCAGGGCGCCGATATTGCCGGCCGCCTCGACACCGTGCGCTGCAAGCCGCTCCAGCGGTGCGGGATCGCGATCGACAGCCAGGACCCGATAGCCGCCGCGCACCCGCACGTTCCTGCACATGGGCTCGCCCATAACGCCCAAGCCGATGAATCCGATAACCGGTTGGTTCATTGAAGTTGTCTTGCTCGAAACTGATGCGATCGTTGCCTATTGGAGAACCCTGGGCAACCACAACGCGATCTCCGGCCAAACCACCAGCACCAGGAGACAAATGCCCTGGATGACCATGAACTCCCCCATGCCCCGATAGATCGTGGCAAGGCTCCATTGCGGCATGACGTTCTTGAGATAGTACGCCGACATCGCCACCGGCGGGCTCAGAAATGCTGTCTGCAGGTTCACCGCCACCAACGCGCCGAACCAGGTGAGCAGCTCCAGGTTGGTGAGCCCGAAGTCCAGGCTCCGCACAACCGGGAGAAAGAGCGGCAGGAACACCAGAATGATAGCGGGCCATTCGAACGGCCAGCCGAGGACGAAGATGAGCGCCATGAGCAGCAGCAGCTTGCCCATATCGGGTAGGGGCAGCTGCACCAGCGCGTCGGTGATCAGGGCGCTCGCTCCCAGTTGTGTGAAGACCGCGCCGAACACGTTCGACGACACGGCCAGCAGCAGCACCATGCTCGATGTCATCATGGTCGAGACGGCGGCGTTCTTCAGCGTACGGAACGTGAGCCTGCGATAGACGAATGCCAGCAGCGTTGCGCCGAAGGCGCCGCAGGCTGCCGCCTCCGTCGGAGTGGCCAGCCCCGCGAGGATCGTACCCAGCGTAAACCCGATCAGCGCCGTGAGCGGGACCACGCCGACCAGGAGCTCCTTCGCGAGCTCGATGGGATCGGTGACTCTTTCGGTTTTCGGCACCGGGGGACCGAGCGTCGGATTGCGGGCGCTGCGCACCAGGCAGTAGACGATGTACATGCTCCCCAGCAGGAATCCCGGAGCCAGAGCCGAGGAGTACAGGAGGTTGACCGGAACGCCCAGGGTCGGGCCCATCACCACCAGCATGACGCTGGGGGGTATCAGAATCCCGAGCGTGCCGCCGGCCGCTATCGCTCCCGCCGACAGCTTCGCGTCGTAACCCATCCGCACCATGATCGGGCCGGCCATGATGCCGAGCACCGTCACGGCCGCCCCGACGATCCCGGTGGCCATCGCGAAGATCATCGCCGTCAGGATGACGGCGAGGTAGAGCGAGCCGCGCAGCCCGGCCAGCAGGTTGCGCAATGCCAGGAACAGCCGTTCCATCAGCCCGGCCTGCTCCGTCATGAAGCCCATGAAGATGAACAGCGGCACCGCGGGCAGGATGTCGTCCTTCATCGTGCCCCAGATCTGCAGATAGGCCAGGCTGTAGGTCTGGTTTGGGCCCAGGCCCACGGAGCCGAACACCAGGGCGATGAACAGCAGCGTGAAGGCGATCGGAAAGCCGATGAAGATGATGCTGATCATGGCCACGAGCATCAGCAAGCCGAGGATTTCCAGGCCGGTCACGGCGGTCGGCTCCTTGCGAGCTTCAGAGCTCGATTTTCTCGTGATGCACGAGCAGCTCGCCGGTGCGCGCTGCCCACATGCTCTTCAGCAGCTCGGACACTCCCTGCAGCAAAAGCCGCAGGGCGATCAGCGGCACGAAGCCGCGCAGAGGCCAGATGACCGGCTGCCAGGGGGTCAAGTTGGAGCGCTCGTCGATCGACCACGCGTAGGTAAACTCCTCGAACGAGAGATAAAACAGGATCGCCATCGAGGGCAGGAAGAACAGCAGATAGGTCAAACTGTCGATGATGCCCTTCTTGCGGTCGGAGAACCGCTGCCAGAAGATGTCGGTACGCACATGCGCGCCTTTCAGCAACGCGAAGGCCGAGCCCAGCATGAACAACGCTCCGTAGGACATGACGGTCGTATCCATTGCCCAGACCGTCGGGGCATCCAGCACATAGCGCATGAAGACTTCGATCGTGTTCGCCGCGACCAGGGGGATGATCAGCAACGCGAAGGCATAGCCGCTCCACCGCGTGAATCTATCGATGGTCCGGATGATGCGCAGGTAAGCGCGTGAAGGCTGTCTCACTCGAGTTTGCTCTGCGTTCCCGATGACGACTCCGGCAGCCCGGAAGGGGCGTTGCGGGGAGGAAGGGCCGCGCGGCGCCACGGCCCTCCGGCATCACTTCTTCTCTGGCCAGTAGTAGTCGGCGCCGACGTCGTAAGGGGCATACACCGCGCGCCTGGCCGGCACGACCTTGGAGGCGTACGCGCGCTGCGACTCGTAGACCTTCCTGAAAAAGGCGTTCTTGGCCGCCTCTTGTTTCGCGATCTGATCCCATGATTCCAGGACCTTGATCAGGATGTCCTTCGGTGTCCGCTCGATCTTGACGCCGTGCTTCTGCTTCAGCTCGACCAGGGCCTCGGCGTTGAGCTTGTTGGAGATGGTTTGCGAGCGGAAGGTGGCCTCCCAGGCCGCCGACTGGATGATCTCGCGCTGGTCGGCCGGCAGCTTCTCCCAGACATCGCCGTTGATGAGCAACTCGAGCACCGTGGCGTTCTCGTGCGTCGAGGGCATGTAGAAGTACTTCCACACGGTCTGGAATCCGATCTTCATGTCCTCGGCCGGTCCCACGAACTCTGCACACTCGATGACCCCACGCTCTCCGGCCGGCACGATCTCGCCGCCGGACATGTTCACCGGAGTCATCCCGGATTTGCTGAAGACCTCCGCCGTGATCCCGGTTTCCCGGCACTTGCGCCCCTTCAAGTCGCTCCAGCCCTTGACCGGCCGCTTGAACCAGCCCAGAACCTGATTGGCCACCGAGGTCATCGGGATCGGAACGACGTTGCGCTTGAGCTCCTTCTGATAGAACTCCCGGTACAGCTCGATACCGCCGGCGTCGTACAGCCAGCCCATGTAGTCGATCATGTCCATGCCGAACGGTCCGCCGGGCGCCGGCCCGAACAGCGTTGCCGCACGGTTCTTGCCGACCCAGTAGGCGGGGGCCGTATGCCCGCCATCGAGCACCTGCTTGTGCACGGCATCGAGCACCTCGAATGCAGGCACGACGGCACCCGCCGGCAGCACCTCGATCTCCAGCCGGCCGCCGCTCATCGCCTTGACCCGGTCGGCCCAGAACTGGAAGTTCTCGAAGATCAAGGTCGAGGATGGAAACGCCGCCTGAAAACGCAGCTTGGTCTGAGCTTGTGCCGGCGACGGCGCGAGAAGGCCGAAAGCGAGAAGCAGTGCACCAATGCCGGCTGCCAATGGACGCGATAGTTGCATAGCGTGTCTCCTTGAGTTGCGAGCTGCACAAAGGAGCGCCCGGCCGGTTGCCGTGGAACGCTGGTGGCGCTCGCAGCCGGTCGCCACGCTGCTCATCCCGGCGGCTTGCGAGTGCCGCTCTTCATCGCCGACCGGCGTTCGCCGGTGAGCATCAACACGGATCGATCACGCCATTGCCCTGCATCGTGAGATGCGGGGAGTTTTCTGGTGTTCCTGATCTCGCGCCATCCCGGCGCACAGGGCATGGCGCGCCCAGCGCGATACCCGCGTGATCGCGTCAAAGAACGCGCTCGCCATACTTCTTCAGTGCGCCGTCGGACAGGGTGAGCCCCAGCCCCGGCGCCTCCTTCAGCGTCAGCCAACCGTTGGCGATCTTCGGCGGGTCTGCGAACAGTTCGGCTTGAAGCGGGTCGCGCTCGGGATCGGGAAACGACTCGACGATGCAGCCGGCGGGGCTGGCGGCGACCACATGCGCGTGGATGTAGCAATCGTGATGCGGCGCAATATGGACGTGGTTCAGCTAGCACAGCGCCACCAGCTTGCGGCCCACGGTGCACACGACAAAAATGATGTACAACACAGCCACGCACTGCATCACAAAGTCCTACGCAAA
>Ga0105101_10001439_pt1 | contig 10356 bp, 6 predicted proteins | sample PPLLak21cMay2015_2_FD_87037 | JGI IMG/M metagenome (GOLD analysis project Ga0105101, IMG submission 87037) | Freshwater sediment microbial communities from Prairie Pothole Lake near Jamestown, North Dakota, USA - PPLs Lake P8 Core (1) Depth... | ecosystem: Environmental > Aquatic > Freshwater >...
TTAATTCGGTTAGCATGATTGCCTGCTTCCCGAACTGGGAATCGGATTATAATCCTGCGACTTACGCCGATTCAAACGGTATTTATCCCCGGAATGCATGGGAGAAATTTGACTATCTCACCAAAGATGGCAAAATGACAGCTAAGAATATGAGAGATGAATCCGGTAATCTTCCGTTTAAAATGTCTAAGGAACATCCTGGTGTCGCAGACTTTAATCAAATAATTCCTGAATATTTTCAGAGTCTAGATAAAAAGATGGAATACCTTTCAGAACAAGGTTTTATTCCTTTGCTTGAGACTGTTCGGAGGGATATATGCCCTACCTGGAAAGCTTATTTCAATTTTAATGAATCATATTCAAGATATGTTCAGTATCTCAGCTCCAGATACGGAGCTTATAATTTTATTTACAGTAAAATACATCTTGATTGGATTCCGAAAGAATACAGCCTAACCGGCGATGAATTTAATGAAGCTTTGATTTACCATCTTAACAAGTACGGACACATGCCTTTCGGTCAGCCCGTTACTTCTTTAATAAGCAGCTCGACATATTCGGTTTTCGGTCATGGCGATGAATGCCCCTGGTTAACGATGCAGAGCGTTGGAAATAAACCCCGGGATCATCGTGTTGCAGATTCGCTTGAAGTTTTATTTAAGCTTGATCCTCCCTACCCTGCTATAAACTTTGAGCCGTATTACACCGGCTGGGATCATGAAATAAATAAGCCCGGGGGAGAAACTCCGCCCGCAAACTCAGAACGCGACAATTATTTTTAAAGGGCGCAGATGTACGGTTCTGTTTTATCGGGAGGTTTATCGGGACATGTGCACGGAACTGCCGCTTATGATATTACAACCACCGGTGAACCTGCCGGCATGCGTCCGCATGTTTGGGATGCGTTTAAATATGAATCGGCGAATTACATGAAGCATATTGAAAAATTTATTTTATCGGAAGGAAAGAAATACCAGGATCTTCAGCCGGTCCGGGATGATATTCAGCCGCATAAAGCACCGGGAAGCCCGGGGGACGGACTGGACGGATGGTCATATATGATGCGGACACCCGGAAAAGATTTTGCTTTGCTTTTTTTTGAAAACAAATCTGTGCTGCCACAGTTAACTAATTTTAAACCTAAATCCTCTTATTCATTTCAGTGGTATGATACCATAAACGGTACATGGAAAGATAAAACAATAATCAGTTCAGATGAAGCAGGAAAACTTGTTCTGCCGGAATTCCCGGAAGAGAATGATCCTTCTTCAAGAGACTGGGCTGCTAAAATTACTCTGAATAAATAAATTCATTTTAAATTAAATGATTAAGAATATTTTTTTAAACACTCTGATATATCTTTCAGCTTTTGCGTCATTATGCTTTTCGCAGAATGAACCTAAAGATTCCATTAGGATTGAAAAACATCCTCTCCGCCCGATGCAAAAGATAATCCTTGATCTCGAACAATTTGATCTCTACCGGGACCTAAATTCTGTTAATCATGATCTGCCGGTAAATTCCGATCCGAATACAGTCTGGTTATGGACTTCATATGCTGTTTCAAAATCGGAATTCCATAATGAGCAGTATGGAGAAACTCCCGGTAATATATCCCGCTTCCTTTACATTGAATACCTTGAGGAATCTGAATTTAACCCGGTAAAGTATGCCCTGGGAGCTGTCCAGGTGGGAGCTGTCGGGTACCTGGCATACCTTCATATTAAAAAGTATGGATTCTTAAAATAGATTTTTCAACAATACCTAAAAGGGAAAAATGAAACAGTGGTACGAAGAGCTCTTTAAGAATTATGCACTGAAATATGATAAAGAAAGCTTTACGGAAGGAACAACCGGCGAATGCGATTTTATTGAAAAGGAAATAGATTATAACAGGAATCTTAAGATACTTGATATCGGCTGCGGAACAGGTAGGCATTCAATCGAGCTGACAAAAAGAGGTTATAATGTTTTGGGAGTTGATCTATCCGATTCACAATTGAAGCGGGCAAAAGAAAAAGCTATTGGGTTAGGCCTGAAGATAAATTTTCAGAAACATGATGCAAGAAACCTTCCCTTCCGCAATAAATTTGATCTGGCAATAATGCTCTGTGAGGGAGGCTTTCCGCTGATGGAGACCGATGAGATGAATTTTGAGATTTTAAAGAGCGTGGCCAAATCTCTGAAGCCGAAAGGAAAATTTATACTCACAACATTGAACGGGCTCTTCCCTTTATTTCATTCGGTTAAAGAATTCCTTAATTCCAATAATAATGAAGGGAATGCAACTTACGGCAATAACACTTTTAATCTGATGGAATTCCGTGATTATAATATTACAACTTTTGAAGATGATTCCGGGAATAAAAAAGAATTGAAGTGCAATGAAAGATACTATGTGCCTTCCGAAATTACATGGCTGCTTAAATCTTTAAATTTTAAAAGAATTGATATTTTCGGCGCAAAGCTCGGCGCATTCAGCCGGAATGATACACTGACCACTGAAGATTTTGAAATGCTGGTTATCGCGGAATTTTAATTTGTTGTAAAATGAGCGCTTAAGCCGGGGACAAAAATTTTCAATTGATAATTTTTTATAGATATTTTAGTTTCGCTTCAATAAATCTTAAAGAAAGGGGAAATCATGAAATTTAAATATCTCCTGCTCCTTGTTTATATTTTTGCTTGTAAACAGTTGATAGGTCAAAGCGAAGCTGCTCTTCCTTTTCTAAATTATCAGCAGTCCTCAATGCTCAGCGGGGCAGGACAAATAGGCGTATCCATCCCCTCTGATTTAGCTTCGGGATTTTATTACAATCCGGCTATTCTGGGTTACAGCTCTCTTACAAACCACGTCTCACTTTTTTATTCATCCGGAGATTTTAAAAATCCTTATTTCACCGGAATATCCGCCAATTCATTCGGAGTAAATGCCGGTTATAATTTAAAAAAGAGTGAAAATGATTTGCCGCTATCACTTGGATTTGGATACATGCATCATAAATTTAATTATAATATTTTCGAAAATTCAGATATTGAAAACTATGATAAATTCGATGGGCTGAGTTTCGGGGCGGGCTTTAACTACTCACTTCTCTTTAATATAGGATTCTCCACAAAATTTTACAGCTCGGTGTTGGCTGATTATCCTATTGAAGGAGATAAAATGAACAATGCAACAGCTTCCGGAGTTGCTTTCGATTTCGGAACTCAGATTACAGCTCCCCTATCAAAATTGTTTATGAAGGAAATGAATTACCTGTTAACCGAAAAAACTTTTATCAAACCTCTTTTTAATTTCTCTCTGGGATATTCTGTTTCAAATATCGGCAATAAACTATATTATATTGATAAGGCACAGGCCGATCCTTTACCCAGAACTGCTCGATTAGGCTACACTCTTGATTTAGGAGCTGCATTAACTTTTAAGGGAGTCGATATAAATCTTGTTAACTACTCCTTTACTGCTGAAGCCGAGGATTTTTTGATTCAAACCAATCTTATTGTTGATCACTATCTTGATACTTCTTATTCAAAAGAATACCAGGGCCTTTTGGGAGACATTAAAATCGGGAAAAACTTAATCAATCTTGAAGGAGATAATAAAGTAATAGTCCACAAGGGCCATATCTTTAAATTGCTTGAAACAGTTTACATTACCACAGGAAGGATGAATGGTTATTATTCCTTTACAATTGAAACCAAAGGAATAGGATTTTCATCAGAAGGGCTCTTCAAATTTTTAAGCGCTTCAGTGGATGATGATGCGATTAAATATATTGCAGATCACCTGAGCCTGGAGTACTTCAGCAGCAGTATAACTCAGGGTTTTCTAAAAAGAGAGTATCAGGAAATTTCATTAAAGATGAATCAGGTGATTTTTTAGAATTCGAAGAATTAATATTTCTTTTATCTTGTTAATTGAGACTAATATTTGTTTCTCTAAAAAACATTTCCAATTTTTGCTTTCCTTAAATCAGGCTTTATTTCCGTGTAACTCAGTGGATCTCCGTGTTCCTCTGTGTAACTAAACTTTAAAAAGTTACACAGAGTTCCACGGACCTGCCTGCTCGCCTCGCGGCGAAGCCGAGGGCTCGCCTCGTGTCCGATAAGTCGGAGCGGACCGGCAAGGCAGGGAAGTTACTGAGACGCTGAGTAAATAAATCCGGAATTATAGATAAATAGGATAAAATTGTTTTCTTCCGAAAAACCTGAAAATATAAGCAGAAAACTTTTTCTGATCGGCGTACCGATAATTGTCCAGTACCTCATGCAGTATGTTCAGCTTCAGGTGGATATCGCGCTGCTTGGTCACTATAATCCTTTAATGCTCTCCGCAGTTGGCAATGTGGTATTCCCTTACTTTATTCATATTTCTTTTATAATGACCATAAGTATGGGAGCAACAATTATTATTGCTCATTCACTTGGTGCAGGCGATATTCAGAGAGCAGCACGGTATTCCGAAGTTTCATTTTTCTATAATACGGTAATTTCAATTATTTTCTTTCTCTACCTGTATAATTTCTCACCGGATATTCTAAGGCTGCTCGGAACTCCTGCCGAAGTTCATTCTTATGCATCCGATTATATGAGTATTCTTTCTTACTCCTTTTTATTAATAGGCATAGAATACTCCATCACTGCTACGCTCCAGGGAATGGGAATTACCAGATATATAATGTATGCCGGAATAATCCGGACAACTATCAACGTGGTTATTGCATGGACATTGATCTATGGTTATTTCGGATTCCCTGAAATGGGAGTTAAAGGTGCAGCAGTTGCAACAACTATTTCAAATTACTCTGCTGTTATTTATTTCGTCCTTGTTTTATTGTTAAGTAAAAAGCTAACCTTTAGAACATCCCTGAAGGGAATATTTAAACCTGAATGGAAAATTCAAAAAGAGAATATTGTGGTAGGACTCCCCTCCGGTTTGGAATCTATGCTCTGGTCATTCGGGCAGATTGCAATTATAAGCATTGTAAATCATCTCGATGCATATTCTTCAGGTCTGTACATTTTAGTCAGCAGAATCCAGGCATTTACATTTTTCATTTACATCGGCATAGCCCGTGCAACAATGATTCTTGTCGGGCAGAAAATGGGAGCAGGCAAACCGGAGGAAGCAATTCATATCGGGATGGTCAGCTTAAGGTATGGATTTTTTCTCTGCATCGTAATTTCACTTTTGTTCATAATTTTTCCGAGTAATATTCTTTCAATCTTCACATCCGAGGAAAGTTTAATTAACCGGGTAGTACACCTGATGTACATCATAGCCGTAACAATTTTCCCGGTTTCGGTTAATGTAATAAGCGGCAATGCAATAAGAGGGATGAAGGATACTAAGTGGATGCTTTATACCCAGATCTTCGGAACCATATTCACGGTAATAACATGCTATTTAATGATTTTCGTCTTTCATTTAAACCTGCTCGGGGTTTTCCTTACAATTCTTTTTGATGAAACATTCAGGGCCTGTCTGAATTTTTTAAGATTTTATAAAGGAAAAGAATTTTTCTTCAAATTTGTAAAATTCAAAAAAGCCTCCGGCTCCGGTTAGTCACAATTCTTTCCTTTCAATATATTCTTTAATTCTGTTTATTATTCCTGATTTTTTTAAGACTAAGGAATTAAAAAATAAGAAAATTTAATTTAAACCCGGCTCGGACTTCATAATCTCACACCTTAAATTTCCATTAAAACTAAAGATTCCTTGAAAAGGAACGATAATAAAACTAATAAATAAAGTTTTTATTGAACACTAACTGGTAAATCAGCTGTTGGCATATGTATCTCTTTATGAAATAAATAATTGAACCAGGAAAAATCCTAAGCAGGATTACGTAAAAAAGCAAATTAGTGTCTGTAGCGCTGTTAAAGAAATATTATTAAATAGAGGACAAATTCAAATATGGATGGTAGTCTTATAAATAAAGAAGATTCATCAAAGGAAATAGCTGAATTGCGTCAGCGGGTAAAAGATTTAGAAACATTGTGTGAAGATCTGATGAGAAAAAACCTGTTAATTCAACCGCAGCAGACCCAATTCCGGCATCTGTATGAGAAGATGGAATTTGGTGTGGTTTTATTAGATGCACAGGAACATGTTATCCATATTAATAAGAAATTTGAGAAAATTTTTCAATACACTGAGAATGAAATTAAAGGGCTGTCTATAAATGATTTAATTGTTCCTTCGCATCTTGCAGAAGAAGGAAATAATTTTTCTAAAAAGGTCGCTAATAGTGAAGTCGTAATCCAAGAAACATTAAGAAAAAGAAAAGATGGTGCACTTATTAATGTCCGGCTCCACGGAGTACCTACAATAATAGACGGAAAGCAGAACGGAATATATGCAATTTATGAAGACATTACTGATTATAAAAAGTCTGAAGTTTCGCTGCAGCAGAGCAAAACCCTATTATCAAATGCTTTAAATGCAGCAAAGATGGGGCATTGGGAATATGACATTGCCGGTGATTTATTTACATTCAACGATTATTTCTATTCTGCCCTTCGAACATCTGCTGAAAAAGAAGGCAGCTATGTGATGTCTTCTTCTCAATGTGCAAAACGGTTCTTGCCATATGAAGCGCAGCATATAATAAAGGAAGAAATTCAAAAAGCAATCGAAACCTCCGACCCGGGTTACTACAGACAGATTGAACTCCCGGTTATTTATGCTGATGGGGAGCAAGGTTATCTAAGAACTAATTTTAACATCGCTAAAGATGAAAAGGGAAAGACAGTCAAGATTTTAGGCGTTAACCGTGATATAACCGAACAAAAGCATATTGAAGAAAAGCTGCAGGAAGAGAGGATTCTTTTAAAAACCCTTATTAATAATCTTCCGGACGGCATTTATATAAAGGACTTGGAAACCAGGAAACTTGTATCAAATCCGGCTGATGTTAAAAACATCGGAAAGAAAACCGAAGAGGAGGTAATTGGGAAAACCGATTTTGATTTTTTCCCGCAAGAAGTTGCCAAAAAATTTTTCGAAGACGATCAGACTGTGCTGAAGACAGGCCAGCCAATATTAAATAGAGAAGAATATCTTTTGCATGAAGATGGGGAAAAGCGATGGCTGCTTACTTCAAAGCTCCCGTTAAAAGACAATTCCGGTAATATTATCGGGCTTATAGGTATTGGTAAAGATATTACTGAACGCAAGCTGATTGAAGAAAAATTGCAGCAAGAGCGAATTCTCCTTAAGACTCTGATAAATAATCATCCCGATGGCATTTATGTAAAGGATTTGGAAACCAGGAAAGTTATATCAAATCCTGCTCATATTGAACTTTCAGGTAAGAAAACTGAAGAAGAGGTGATTGGAACAAACGATTTTGAACTTTTTCCTAAAGAACTTGCAGAAAAATTTTTTGAAGATGATCAATCTGTAATAAAAAGCGGACGGCCGATATTAAACCGGGAGGAATATGTCCTTAATGATAAAGGTGAAAAACGCTGGCTGCTAACCTCAAAGCTGCCGCTAAAAGATCAGTACGGTAATATTATGGGGCTTGTAGGAATCAGCCGGGATATTACTCAATGGAAGACATCGGAAGATGCACTTAATGAGTCACTGCAAAAATTCCGATCGATTTTTGAAAATGCTTTCGATGGAATCAGTATATTCGAAGAAAACTATGAACCGGGTAAACGGAGATTAATTGAATGTAATGAACGATATGCCGAAATGTCGGGAAGAAGCAGGGAAGAACTATTAAGAATAGGAGATTTAGAAGGAGCCGGCTTAACAATAAATCTAGGTGAAAAAAATGATGCATATATAAATAGCGGCAAAACGTTCAAGGGATTCTTTTACTGGGTACGCCCGGATGGATGCGATAATGTAATTGAATATACTGCAAGACCGGTACAGGTGAACGGAAAAACCTATACTATAGGAATTGATCGTGATATAACTGAGAAAAAACGTGGTGAAGAAGCTCTAATAGAAGCCTATGTTGAACTTGAGAAAAAAAATTCAGACCTTATAAAAGCCAACCAGGTAAAAAGTCAGTTTTTAGCTAATATGAGTCATGAAATCCGTACTCCGCTGAATGCAATAATCGGAATGACCAGTTTACTTCTTGACACTCCTCTTAATAATGAGCAAAAAGATTTTATTGAAACCATTCACGGCAGCGGAGATATTCTTTTAACCCTTATAAATGATATATTAGACTTTTCAAAGATTGAAGCACAAAAAATTGAACTTGAAAAACAGCCTTTCGATCTCCGGAATTGCATTGAAGAAGCTCTTGATATAGTAGCATCGAAGGCGGCAGATAAAGATCTCGAACTTGCATACTATATTGACGAAACATTGCCCCCTAAAGTAATTGGAGATGTTACCCGTTTAAGACAAATAATGGTTAACCTTCTGAGTAATTCCATAAAATTTACTGAGGAAGGAGAAGTAGTAGTTTCACTTACAGGACAGCTTTGTGATCATTATGCATATCAGCTTCATTTTGCTGTAAGAGATACAGGCTTGGGAGTGCCGCCGGAAAAACAGGCAAAATTATTCCAGTCATTCACGCAGATAGATTCCTCAACGACACGAAAGTACGGCGGAACAGGTTTAGGTCTTGCAATAAGCAAGCAGCTTAGCGAACTGATGGGCGGAACAATGTGGCTCGAAAGTACTGGTGTACCGGGAGAAGGCTCTACTTTTCATTTCACTGTCTTATGCGAGATCTTTGTTGAAAATCAAGTCTCCTGCGATAACACAGCTCTTGCGAAGAAAAGGGTATTGATTGTGGATGATAATAAAACCAATAGGGAAATTCTTATTAAGCAGACACAATTGTTTGAAATGATTCCTACCGGAGCTGAATCGGGACGAGAAGCACTCGCTTTATTGGAACAAAATAATGAATTTGATCTCGCCATATTGGATTTTCACATGCCTGAAATGAATGGATTGATGCTTTCAGGTGAAATACACAAAATTGAAACTTGTAAAAAATTACCCCTTATTTTATTGTCGTCGTATGGGTACAGGGATAAAATGACCAAGTTTTCTGCCTTCGCAGCAAATTTAACTAAGCCGATAAAATTATCCCATCTTCACAATGCATTGCTTACAGTAATGAAAAATAACGGCAGTATGGTAAAACAGCTTGAACATGCTGCAGTCATATTCGATTCCGAAATAGGCCGTAAACATCCGCTCCGGATATTGCTTGCTGAAGATAATATAATAAACCAAAAAGTAGGTTTGCGTTTTCTGGACAGAATCGGATACCGCGCAGATGTAGCATTTAATGGGAATGAAGTATTAGATGCTTTAAATCGGCAGCAGTACGATGTAATTCTTATGGATATACAAATGCCTGATAAGGATGGAGTTCAGACTACTTTGGAAATCCGAAAGGAAATACCTGCGGAACGTCAGCCCAGGATTATTGCAATGACTGCAAATGCCATGAAAGAAGATCATGAAAAATATCTCTCGGCAGGTATGGATGACTATATTGTCAAACCCGTTAAATTGGAAGAACTTGTTAAAGTACTATTGGAAACTCAAATATTACAAGGGAAAAAAAGATAATCTCCAATATAGAAACTTGATAGTCTCGCGATCTTCTGCACCTAAGGGGTAATTCATACCTTAATTAAAGAATACGATTCCGTAAATTGAGCTTTAAAAAAACACAATTTTTATGAAATATAAAATACTGGGCTTAATCGGCGGTATCGGACCGGAATCTACAATCGATTATTATAAAATGATAATTAAAAAATTCCGTGAAAGATTATCAACTAATGATTATCCGCATTTTTTGATTAACAATATTAATATGACGGAAATGCTTAGCTATATTAAAAAAAACGAACTCAAGGCTTTAGTTGATTTTCTAGCAAAAGAGATTAAGCAGCTTGCTGATGCCGGTGCCGATTTTGCAGCGCTGGCATCTAATACCCCGCACATTGTTTTTAATGAACTTCAAGAGAAAGTAAATATACCTTTAATAAGTATTGTAGAGGAAACCTGCAAGGAAATTAGAAAAAACAGTATTGAAAAAGCCGGATTATTCGGTACTTTATCAACAATGGACGGAGGATTTTATCAGAAAAAAGGAGAAGAGTATGCTATCATAGTGATAGCACCTTCTAAAGAAGAAAAAGAATTTATTAACAAAAAATATTTCGAAGAACTTGTTTTAGGAATTAATAATCCCGCAACAAAAGAAGAATTGAAATCGATCGTTTATAAAATGAAAGTTAATAATGGAATTCAGGGATTAATACTAGGCGGGACAGAATTACCCTTAATTCTAAATCAAGAAGATTTTTCTGATATTATAATTTTTAATACGGCTCAAATACATGTAA
>Ga0105101_10001441_pt1 | contig 10354 bp, 6 predicted proteins | sample PPLLak21cMay2015_2_FD_87037 | JGI IMG/M metagenome (GOLD analysis project Ga0105101, IMG submission 87037) | Freshwater sediment microbial communities from Prairie Pothole Lake near Jamestown, North Dakota, USA - PPLs Lake P8 Core (1) Depth... | ecosystem: Environmental > Aquatic > Freshwater >...
CGATGTGGAGAAACACGGCTATCGCGTGAGCGACGCCGAGCTCGGCCGGCAGATCCGGCTTGCGCCTCAGTTTCAGCGCGACGGTCAGTTCGACCCGAAGTTGTACGAAGCTCTGCTGCGCAACGCCGGTCTGGACGTGCCCGGTTTCGAGGCAAGGTTACGGCGCGATGTATTGGTGCGCCAGGCCGAGAGCGGCTTTGCCCAGAGTGCCATCGTGACCCCCGCCGATATTCAGACGCTGCTCAGGCTGCAGGCGCAACAGCGCGAGGCCACGGTCGCCGCACTCAAGCCGGCGCGTTTGCGCGACCGGGTCAAGATCAGCACCCAGGCGATCGAGCAGGAATATGCTGCCAACGCCGAACGCTACAAGACACCCGAACGGATACGCATCGAGTACATCCGTCTCGCCGCCGCGGACCTCGCTAGGGATGTACGCGTGAGCGACGACGAAATCCGCAAGGCCATGACGGAAGGGGCAGCGAGCGCGGCTGGCGGGGAAGAGCGGCGCGCGGGCCATATCCTCATCAAGCTGCCGCCGGGCGCGGATGCGCAGGCGGAAAAGGCGGCCATGGCCAGGGTCCAGGAGCTGCGCGCCAAGCTGCTGGCCGGAGCGGATTTTGCCACGCTCGCCCGGAAGAACTCCGAAGATCCCGGCTCTGCCTCCCAGGGCGGTGATCTTGGTTTCGTCGGGCGCGGCGCGTTGGAGAAGGAATTCGAGCAGGCGTTGTTCGCGCTCAAGCGGTCTGGGGAATTAAGTGCCCCGGTGCGCACCCGTTACGGCATGCACCTCATCAAGCTCACTGGGGTGAAGGCCCCGCCTGCCACGCCGGCCGTGACACGTACCAAGGTCGAGGCCGAGATCAGGGCACGCAAGGCCGAGGAACGTTTCTTTGAATTGTCCGAGAAATTCCAGAACCTCGTGTATGAGCAGCCGGACAGTCTCAAACCGGCGGCTGATCTGCTGGGACTAAGGATTGAAAGCAGCGGCTGGTTCACGCGTACCGGCGGCGGCAGTGGTATCACGGCGCAGGCCAAGGTTACCGAAGCGGCGTTCGATCCGGAGGTGCTGGAGCAGGGACGCAACAGCAGCCCCATTGAGTTGAGCCGGAACATGCTGGTGGCACTGCGTATCGCGGCGCACGAGCCGCGCAGTCTGCGGCCGCTCGCCGAGGTGCGTCCCGAAATCGAAAAGACACTGCGCGCCAGCGCCATGCAGGTCGAGGCCGAACGGATTGCCCAGGAGGCGCTCGGCAAGTTGCGCGCGGGCGAGTCTTTTGAAGGCGTTGCCAGGCAGTATGGGATGGACACCCAGGCAGCGCGCCTGTACGCGCGCAAGGCGGCCGGTACCGATGCACAGCTGCTCAGTGCGCTCTTCAAGGCGGCACATCCCGAAGGCGGCAAGCCGGCGTACGGCAGCGCCGTGCTGGCGGATGGTGGTGTGGCGGTGTTCGCGCTCAAGCGCGTGACGGAACCGGAAAAGCCGGCCACGATGGGGGCCGAGGCCGACGCTTTACGCAAGCTGGTGGAGGCGCGCCGGGGTCGTGAGTATCTCGACAGCTATCGCAGTGGCCTGCGCCAGCAGGCGAAGATCAAGGTCTACAAGGATCAACTCTGACGGCGGTTACGGTTCTTTGACGAGGAGCCTCTGGTAGTTCAGGCCGATCGCCACGGTGTTGAAGCCACCGTCCACGTAGGTAATCTCGCCAGTAATACCGGCGGCCAGATCCGAACACAGAAACGCTCCGACGTTGCCGACTTCCTCGATCGTCACGCCGCGCCCAAGCGGCGCCATCAGATCGTTGTAATCCAGCAACTTTTTGAAATCGGTGATGCCGGCGGCCGCGAGCGTGCGGATCGGGCCGGCGGAGATACCGTTCACCCGAATACCCTCGGGCCCGAGCGATTGCGCGAGGTAACGCACACCGGCCTCGAGACTCGCCTTGGCCAGACCCATCACGTTGTAATTCGGCACGGCACGGTCGGCGCCGATGTAGGTGAGCGTGAGCAGCGCGCCGTTCCGTCCCTTCATGAGCGGCATGCCGGCCTTGGCGAGTGCCACGAAGCTGTAGGAGCTGATCTCGTGGGCGATACGAAAACCATCGCGTGTTGAAGACTCGACGAACGGCCCGGCCAGTTCCTCGCGCGGCGCGTAGGCGACCGCATGCACGATGATGTCGAGACTATCCCAGTGTTTGGCGATGCCATCGAAAACGGACTGGATCTGTTCGTCGCTGGACACATCGCATGGCAGCACGATCTTCGAGCTGGTTTGTTGTGCGACCTTCTGGACGCGCGACAGGAGTTTCTCGTTCTGATAGGTGTAGGCGATCTCGGCACCTTCGCGATGCATGGCCTCGGCGATACCCCAAGCGATGGAACGTTCGCTGGCGACACCCACGACGAGTGCGCGCTTACCGGTAAGAAAACCCATGTTGGACTCCTGATTGTTCGGAGAATGCAGTTATTTTGAGCAGGCGGGCGCCTGAAGTAAGGCTATGATAACGTATCTATAAGCAATGACAAACAAAGCAACGGGTTCGAGGATGTCTGGAGCGGGCTGGGGGACGACACGGCTGCCCGTGTTGCCGTTGGCGCTGGCGTGGACTCCGACGGGGTGGCGGGTGCCATGGCGCGGCACCGGCATGATCCCTCGACACGCGATCACCGGCTGTCTGGTTGCGGTGCTGATATGCATGGGCGCCGCGGCATTTGCGGCACCCGACCTGAACAAGACCTTGCATTACTATTTTGAAGCGCCCGAGACCGGTTTTGATCCCGCTGAGGTTTCAGACCATTACTCCCTCGAGGTCATCGGCAGTATATTTGAACCGCTGCTCGCGTACGATTATCTGGCCCGCCCGCAAAAGCTGGTTCCGAATACGACCGTCGGGCTACCGGAAATTCACGACGGCGGGCGCCGCTTCGTTTTCAAAATCAAACCCGGTATCTATTTCGCGGATTCCCCGGTGTTCGGCGGCAAGCGCCGGGAGCTGACGGCCAACGACTACGTCTATTCGCTCCAGCGACTCGTGGATCCGACCGGTAAGGCGCCTTGGGACTTCATGTTGAAAGGCAAGGTGATCGGACTCGATGAAAAAATCGAGGCAGCGAAGAAGACTGGCAAATTCGACTACGACAAACCGGTTGACGGTCTGCAGGCCAGTGACCGCTATACGCTCACGTTGCGCTTGAAGCGCCCCGACTTCAACATGCCTTACATTTTGGCGGCACCGTGTACCGGGGCGGTCGCGCGCGAGGTCGTAGAGCAATTCGGTAACGATATCGACGCCCATCCGGTTGGGACCGGCCCTTACCGGCTGCGCTCCTGGAAGCGCCAGACACATATTGTGCTCGAAAAAAATCCGAACTTTCGGGGTGCGACCTACAGTCCGGCGACCGGGGCGCAGGGCATCGATCCGGCGGTGCTGAAGGAGCTGGCGAACAAAACCTTTCCCAGGATCGGTATCATCGATATTCGGATTATCGAATTGGGGCAGGCGGCCTGGCTGTCGTTTGACGGAGGCGATCTCGACTTGTTGCAGCGCATGTCCTCCGAATTCGTAAAGGTCGCGGCGCCGGGCGGTACGCTGAACAAGAAGCTGAAGGAGCGCGGCGTCCACCATTTTCGCCAGGCCGAGGCGGATATCACCTATATCCAGTTCAACATGGAGGACCCGGTCGTGGGCGGCTACACGCTGGAGAAAATCGCATTGCGGCGCGCACTGACCATGTCGTACAACCAATTGAAGGAAGTGTCGATTATCCGGAATGGCGAGGCTTTGGCGGCACAATCGCCATTGGCACCGCAAATCGTCGGCTACGATCCGGACTTCAAGAATGTCCTCGGGCGCTACAGCCCGGCACATGCGAACGCACTGCTGGATCTGTTCGGTTATAAAGACTGCGACGGCGACGGCTGGCGCGAGCAGCCGAGCTGTGCACCCCTCCAACTCACCTACTTGACCAGTACCTCCGGCTCGCGCGATCTGGAGGAGCTGTTTCAAAAAGGCACCCATTCGATCGGCATCAGGCTGGAAATCAAAAAAATGCCTTTTCCGGATGTGGTGAAGAGTCGCCAGGGTGGCACCTACCAGATCGCCGGTGCGGCCTGGGGAGCGGACTATCCAGACGCGGAGAACTTTATGCAGTTGCTGTACGGTCCGAACGCCGGTCCCGCCAACGAGTCGCGCTTTCGCCTGAAGGAATTCGACAGGTTGTATGAATACATCGCCACCCACCCGGATTCGCCTGAGCGCAACGCGAAGCTCCGGGAAATGAGCCGGTTGGTGGCAGCCTACGCACCGTGGATGGTCAACACCAACCGCATCTTTACCCACCTGTCGCAAAGCTGGGTGAGCGGGTACAAACCGTTTCCAGGTGGTTTGGCCAGATTCATGTATTACGATATCGATACGGAGAAACGCGATGCGTTCAAGTACCGCCATTGACGAGGCCAGGACTGACATGAAGAGGAACGGACGCACGAAGCGGTCTCTATGGGCTGCGGTTGCCTGCCTGTTGGCCGGGCCGGTGTTCGCGGCACCGCCAGGGCAGGTCTGGCAGCCCGGGGTCGCCGAAATCGGCCCGAAATGCGACGCCGCCCTCGCTTCTGCCAGGCGCGAAATCGCGCGCCTCGAACGCCTGCCGCTGTCCAAGGCCAGCAAGCAGAACGTGCTGTTCGCCTGGAATCGTTTGGATATGACGCTGCAGGAGGTGGGCAGTCCCATTTTCCTGCTCTCGGAGGTCAGTCCCGATCCGGCGGTGCGCAAGGCCGCGGAAGAATGTGTGTTGAAGCTGTCCGCACTGGAAAACCTGCTGTACCAGAGCGTGCCACTGTATGCACGGCTCAAGGCGCTCAAACTCTCCGATCCGATCGATAAAACGACGACCCAAACACTCCTGGAACAATTCGAAGACCGCGGTGTGAACCTGCCCAAGGACAAACGCGCCCAGGCACTGAAAATCTTCGACCGCCTGGACAAACTGCAGCAGGATTTCGCGCGCAACCTGCGCGACAATCAGTCCAGACTCACATTCAGCGCCGCAGAATTGACTGGCGTGCCGGCCGGCTTCCTGGCGCAGGAGAAGCGCGATGCGGAGGGTCGTTACCTGATCGGTTTCGACTATCCGGAGATAGACGCCGTGATGGGGTACGCGGAAAGCGCGGCTACCCGCCAGCGCTACTATTATGAAATGTCGCGCCGCGGCACCGAACAGAATCTGGAAATCTTGCGCGAGGTGGTGCAGTTGCGCAAAGAGCTGTCCGGCTTGCTCGGCTACCCAAGTTATGCACATTGGTCGCTGCGGCGCAAAATGGTGGAAAGGCCGGAGACTGTTCAGTCCTTCCTGAACGAGGTGGCGGCCAAGGTCGAGGAAGTGGAAAAACGCGAGCTCGCATTGTTGGCGGAGGAAAAGGCCGGACATACCGGCAGCGCGAACGACAAGCTGCAGCGCTGGGATGTGACTTTCTATCAACAACGCCTCAAGAAAGAGCGCTACGCCGTCGATCAGCAGATCGTGCGCGCCCAATTTCCGACCGAGCCGACCGTTGCCTGGTTGATGCACGTCACCAGCCGGCTCTATGGGATTGAATTCCGCCCCAATCCGAAATTACCCGTGTGGCACGCCGAGGTGCGCGCCTATGATGTTTACAATCGGGACAACGGCCGGTATCTGGCGAGCGTTTACCTCGACCTGTTCCCGCGCGACGGGAAATACAAACATGCCGCGGCCTTCGGGATACGTGGCGTTTCGACGCTGGTGGGCCGCACGCCGATTTCGGCGTTGGTGACCAACTTCAACCGCGACGGCCTCGACCAGAACGAATTGGAGACCTTGTTCCACGAGTTCGGGCACGTGATGCACAACGTGCTTTCCAGGACCCGCTATGTCATGAACGCCGGCACGGCGGTGAAAAGGGATTTCGTGGAGGCACCGTCCCAGATGTATGAAGAATGGGCGCGCCGGCCCGAGTCGTTGCGCTTGTTCAACGAGACCTGTCCGGCCTGCAAGCCGATCGACCTGCAGTTGATTGAGCGCATGAATTCCGCCCGCCAGTTCGGTCAGGGCACCAAGTACGCGCGCCAGCGCCTGTATGCCGCCTACGATATGGCGCTGGCCGGGGAAGAACCGGGCGAACCGATGCAGGTCTGGATCGATATGGAAAGTAAAACGCCACTCGGTCATGTGTCCGGCAGCCAGTTTCCGGGGACCTTCGGCCACATCGTCGGCGGTTATGCGGCGGGATATTACGGCTACATGTGGTCCGAGGTATTGGCGCTCGACATGCTGGCGTCCTTCGGTGGCAACGTGATGGACGCAAAGGTCGGCCGGCGCTATCGCCAGATCGTGCTCGAGAATGGCGGTCAGGTTCCGCCGATGCAACTCGTCGAACGGTTCCTGGGTCGCAAGCCGTCGCCGGAGGCGTTCTTCCAGGAAATCACCGGTCAGCGCGGCGCCCCCCGTGCGCTGCCCGCCAAAAAGCAGGACGGATGAGCGGGTACCTGCTGCGCCGCCTGTGGCAAATCATCCCGACCCTGGGCGGGGTGATCCTGCTGGTTTTCGTTCTGTTCAATCTGTTCGGCGGCGATCCGGCGACCATCCTCGCCGGCAAGATCCCGAGCCAGGAGAAAATCCTCGCCATCCGGCAGCAACTCGGCCTGGATCAGCCGTGGTGGGTGCAGCTCTGGATATTCGTCAAACAGGTCGTGAGTTTCGATTTCGGTCGCAGTTGGAGCACAAACGAACTCGTCTCCCAGGTAATCCTGCTGAAGGCGCCGGTATCGCTCACCGTGATGGGGCAGGTGTGGCTGCTGGATGCCGTCATTTCCGTGTCGCTCGCGCTGTGGGTGGCCTATCGGCGCGGCTCGCTGACCGACCGGGCGATCATGGCGATTTGTACGGCGGCGATGTCGATCAGCTTCCTGCTGTACGTGGTCGTCGGCCAGTACCTGTTCGGCTACGTCCTCGGCTGGTTCCCGGTGATGGGCTGGTCGGACGATTTCTGGAAAAACATCTCCACCTATGCGCCGTTGCCGGTGGTGCTGGCCTTGTTGGTGAGCATCGCGCCGTCAACGCGCCTGTACCGTTCCTTCATTGTGGAGGAAACCGAACACGACTACGTACGCACCGCGCGCGCCAAGGGCGCGGACGAGCAGCGTGTAATGCTGGTGCACGTGTTGCGCAATGCCGCCATTCCGATCGTCACGAATCTGGCCCTGGCATTGCCGGCGCTGTTTATCGGATCGTTCCTGATCGAGAAGGTGTTTTCGATTCCCGGGCTCGGGCGTGAGGTGATTCTCGCCGTCGATCGCAGCGACTTTCCGGTGATCAAGGCGATTACCATCTACCTTGCCATGTTGACCATGCTGGTCAACCTGCTGGTCGACCTGCTGTATAAATGGCTCGATCCGCGCGTGCAGCTGAAGTAGGGATGATACGCATGGCATCGTCACACGGTTATTGGCGCGCGGCGGGCGAACGGCTCTGGCGAGACCGGCTGGCACGGGTGTGCGTAACGATCCTGGCGTTTTATTTCCTGCTCGTCGGCTTGTCGGCCCTGGGCCTGATCGCGAAGGATTGGAACACCGAGGTGGGTGTTTCCTACGCCAATCCCAGCTTCATGCCGGATTACCCGAATCCGCAGGGCCAGAACAGCCTGGTTACCGTGGACAAGATCGAGGTCGATGCAGCCACTCGGGCCATCGATCCGCTCGCACCTTATTACGAGCAGATCGAACGACGTGCTGCGCACTACCAGGAATCGATACCCGAGTTGAGCTGGACGTTGCCGTTCGGTGGCGACAAGTGGGGGCGCGACATCGTCGCCAAAACGATCAAGGGCGGGCAGATCTCCATTACCGTCGGTGTGGCCGCGGCCTTGCTGGCCGTCGCCATCGGGGTGTTGCTGGGTGCCATCGGTGGTTTTCTCGGCGGGTGGGTCGGCGATACCCTGGAGTGGTTCTACAACATTTTTACCTCGGTGCCGTACATTCTGCTGGTACTCGCATTCGCTGCCGTTTTCGGCCGCGGGATCGGCACCGTGATTCTGGTGCTCGGTCTCACCGGTTGGACCGGCGTATATCGGTTGATCCGTTCCGAATACATCAAGCAACGCGGCCTCGAATACGTGCTGGCGGCGGACGCGATCGGCGCCTCCCGGCTGCGCCGCATGTTCGTGCACATTCTTCCGAATGTGAGTCAGCTGATTCTGGTCCAGCTATCGCAGTTGGTGGTGGAATTCATCAAAGCGGAAGTGATCCTTTCCTTCCTGGGTTTCGGGGTGCCCACCGAGCTGGTGTCCTGGGGGATACAGATCAACGAGGTGTTGGCGGAGTTGGTGTTGGGGAAATGGTGGCAGCTGACCGCGGCGGCGCTGTCGATGTCGGTGTTCGTGGTGGCGTTCGGCCTGTTCACCGACGTGCTACGCGACGCACTCGATCCGAAGTCCAGCCGATTGTGAGGATGCGCATGACATCGCCAATCAATCCAGAGAAATTGCTGCTCTCGGTACGCAACCTCAAGGTGGCGTTTCGACTCGGCCAGGGCGAGGTGATCCACGCTCTCCAGGGTGTGAGCTTCGATGTGCCGGTGAACAGCGTCGTGGCGTTGGTGGGTGAATCGGGTTCGGGCAAGTCCGTTTCGGCGTTGGCGGTGATGGGCCTGCTGCGCGCGCAGAACGCCCTGATCGATCCCCAAAGCCAGGTGCTGTTTGAAAACACGGATCTGCTGCGTGAAGACAAGCAGCGGATGCGTGCCCATCGCGGTGCGGATATCTCGATGATTTTCCAGGAGCCGATGACGTCGTTGAACCCGGTCTACCCGGTCGGCAGTCAGATAGCGGAGGCACTGCGCCTGCACCGCGACATGGGCAAGGACGCCGCCTTGCAGCGGGCGACAGCGTTGCTGCACGAAGTCGGCATCCCCGAACCGGAAAGACGCATCCACCATTACCCGCACGAGCTGTCCGGCGGTCAACAGCAGCGCGTTATGATCGCCATGGCGATCGCCTGTGAACCGAAGCTGCTGATTGCCGACGAACCGACCACGGCGCTGGATGTCACGATTCAGAAGCAGATCATCGAGTTGCTAATGGGTCTGAAAGACCGGCATGGCATGTCGATTCTGTTCATCACCCACGATCTCGGCTTGGTCAAGGAGATTGCCGACTATGTGGTCGTCATGCAGGCCGGCGTCATCCGGGAACAGGGTCCGGCCGGTGCCATCTTCGGCGCGCCGAAAGACGTCTACACCCGGGCCCTGCTTGCCTGCCGTCCGACCCCGGAGCGCCGGCCGATCCGACTGCCGGTAGTGGAGGATTTCCTGCAAGGACGCGAGGCGCAATTGCCGGTCGGAGAGCGCACGCGCGGCGTGAATCCGGCGGATCCGATTGTGCTGGAGGTGAAACACCTGAGCAAAGTATTTACCGAGCGCGTCGGCCTGTTTGGCAAGCGCGAGTTCCATGCCGTCAAGGATGTTTCCTTCCGCTTGGCCAAGGGCAAGACACTGGGTGTCGTGGGCGAATCCGGCTCCGGCAAGACAACCCTGGGAAAGGCGTTGCTTCGACTGCATGCGGCGAACGGCGGTGAAGTGCTGTTCGACGGCAAAAACCTGTTGGCGCTGTCGGCCGGCGAATTCCGGCCGTACAAGAAACGGCTGCAAATAATATTTCAGAATCCGTATGCGTCGCTCAATCAACGTTTTACGGTTGGGCAGACGTTGTTGGAACCGATGCAGATCCACGGCATCGGCACCGATGACACCGAACGCACCGAGCGGGCCGTGCAGCTGCTACAACGTGTCGGGCTCGACGCCGACGCGTTTTATAAATATCCGCACGAGTTTTCGGGCGGTCAGCGCCAGCGCATCGGTATTGCCCGCTGTCTCACCATGAACCCCGAGATCATCGTCTGTGACGAATCGGTCTCGGCACTGGACGTCTCCGTACAGGCGCAGGTGTTGAACCTGCTGCAGGAGCTCCAGGACGAGTACTCCATGAGTTACATTTTTATTTCACACGACCTCGCCGTCGTTAAGTATCTCTCAGACGAAGTTCTGGTCATGCACGATGGGGAAGTGGTCGAGTATGGGAATTCCGACCGGCTCTACCGCGATCCACAGCATCCGTATACGAAAGAGCTGCTTGCGGCCATTCCAGGACGCAGGCAGGTTTTATCTTGAAATCCTGCGGCCTCTTACCAAATGTGCCCGACCGGCCGCAGCTGGGACCGCGGGTCAGGTGTCCGGGGTGGATCGTGGAGGAAGGGAAGGGCGATACACTGTTCAGCGCGCCGCGTGTGACCTATGAGCAGCAATTGCGGCGTGCGTCACTGCTCAGAAAGGATCGAGTCAGCCC
>Ga0105101_10001443_pt1 | contig 10353 bp, 9 predicted proteins | sample PPLLak21cMay2015_2_FD_87037 | JGI IMG/M metagenome (GOLD analysis project Ga0105101, IMG submission 87037) | Freshwater sediment microbial communities from Prairie Pothole Lake near Jamestown, North Dakota, USA - PPLs Lake P8 Core (1) Depth... | ecosystem: Environmental > Aquatic > Freshwater >...
TATTAATAGCGCCATAATTTCAAATATTATTTTTTAATAAAAGGAAATTTAAATGAGACCTGAACAATGGGAAATTTTTAAAAAAGCTGCCCGACTCGAAAAGCTGGATAAAATTCCAATGGCATTAATTATTGATAGCCCTTGGATACCGGGATATCTTGGTATAAAACACATGGATTATTATCTCGACCCTGAATTATGGTTTCAATCTAATTTGGAAATTCACAAGGAATATCCTGATATTATTTTTGTTCCTTCCTGGTGGATGGAATATGGAATGGCGGCAGAACCTTCTGCTTTGGGAACAAAAATTAAATTCTGGCAGGATAATACTCCAAGTGAATACCATACACTTTATCATATAGAAGATATAGATTCATTTCCGGAATATGAAGTTTTAAATGATGCCTTTATGGCGATGACTCTTCACAGAATTAAAATGATTAAGCAGCGTATCTTTGATAACGGATATATTCTTCCTCTAGTTACATCGCGTGGCCCGCTTTGTACTGCAGGTTTTGTCCGAAGCACAACCGATTTTATGATAGATCTTGTTGAAAAACCGGAATGGGCCCATAAACTGATCAACCTCTGTACAAATCTGATTATTGATTGGCTTAAAGCACAGGCTGAAATTATGGGAAATACTGTTGAAGGTATTTTTATTCTTGATGATATAGTGGGGTTTATTAATGAAGAACATTATTTGGAATTTGCTCATCCATATTTAAAGAAAATCTGTGATGCATTTCCAAAAGACTGGGTGAAAATTTATCATAACGATGCTGATATAAATGCTTGCCTTGAGCATTTGCCTGATTGCGGATTCCAGGTTCTTAATTGGGGTAAGCAAACTGATATTGAAGATGTAAAAAGAAGAGTTGGTAATCGCATGTGTTTGATGGGTAACGTTAATCCTTTAGAAATCGGTGTTCGAGGAACTCCTGATGAAGTTTTTGATGCAACCATAGAAGTTCTGGAAAAGAGCGGAGGCGAAGGAATTATTCTTTCAGTCGGCGGGGGCACAAGCCCGGGAATGCCCCGCGAAAATATTCTGGCAATGCAGAAAGCTTTAAATGAATTTAACTCGAAACGTTAGTCCATTTTTTGATCTTTGACTTTTAACTTTTTGAAATTACAATGACAAAAATTATTCTTAATTAATAAAGGAAACTTTCATGCCTGATTATGCATTAATGAATCAATGTCTTTACGAAGGAAAAGCAAAAGAAGTTGAACAAATGACTAAAGATGCTCTGGCTGAAGGAAGAAGTGTCCAGGAAGTTTTGAATGATGGATTAATTGCTGGTATGAGTGTAGTTGGAGAAGATTTTAAATATAATATTCTCTATGTGCCTGAAGTTTTAATTGCAGCACGTGCAATGAAAGCAGGAATGGCAGTATTAAAACCATTGTTATCTGCTAAAGATTCAAATGTAGAACCAAAAGGTGTTTTGTTAATAGGGACTGTTCGCGGTGATTTGCATGACATTGGAAAGAATCTTGTTTGTATGATGGCAGAAGGTGCAGGCTTTGAAGTTCATGATATTGGTGTGGATCAAAGCTTAGAAAAATTTCTGGCTGCTGCTGATAAATATAGGCCTGATATTGTAGGTATGAGTGCACTGTTAACCACAACTATGACTTACATGAAAACAGTTGTTGATGGATTCAAGGAAAAAAAGTTAGGTCATATTAAAATGGCTATTGGCGGCGCACCGGTCAGTCAGATATTTGCAGATGAGATTGGAGCTGATGGTTATGGAGCTGATGCCAGCAGTGCAGTTGATTTGTTTTTACAATTGGTTGGGAAAAAGTAAAATTATGGATTCTTGCTTTCGTAGAAATAACAATCATAACATGATTTTTAAATAATCAAAGAGCATATTATGGCAATTTATCAAATACTTTACTGGCAGGATGTCCCATCACAGGTTAAAGCCTGGGATGATTTTGATGAAACAAAAGTTGAACTATCATCTAAGTTTATAGCAATAATTGATCAATCAGCAAAAGAACAAGGTTTAACAAGTGAAGATGATTATCTGAATCAATGGAGGTGGAGTGAAGAAATGGAACGCCAGGGAAATGCAGAAGAAGTAGCTAAAGCTGTTAAAAAAGAATTAGAAGAAAAATTTAACACACTTTAAATCTCATTGAAGGGGAGATTTTTAAATGAAATTAATCCAGATTGTTTATAAAAAAAAATTAATTTGTTTTAATAAATTTAATTAGGAATAAAAATGAAATCTGTTCTTAAAGCTCTTGAAAAAAATAAAGTATTAATATCTGATGGCGGGTGGGGTACATTCCTTCATTCGCTTGGTTTGGAAATAGGTGAGTGCCCTGAAATATGGAATGTAACACATAGAGATAAAGTTCTTCACATAGCAAAAAGTTACATTGAAGCCGGCGCTGATATGGTTCTCACAAACAGTTTTGGTGCTCATCCGATAAGACTTAAACATTACGGTCTTCAGGATCGGGCTTTTGAACTAAATGAAGCTGCAGCAGCAATATCAAGAGAAGCAGCAGGTGATGATCATTTTGTACTTGGTTCAATCGGGCCTTCAAGTGCAATTCTGATGATGCAGGAAATTCCTGAAGAAGAAATATTTGATGGATTCCGTATACAGGTTGAGGCTTTAAGTAAAGGAGGCGCAGATGCTGTTTGTATAGAGACAATGTCCGAGATTGCCGAAGCTTGTCTGGCGATTCGTGCAGCAAAAGAATTTACCAATCTTGAAGTTGTTTGCACTTTTACTTACCAGAAAACGGTTCACGGTTATTACCGCACAATGATGGGTGTTTCCCCAGCCGAAATGGCAAGTGCTGTTAAAGAAGCAGGTGCCGATATTATCGGGGCAAATTGTGGAGTTGGCTTTGATCAAATGTTAGAAGTTTTAAAAGAGATACGTGAAGCTGATAAAACTACGCCGGTGCTGGTTCATGCAAATGCGGGTCTTCCAGTGGTTCAGAATGGTAAAACAATTTTCCCCGAAACGCCTGAAATGATGAGATCTAAAGTAAAAGATTTAATAAAAGCTGGTGCAAATATTATTGGCGGCTGCTGTGGTACAACTCCCGAACATATCAGGGGATTTGTTCAAGAGATAAGAAACTAATGGAATTACTTTCCCTAATCTATGCAAAAGAAAAGAGAATATTTTTAATATCCCTTCTACTTGCTTTAACAATAATAATTATCCAGACAGTATTAATACTAATCTTTAATTCCGGTCTTTTCGTTTACACTGTTGATGATTCATACATTCATTTAGCATTAGCTGAAAATATCTTTAAGGGTCATTATGGTATAAACCTCAATGAATATTCTTCTCCATCATCCAGCATAATCTGGCCATTTATTCTTGCACCATTCTCAGGGTTTAGCTTTGGTTACTATATCCCTTTTATTATCAATATTTTAGCTGCTGTTGGGACCTTGTATATATTCTGGCTGATAATAAAAAATATTTTCTTTGTTGATAAAATGAGGTTGAACAGCGCTGCTCTTCTTTGCTTAATACTATTAATCATTGCAACAAACTTAGTTGGTTCAATATTTGGCGGAATGGAACATCCATTACAGGTATTCTTCACGGTTATTATAATATGGGGACTGATAAATGAAATTCTAAACAAACAAATTTCAAAATGGCTTATTGCTGCTATAATTATTGCTCCATTAATCCGGTATGAAAACCTTGCATTATCTTTTATTGTATTGTTTTTCCTTTACATCCGTGGATATAGAAGGAAATCCATTATTTCATTAGCAACTATTATATTATTGATGGGCGGATTTTCAATTTTTCTTTTGAGCATGGGACTTAAACCGTTACCACTATCGGTTTTAACAAAACTATCTGCTGCTTCTTCAGATGGAAATATTCTCTCAATATTTGAAAATTTAAAAAATAACCTTCTTAGCCCAAGATGTGCTCTGTTATTTATTGGCATGTTATTCCTGTTTCGATTTTCCCTATCATTAAAAAGTAATAAAAAAGAGAGTTTGCTTGCAGGATGTTTATCTTTTGCAATCCTGATGCATTTGCTTTTTAGCAAAGATGGCAGGTATGTAGTTTATATATGGACAGCAACACTATTAATATTCCTTTTTCTATATAGGGATAGATTAATAAAAATAATAATTGATAATAGCGTTATAAAAACAACTACTTCTGCTACAATAATTATTTTAATTGTTTCTTATAGTTATATCTATGGTACAATAATGATTCCGGTTGCATCAAACAATATTTATGAACAGCAATACCAGATGCATCGCTTTGTGACTGAATATTATAAACAACCTGTTGCTGTAAATGATCTCGGATATGTTGCCTACCAAAATGATAATTATGTTCTTGATCTTGTTGGGTTAGCATCTTTGGATGTTCAAAACCTAAAGAGAGAAACCAACTCACATGATTGGATGAATAAAGCAACCAGCTTACATAATGTAAAATTTGCTATGATTTATGATAAATGGTTCGATGCGTTGTCCGCAAACTGGAATAAAATTGCAGAGATGCATCTTGGCAAAATAAAAATGGCGCCAGCCGAAAGTATTGTTGCATTCTACATTCTTGATAATGAAATAAAAAAAGAAGTGACTTCACAGCTTAAAAAATTCAAAGAGACATTGCCTTACGGTGTAAAATTAATAATTTGGGAATGATTTTTATCTTTACTAAAGATATAATTTTAATTTATAAAGGTTCAAAATGAAATTATCTTTTCCGCTTATTTTTTTGTTTGTAATATTTTCCATTAACCTGGGTGCTACTCAATTAATCGATCGTCCAACAGATGGACGACAGTATGAAACTCTCACTTTGGGTTTTGAAGAGAGTCTAAATTTTCAAAATCCTTTTGATCTTGAAACAAACAAAGTTGAACTTCATATTCAGCAGCCGGATTTTTCAAGATTGGTTCTCTCCTTTTTCTATGATGGATTGAACGAAAATAATATTGAAAGATGGGAAGCCCGTTTTTCACCAAAACAAGCCGGCACTTATTTCTTCAGTTTTGTAATTAATGGAATTATCCAGGAACAATTTGAATTACCTGTTGAATCAAATGATGAAGAACAACAAGGAGGATTAATACTCTCTGATAAATTAGGTGTTTTCAAATATGAAAGCGGTGAGCCATTCCGCGGAATAGGAATAAATGTTTGCTGGACAGGGGATTATGAACATTACTTTAAGAAAATGCAAGCGTCCGGAATGAATATGACTCGGATCTGGATTTGTCCCTGGCATCTTTCTTTTGAATGGCAGCAAACAGGATTAGGAAAGTATGACCTGAATTCTGCAAACCGGCTTGATAATATTCTTCAGCTTGCTGAAAAATATGGTATATACATTCTTCTTTGTATTGATTATCATGGAATAGCTCAGAAGGGACAGGGATATTTCAGAGAAAATAAATGGTTAGAAAATCCTTATAATAAAATTAATGGCGGTCCTTGTGCTAATGCCGAAGATATTTTTACAAGCAACAAGGCAAAAATCTTTTTTAAGAAGAAATATAAATATTTGGTTTCGCGTTACGGTCATAGTCCTTACATTGCAAGCTGGGAGTTCATAAATGAAGCAGATCTTATGGCAGGCAAATCTACTCAAGTAAACAGGTGGCATATAGAAATGGCAGAGTATGTTCAGTCAATTGATATACATGACCGTCTTGTCTCAACAAGTTCAACTCGCTCACACGTTGAAAAACTTGTTGATGCATTCAAATCTCCTGTGATGGATTTTGTAATGTTCCATATTTATAACAATCTTAATTTCGCACCTTACATTGTTGATCTTCATGAAAACACACTTGATTATTATAGAAAACCCGTTGCGCTTGGAGAGTTTGGCATTGATTACCGAAGTGCTGAAAGAACTTATAAAGCTGATTCCCAGGCCATAGGTCTGCACAATGCTATATGGGCCGGCTGGTTTAGTGAAACACCTATAATCCCTATGAGCTGGTGGTGGGATAATTATATTGACCCATATAATTATTGGTATGAATTCGTAAATCTTTCCCGCTTTGCAGAAAAAATGGATTTAAATGTCAATCATCTTGAGTTTAAAACAATAATTCCAGGCTTCCTGGAATCGGATTCCACAAAGCAGGTGCAAAGTATGATTCGCTGCATTTATTTTGGAGATGATGCTGCACTATGGCTTAAGAATGATTTTTATCAGTGGTCTTTAATAAGCGAAGGATTACTCCCAACTGAAACCGGCTCTTTAATACAGAATATTCCTGAACTTGTACCTGGGAATTATACAATCAACTGGTATGACCCTCAGTCAGGTTTATTTTCAGAAAATGAAATAGAAGCTGAAGTAAAAGGAGATGGAATACTTACACTAACAATTCCTTCATTTGTAAAAGATCTCGCTTGTTTGGTGACTAGAGAGGATTAAAATCTTAATACTCTATTTAAATGTGAAATTAGAATTTGAAAAGTGTTTGTTACCTTCCTGCCAGTGAGGCAGGTTTATAATTGGTACTTGAACTGTTTAGAGATAAAAATCAGAGGTTTATAAATGACAAAAATCCGCTGGGGTATTTTAAGTACAGCAAAGATTGGTACTCAAAAAGTTATTCCCGGAATGCAAAAAGGGAAGTATTCTAATATTAATGCAATCTCATCCAGAAATTTAGATAATGCAAAACTGGCTGCTCAAAGTTTAGGAATTCCAAAAGCTTATGGTTCTTATGAAGAATTGCTGGATGATAAAGAGATCGATGCAATCTATAATCCTCTTCCAAATCACCTTCATGTTGAATGGACTATCAAATCCTTAAAAGCAGGCAAACATGTTTTATGTGAAAAGCCAATTACAATGAACTATGAGGAAGCTGTTTATTTACAAAATGAAATCAAAAAATTTCCAGAGCTAAAAGTGATGGAAGCTTTTATGTACCGGCATCATCCACAGATACAAAAGGCAAAAGCACTTGTCGAAGATAACACCATTGGTGAGCTGAGAACTGTTCACACAATGTTCTCTTATTTTAATGATAATCCCGAAGATATCCGCAATAAACCAGATATTGGCGGTGGTGGACTTTTAGACATTGGCTGTTATTGTATTTCGATATCAAGATTTATTTTTAATAGCGAACCAAAACGGGTTTGTGCAGCAATTGAATATGATCCAAAATTAAAAACAGATCGCCTGGTCTCGGCAGTATTAGAGTTTAAAAAAGGTAATGCTGTTTTTACATGTTCAACTCAACTTACAAACCATCAGTATGCTAAAATATTTGGAACACAGGGAAGAATAGAAATTGAAAATCCATTTACACCTCAGCCTATTGATTCTGCGAAAATTATTCTGTATAAGGAATCGAGTAAAGAGGAAATTTCTTTTGAGCCGTGCGATCAATATACAATCCAGGGAGATTTATTTTCTGAGGCAATATTAAATAATATAGAGGTTCCTACTCCATTTGAAGATGCTGTAGCAAATATGAAAGTAATAGATGGGATTATTGAAAGTTCAAAGTCCGGGGCATGGATTGAACTATGATTAAAAAATATTTGTTTAAGTTTATCGAAATAAGAAAATTTGATGAAGGAAATATTTATCCAATAATTTACTCGCTCCTTGCCTCTCATAAAATAAAAAACTAAAATTGCCTAACCTTAAATGAAAGAATAACATTATGGATAAAAATCCTTTAACCATTCTTTGTATCTCCAGCTACGAAAAGGGCCATGATTTTATGAAAGAATGTAAAACACAAGGATGCAGGGTAATTCTGCTTACATCCAAAAGTCTTGAGAATGTAGCCTGGCCAAGGGAAAGTATAGATGAGATTTTTTTTATCCCCGATGTAAATAAAGCCTGGAATATGCGCGATGTTATTTATGGTGTAAGCTTTATGGCAAGGAATGAACGGATTGACAGGATTGTTCCCCTCGATGATTTTGATGTTGAGCGGGCAGCGGCTTTAAGAGAACATTTAAGAATTCCGGGTATGGGAGATACTACAGCAAGATATTTCAGGGATAAACTTGCAATGAGAACACGTGCTTCTGAAACAGGAATCCCTGTTCCCGAATTTCTCCACATACTTAATTATAAAAAAATAAATGATTTTACTCTAGATGTTCCTTTCCCTTATATGGTTAAAGCAAGAATGCTTGCAGGAGCTTATGGAATTAAGAAGGTTCATAACGTACAAGAATTATGGGATAGGATAAATTATCTCGGAGATGAACAATCCTTTTACCTGATTGAAAGATTTATACCCGGCAATATCTATCATGTGGATTCAATCATTTATGAAAGAGAAATAAGATTTGCCTGCGCATCAAAATATGGTACCCCGCCATTTGAAGTTGCACATGATGGCAGAGTATTTACAAGTATGACTCTCGATAACAATTCAGATGAAGCAATAGAAGTGATTAAACTAAATACCAAGCTGCTTAAAGCACTTGGGTTGCTTCGGGGAGTTTCTCACTCGGAATTTATAAGAGATGAGAAGGGTAAATTTTATTTTCTCGAAACATCTGCAAGAGTTGGAGGAGCTAATCTTTCTGTTCTTGTTGAAGCAGCTACAGGAATTAATCTATGGCGGGAATGGGCAAAGATTGAAATCCTGAAAGGAGATGGCGAATATAAACCACCTCCTGTTAAGAATGATTTTGCAGCTATTCTTTCATCACTTGCAAAACAGGAACAACCGGATCTTTCTTCTTATAATGATCCTGAAGTTGTCTGGCGTTTGAACAAAGAATACCATGCAGGTTTGATAGTTAGTTCATCAAAACAGGAAAGAGTAAAAGAGCTTGCTGAAAAATATACTCAGAAATTTTATGATGATTTTTTTACTACCGCAAAGATGGGTGAAAAACCAACCAATTAAATATGCTAAGTAAAAAACAACTTCGATTACTAGTTGCAAGAATAGACCGGATAGGTGACGTAGTTCTTTCAACTCCAATTCCGCGTGAAGTCAAGTCTGCAAAACCAGATAGTTATATTGCTGTTTTGGTAAGACAGGAAACAAAAGACATTTATTTAAATAATCCTTATGTGGATTCTGTTATTACGATTGATGATGATAAATGGGTTACAAAACCTTTCCGTAAAATGGTAAAAGAAATAAAGAAACATAAATTCACGCATGCTTTTATGTTGCTGCCGCAGGAAAGATTAAACTGGATTTTGTTCTGGAGCGGAATTCCTTTTAAACTTGGTGTAAGCCGCAAGCTTTACCAGTTTCTTTCTTTTACAAAATATGTAAGCAGGAATAATTATATCCCGCTTCGGCATGAAGCTGATTATTGCTTTGATCTGGTTAGGAGGATTGGAATCCAACCGAAAAGTATTAACCCGGAAATTTATCTGAGTAAAGAAGAAGAAATTAAAAAGGAAGAAATAAGAAAGAAATTAAAACACGAGGGAAAAATAATAATCGGGGTTAATTCAACCAGCGGCAAATCTGCCCCTAATATAACTTCAAAAGAATACAGGAAATTAATTGATCTGCTTTTAAATGATAAAAATTTCAAAGTTGTCATAACCGATCATATTCCGCCTGATGAATTAATGAATATAAACGATGTTACGTATATCAATATTGGGAAATCCTTCAGGGAAAAAATTATTAATTTCAGTACACTTGATGTTCTGATTTCTGCAAGCACAGGCTCCATGCATATTTGTGCCGCACTTAAGGTTAAGACCGTTTCATTATTCTGCCCGTTACCTGCTTGTTCGCCAAAATTATGGGGCCCGCTTGGTAATGAATCTGAAATAATTCTTCCTCAGGAAAATTATTGCTCTTTGGTTTGTTCCGGTGATCCGCATAATTGTGATTTCAGCGGTGAAGGAGGAATAAACAGCCAAATAATTATTGAAAGATTAAAATCATTTCTTAGCCGGGAAAATTAATCTGCAAGAAAATTTACTACATCCACGTTCACATAACTACTTTTTTTAGTTATCTCGGGAACTGGTATAAAATATTTCCCTCTTGACAGGTAACCATGTAGTTACGTATATTGGTAGCCAGAAGGTTACCAATTATTAATAATTAAAATTACAATGGCTTACAGGATAGATGATGTCTTTTCCGCTCTGGCTGATTATAACCGCAGGCAAATTCTTACTATGCTTGCTGATGCTAAAATGACGGTAAATGCCATCTCCGAAAAATTTAATATAAGCAGGCCGGCAATTTCCAAACATCTTAAAATTTTGTTGAATACAAATCTTGTTATTCAACTTCAGAAAGGGCGGGAAAGATATTACCAGTTAAATGTAGAACCTCTTAATGAAGTGCGGGAGTGGCTTGAGTTCTATGATAAATTCTGGGATAAAA
>Ga0105101_10001447_pt1 | contig 10347 bp, 6 predicted proteins | sample PPLLak21cMay2015_2_FD_87037 | JGI IMG/M metagenome (GOLD analysis project Ga0105101, IMG submission 87037) | Freshwater sediment microbial communities from Prairie Pothole Lake near Jamestown, North Dakota, USA - PPLs Lake P8 Core (1) Depth... | ecosystem: Environmental > Aquatic > Freshwater >...
CAACCTGCAACAATGGTACATCACCAATTCCGCTCCTTGAAGTAGTTGTCAAGCTCCGTTTTGGTCATGGGAAGCTTCCCGGGATAGTTATTAAGCCAGTTCGTGAAATCCTTTTTAATCTCATCGGTCCACTGGCTGTCAATCTGACCCGGCTTGTACTTTCCTTCGCGCAGCCTGAGATGTCCAAACTCATCGCGCAATGCTGTTACCTCGGAGGTGATCACCAGATCTTCAACAAGATGGGAAGGAATGAAGATAATTCCGTATTTCTTAGCCAGAACAACATCTCCAGGCAAAACAACGGCTCTTCCGACACGGATGGGAGCATTGATCGATACCAGGCTCATCTGCATGATATACGAAGGATCCTGTCCCCTTATCCATCCATTGAATCCCTTTATTTCGCTTAAACCCTCCTGGTCCCTTACGGAACCGTTGAAGATCACGCCTCTTTTGGATTTTGCATAGATCGAATTGCCGAGATTATCACCAATAAGTGTTCCGTCAATGATCTTGCCATAACTGTCGGCAACATAAACATCACCATCAACCAGAACATCGATAGGCCAGGAGTTTGTACCACCCTGCTGAGCCCTGTTTTCGATCTTTCCCTGGGCTTTAACGTACTTTTCAAGATCGGGCCTGAGTGGCATATACTGTGCTGTCACAACACGGCCGGTCATTGGTTCGTCAGGATTAATGACCTGCCAGTCGCCGTCAAACTGGTTCTGGTACCCTTTATTGCGCAGTACACCCCAGGCTTCTTCTATTGAGATGTTTTTCAGTCTTTCAAGCAAAGCATCCGATACTTTTGGCCTGCCATCGGCGAATCGTTCACCGGTCCAATCAGAGGTAAGAGCTTTGATGTACTCAGGTGAAGACCCTACATTCTGCGCTTCAAGGAACAGGCTGCCAGCAATGAATACTATTAATATCAGTGATGTTTTCTTCATAAATATTTGGTTTTAAATTGGATTATTAAATACCGGTTAATTTGCATCCCACCAGACCGGTTTTGAAATTTCCTCTTCCCTCGACATGTTTGCACTCCAGCCCAGGCTGGTGAGGGCAAGATTAAGGTTGTCGAGATTGTTCGACCGCTCATTTTCAACATATGCATACCTTACCGGCATGTGCGCACTGGCGGAGTTATCAGGCAGGCTGAGGTTCATCCGGCGCACGTTGAACCACGATTCAGTCGGATTCAAGTATAATGAAACCCACATTTCCTCAGCAAGTCTTTGTCTGGCTGCTGCATCGGTTCCCAACGGGTGTGCTGCTAAATATGCAGTTATTTCGTCCTGCGTGATCCTTTGAGTCTCAAGCAGTCCGCTGTAGGAACTTAACTGGGTCATATTTGCAGTAATAGCAGCTTCATAAGCAGCATCAGCAGTTGTCCCGGTGGCCCAACCGTTAACGGCAGCCTCGGCGATCAGATAATTCATTTCAGCCGCAGTCAGGATTACAAGTGGCATATCCATTATGAAAAGGAATGGATTGGGGCTGGTGTAGATCTGGTGATATTCAGCAAGCGATGGAGCCGGATTGGCATTGGTTCCGTGGACCATTCCGGTTGCCAGTGTAAGATCCCAGTTCCACTTTGTGACATCCCTCCAGTAAGTTTGCATATTGGAAGCGGTAACAGCTGTGATTGAGGGATCAAGCCTGCCTCCGAATATTACTTTCATCCTGGGATCATTCATGGTCTTCAGAAAGTTGACAAAATATTCACCAAGCTTTACATACCGTTCAGGATCACCTGACGGAGAACCTTCAAAGAAGGAACTGTAAGGGCTTTTTTCGCTGTTCATCCCGTCTTTTGTCTGAAGTGTCCAGTTGTCAGCGTTATCTGTTATTACTCCGCCGGCAATTGCTTTCTCTGCATATGTTTTTGCCATGCCGGCATCAGCAGCTGAAGCTCTCATGGCCAGGCGCAGCATAAGGGAATATGCATATTTTTTCCATTTGTTCAGATCACCGTTATAAACGATATCCCTGGTTTTCTTTGCATCATTGTTCCCTTTCCAGTTGAACGGAATGAGAGCTTCGTCATCACTGATTGCCTGAGTTTCGGCATCGAGTGTCTGAAGCATGTATTCGTAAATATCCTCCTGCTTGTCATATTTTGGTTTCATGTTTAGGTTGATATATGCCTGGCAGGCTTCTGAGACCGGAATATCTCCATAGAAGTCAGTAAGACGTTGCAAAACGGCAACTTTCATAATACGCGTCATCGCAAGGTTGTTTACCAGGTTTGGATCTTCCTGTTTTACCAGGTAATCTTCAAGCGCTACAGCCATTTTAAGTGCTCCCGAGTAGACACCCCATGGACTGTCATTAAGGCCCTGGTCAAACTGGTACAGGCCGCCCATCAGCATCAGATTGGAATATGTAGCATAATATTTAACATATCCGCCTTCGAGCCTCACCGGATTTCCTCCGGTTGATCCACGTCCATGGCTTATCAGAAGGTTGGTGAACATCATCGACATATCTGAATTCTCAGGTGTCAGAAGGTACTTTGGATCATCAAGGTCGGTCAGAAGATCCGTATCGCATGAATAGCCGCCGAACAATATCATTGCGGCAAACATAATTCTGAGGAATATCTTATTTTTCATAGTAAGTCTTATTAGAAGTTAACATTCAGATTCAGCGTGAAAGAGCGTAAAGCCGGCAATGCACGGTTGTTTATTCCGGTGGCTCCTCCCGTACTTGGATCTCCGTTCGGAAGGTCATTATAGATATCGAAAAGGTTACGTCCTACAAGCGACACATTCACATTCTGAACGGGAAGGTTCCTGAGAACCGATTTTGGTATATTGTATCCAAGCATCAACTGGCGGAATTTTGCATATGATGCATCAAAAACTACCATTTCCGAAACGCGTTTTGTATATCCTTCACGATAGTAGTTTTCAAAATGCTTTACGTGATATGGAATTTCGTTGCCTGCAACCGGAACATCATTGGGCAGGTTTGCAGCCGGATTCGCATTGATAGTATATCCCTCGGCCGAGGAGAGATTTTGATAATCCGGGATGTCAGCCGTCCATGCATTATAAACTCCGGAAAGGAACAATCCCACGTCGCGTCCCGGCAGAGTCTGAATGCTCTGGCCTCTTTCAATCATTTCTTGTTCTGCCTCAAAAGCCACCTTTGCACCCCACTTGCCGTCAATCTGAGCCGTCAGTGAAAATCCTTTCCAGGTAACCGTTGAAGTCAGGCTGGCAGTATTCGGATGTGTCCCATAACCCAGAAGTGTTTTTTGGGCATCCCTGGCCGGACGCCATGACTGATGGGCCTGTCCGTTATAGTTGAATGTCCACCTGTCCCATGCGGGTTGTCCGTCTACCTGCTTTTGTGTATAACCGAATATTGCATAAGGACGGGATCCGACAATCTGTTTAACATCAATGCCTCCTCCGATGCCGACTGATCCGGCGCTTACTTCCGAGACACCTCCAAGGTCGAGTATTTCACCCACATTGTGGGCATAAGCCAGGTTGAGTTCCCAGTTAACCTTCCCGGCTACCGGCACAAGGGTCAGCATTATTTCATGACCTTTATTTGCGATCGCTCCAAGGTTAACAGTTGCACTTCCATAGCCGGAGCTGGAAGGAAGGGTTACCCCAACGATGTCGTTTGTCGTTTTTTTGTCATAATACGCATAATCGAGTCCGATCCGGTTATTAAAGAATCGGAAGTCAAATCCGACCTCATACTCCCGGGTTTCATAAGGAAGCAGGTTTGGATTGGCAATACTTCCGGGCAGACTAAGCAATGGCGTTCCCAGATATCCGGTGGCGTCGAAGTTGTAACCGATCTTGGTTGAATACGAACTTGATCCTCCGCCCACTTCGGCATATGATGCCCTTAATTTTGCAAATGACCACCATTCCGGCAGGGTAAACTGATTGTTCAAAAGATAGCTTACTCCTACACTCGGATAGAAGATACTGTTGTTGGCAGGCGCAAGGGTAGAGAACCAGTCATTCCTGCCAGTTGCGGTCAGGTAAACAATATCCTTATAGGAAACTTCAGCGCTTCCGTAAAGGGAGTTTATTCCCGACTGGCTGAAACCTACATCTGTATAAAGCTGGCCGGCGTTTGTAATTACATGATAAAAAGGTATAAGAAGCTGATCACCTCTGATCCCGTCGCGGTTGTACTTGCTCCTCGTGACGCTTCCTCCGAACATTGCATTGACACCAAAGGAGCCGAATGATTTATTAAAGACCAGGGAATAATCTGCATTCATCTGAACATCTGTCGTCGTATATTCCTGTACTGCCCCGGTTCCGGCCACATTGCCCCGAAGAAACCCGTAGGCATCAATATTTGTGACCTTTACGGTGCTGGTTTCTGTCCCGATCCTCCCGGTGGCAAACAACCAGCTTGTGAAGTCGTACCGAACGTTGGCCGATGCCGAAACTCTTTCTCTTTTGTCATTTTCCGAGTCCTGGTACGCTGACCAGTACGGATTCTGATAATAATCGTTCGTACTGAATGGCAGCATCCATCCGTCAGGCTTTGCACCCCATTTATCAGTGTCGCCCTTGAGCCAGTTAATATCCCATGACGTGGGAATAAGTGATAGCATCTGGATGTAACGGGCAGGATTGACCCTGTTTTTACTACTTGAAGTGGAATAGTTGACCCTGGCTTCAAGTGTTATTTTCTTACCGAATTTGCTGTTTGCGTTCAGGTTAACAGTCTGCCTGTTCATGTCGGAATTCGGTATTGGCGAATTATAGCGCATATCTGAGAAGGAAACCCGGAACTTCTGGTTCTCGCCTCCTCCGTTAAATGAAATATCATTGCTGAGAGTTGAACCTGTCTCCATGAATTCATCCCAGTGGTCTTCCCTGTATGAATATACAACAGGAATTTCAGGATTATCATTAAAAAATATGCCAAGGTTGCTTCCGTCATATTTTGGTCCCCAGTTCCGGTGAACCTCCTGGTTCCACGTGGTCTGATAGACATCGCTGTTATCTCCGTTCGATCCTGAATTGCCGTACAGGGTCTGGCGTCCCCTGTAAGGATTCACATAGTTCTCAAAACCGTAGCTTCCGTTATAAGTTATTCCTACTCCCCTCTGGCTTGTCCCTGATTTGGTAGTGATCAGGATAACACCATTTGAAGCCCTCGAGCCGTATAATGCTGTTGCAGCTGCACCTTTCAATACGCTCATGCTCTCAATATCATTCGGATTCAGGGTGGTGAGCGCATCACCGAGGTCACGTCCGCCGATACTTGAAGAAGCCCTTGTGATTGGAACTCCGTCAATAACATACAGCGGATTGTTGTCGCGGCTTATGGATGTGTTCCCGCGGATTGTAACCCTAGAGGAACCTGCCGCACCTGTTCCTGCCATGTTAATGTCAACCCCAGCAATTTTCCCCTGAAGCGAGTTCATCAGGTTTAGTTCAGGAACCTTCTGGATATCATTTCCCTTTACTTCGGCCGCTGCGTAGCTCAAAGCTTTGGTTTGCCTTTTGATGCCAAGAGCGGTAACCACGACCTCATCCATCTGTAGCATTGTTTCAACCAGTGAAACATTGACAACAGTCTGAGTTCCCACCACTACTTCCTGGGTGATAAACCCGATAAATGAAAACTGGAGGGCCGCCCTGCTGTCTGGTACCGTTATTGAATAGTCTCCATCAGAATCAGTTACAATTCCTATAGTGGTCCCTTTCAAAACTACAGATACTCCAGGAAGCCCAAGGCCGTCTGCTGAACTTGTTACCTTCCCGGTCACTGTCGTTTGTGCAAGCACGACCTGTAAACCCGCAAACAGCAGGAATACAAGTGAAATCACGATTTTTCTCATAATTGAAAAGATTAGGTTAGAAAAGTTTAGGTTAACTGTGAAGCTATAAGGAAATATACATATAAATTTTAAATTTAGTAAAGAAATATCATACATTCTCTGTTGTCAGACCCTTTAAACTCACACATCCATTCCAAAACGGATAAAATGCCAGAATTATCCTGTACGAATATTGTGTTTAATTTCTGTTTTTCCTATCATCTTCTCTTGTGAAATCTTAATTTTAAGTTTTTTTAATAATTCATAATACCATATTTTTAATTATGAAATCAAAATACTCTGTTTCAACCCGCCTCATGTTTTTTATGCTGATTGGCTTAGGCTTTCAGGATCTTAGTGCAATTACTGTCCGGCAATGGGAGGTTTTCAGCCTGTCGATCGTGTCAGATAAAAAATATGAAAATCCCTACGCCGGCATTCCTGTCTCAGGAACCGGCGACCTCGTTTATGTAACTTTTGAAGGGTCCTCCGGCGAAGCAGCTGGTAAACAAATAAAGATCAAGGGTTTCTGGAACGGGGGAAATGAGTGGAGGGTGAATTTTGCTCCACCGAATACCGGAGTCTGGAAGTACAGAAGCTTTTCTGCCGACCGGGGCCTGAATGGAAAGAGAGGAAGCCTGGAAGTAGCAGGCTGGAGTGATGTAGAAAAAAAGGAAAATAATACCAGACGGGGTTTTGTCAGGGTATGCGAAAAAGGCGAAAATGCAGGTCATTACTTTGAATACTCTGATGGCCGGCCCTTTCTCTGGATAGGAGATACATGGTGGAACTGGACCAAAAGGAGCATTAACCCGGAAACTTTCAGGAATCTTGTCGACGACAGGGCAGAAAAGGGATTTAATGTCGGCCAGCTTTTTGTTGCTGCAAACGGCTGGGGCAGGGAGAGCTCCCTACTGGATGAGACATTTACAAAACCAGATACAGAGCATTTAAAACGTGTCGAAGAGATGATCCAATATGCCAACTCCAGGGGAATCACCGTGTGGATCCACGGCTGGTGGACCCGCGAAGACATGAATTCAAAAATAGGAGAGGAGAAGATAAAGAGGTACTGGCGTTATCTGGTACACAGGTTCAGCGCATATAATGTGATATGGGTGGTCTCAGGCGAATACAATATGTACAATTATGGAGGCTTTAGCATTGACTTCTGGAAGGAGCTGGGAGCAATGATAAAGGAAGAGGATCCCTATGAAAGGATTGTAAGCCTTCATCCGACGCCCCCGTTCTGGGACGGCGGTGCAGAAGGACCCCAGTGGTCCACAGGCAGTGTTATGCATGCTGAATCATGGCTCGATTATAATCAAAGCCAGGTTGGACATGGAAGATACGCCAACGAGATGATCCCGCTTATAATTACTGAGGATTATCAGCGATTACCTTCAAAACCGGTCGTTGTAACAGAACCATGGTATGAATTCATTGAGGGAAATCCGACCGGTCTCGATATAAGATTCGGTGCATGGTCGGCAATCCTGTCCGGAGCTGCCGGCCATACATACGGTGGGGGGCACGTATGGCTGGCCCACCTGCCTGAATCACCCGGCGGTGGCGGATCCTGGCCGCTTGAAAAAGGATTCGAGCGGAATACCCTCGATTATGAAGGGGCAGTGTCGATGAAGCACCTTGCAGATTTTTTCAGCGATATTGAGTGGTGGAACATGAAACCACTTCCCGGACTTGTTGCGGAATATCCTCAGCCGTTCTGCCTGGCAAGGCCTGGGCAGGAATATATATTATACCTCAGGTATGGAGGAACCGTAAAACTGACGATGGACAAATCTTCAGCTTCATCAGTTTATAACTTTTACTGGTTCAATCCGGGTAACGGGACCCGTACGGAGGCAAAAACTGTCAACGGTGCAGGAATTGTGGAATTTCATTGCCCCGAATCTTACCCCGGTACCAGAGATTACAAGGATTGGGTCTTACACATCAGAAAAGAATAACCGGCAATCCGGGTCTTAAAAGTCTATCATTGCCTTCATCACTCCGTCGCTGTAAGCGGAAACCAGATCAAATGCCTCTTTTGTCCTTGAAAACGGGAACCTGTGGGTGATCATTTCTTCGATCCGAATTTTCCCTTCACTCATCATGTCGAGCGAAGATTGAACACAATCAACCTGCCTGCGGATAAACTGTATAGAAATCTCCTTTCGCCTGGTATTTTCAACATTAAGCGACCACCTGTCGAATTCAGGAATTCCTACAACAATAAGTTGGCCTCCGGGTTTAAGAAGAGTAACGGCATGATCGAGAGCCTCCTGTTGTCCGCAGCATTCAAACACTACATCCAGTCCAAGCGGTTCCTCATTAAGGATCCCTGAAACAATATCAGTCTTAAGCGGATTTGATGAGAGCGCACCACCTTCTTTTGCGGATATGGAAAGCCTTTCATCTATTTTATCTGTTACATAGATCCGGTCTGCACCGCCGGCTTTCAGTGCAAGCATGACACTCATGCCGATCGGTCCGAATCCAAGGATACCTGCCCTCCGGTTTCTGACATTCCCGGATTTTTTAACGGCATATACTCCTATTGCAAGCGGTTCGGATATGGCGCCATGATCATGGTTAAGGTTCTGCTGCAACGGAAAACAGCTTTCTTCAGGCATGACTATATATTCCATCAGGCATCCCTCAGCCTGCCCCGGACAGCCGAGAAAACGCAGTTTCCGGCAGGTGTGATGTCTGCCTGCAAGGCATTGGTCGCACTCGCGGCATGGCATTGCCGGCTCAATGGCGATTGCATCACCCGGTTTTACCCTTTTTACCGCATATCCCGTTTCAACAACGACACCCGCTCCTTCATGCCCGACGGTGAAAGGAAATTCAACTTTCTGCGAGCCTATCCTTCCCTGCGTGTAGTAATGAATATCTGAACCGCAAATACCTACAGCACTCATTCTTATTTTGACATCTTTCGGTCCGGCAATGACAGGTTCAGGAATTTCCTTCATCTCCATCTGCCTTATGCCGGTGAGCTTCATTGCTTTCATAGTCCGAAAATTAATTATTGGAACAAATATAATTTTTGTAAATTCATATTCTGATTTAAACAAGGAAATAACACTGGAAAAATGAGAAAAATTTATGCAATAGGAGAGACAGTTTTTGATATCATCTTCAAGAACGGCCAGCCGCAGGCTGCCAAACCGGGAGGAGCAATGCTGAACAGCGCCGTGTCGCTGGGGCGCATGGGCTTGCCTGCTTCTTTTATCAGTGAATACGGGAACGACAATGTCGGAAGCCTCATCGACAAATTTCTATCGGAAAACCGTGTGGAATCGGGTTTTGTCGATCGCTTTACAGACGGCAAAACCGGATTGGCGCTTGCTTTTCTCGACGAAAGGAATGATGCCTCTTATACTTTTTATAAAAACTATCCCGTGAAAAGGCTCAATATTGAATTCCCGGTTATACAAAAAGATGACATAATCCTGTGCGGCTCAATTTATGCCATAACTTCAGAGATACGCGATAAATTCACGGCATTTACAACTGCTGCAAAGAAGAACGGCGCCATTGTAATCTACGATCCGAATTTCAGGCCTACTCATTCTTCCGACCTTGAAAAGCTGGTTCCGTTAATTACAGATAACATGCGGACAGCTGCAATAGTAAGGGGATCGGACGAGGATTTCAGGAATATCTTCAGCTGCGAAACTCCCGATGAAGCCTGGAAAGTTGTGAACCGTTATTGCAGTTGCCTTGTATATACTGCCAACGCAGAAGGAGTATCCGTGAGAACAACAGGCTACAGCGGCAAATTCCCGGTCAGAAAGCTCACTCCTGTAAGTACCATAGGGGCTGGCGACAATTTCAATGCAGGTATGATAGCTGCCATTTACATATCGGGAATTACACGCGATCAGCTTGAAAGAATGGGAGAGGAGGAGTGGACCAAAGTAATCTCAATGGGCGTTGATTTCGCGTCCGAGGTTTGTATGAGTTACGATAATTATATTTCCCGGGAATTCGCTGATAAGATAAAACCTGTTTTGTAGCTCCGGTGGATTAGATCGGCTTACCGTTTTCGAGGAGGTATTTTTCAGCTTCGTTGCACCAGATAAAGTTATTCCTTGCGATGATCTCATGCAATCCGGCATAAAACGGATCGCTTCTGCCTTTTTCCTCCAGTCCGTAAAGTGAAACAAGCGGCATCGAAATATTGGTGTAGATGAGTTTTTTACCGCCGGGTATCCTCGGAAGGTTTAATGTTGTATCAACCACGGCATCCAGACCCCCGACATGAGTGATCATCACAGCCGGATTGATCCGTCCTTCCTGCATCAGATTCAGCGATTCCCTCATATCACCTGTATTGCCTCCTGAGGTTCCCACAATATGGGTAAAAGCATAATGAACGTTATAAAAGTTAAATTCTGCTCTGAATTCCGGGTTTGTCGGGCCGGCGAAAAAGTTCAGGCAACCGTCAAATCCGAGTATCGCATCTCCCTGTTCAACAACCTGTTTCACTGGTGCAAATACAAAGACATCGTCAAACC
>Ga0105101_10001452_pt1 | contig 10322 bp, 8 predicted proteins | sample PPLLak21cMay2015_2_FD_87037 | JGI IMG/M metagenome (GOLD analysis project Ga0105101, IMG submission 87037) | Freshwater sediment microbial communities from Prairie Pothole Lake near Jamestown, North Dakota, USA - PPLs Lake P8 Core (1) Depth... | ecosystem: Environmental > Aquatic > Freshwater >...
CTGACCACATTTGGCCGGTTAGATTATAATTAAGGCATTAATTTAAAATTAATTCCGTCTTAATCCAATCTTAATGATATTCTAAGAACTGTAAAATAACTTTGAGTTTTGAGGTCTTTTGATTAATACGCTTGAAACAAATATTTTCCATATTATTTATTGCATTGATCTTAGCTCAACCCATGAATAAGATCTGGATTGTGGTTTCATTCAGTATCAATCACAACTTTATCGCCACCAACTTATGCGAAAAGAGGGATATCCCTCAAAATCATTGCAATGGGAATTGCTGGCTAAAGAAAGAACTTAATAAAGCTAATGACACAGGTACTAATCAGCTTCCGTCTTCAAAAATTGTAATACCCGAAGTTAATTATTTGTGCCGGGGTGGCGAATGTAAAATGAAGAATAATTTACCAGTTAGAAGTTTTAGCTATGGATGCTATCTTAAACAGATTCACCTTTCAGGTTTTATAGGAGACATCTTTCACCCTCCCAGACAAAAATCGGTTTAGTCTTTTCAGGTAAAAATCCATTCAGGATTTAAAATCTAATTATTTATCACTCAACCATGGCGTTGGCATAATTGCCAGGGAAAGAGTATTAAGCCAAAACTCAGTAACAAGAACAGCTGCATCTGTTTTGGGTAAGGTATTATTTTGACCTGCTGAAAAATTATGAACTATATAAACGATTCACAAAATGAAAAAGAAATCAGTTATAATTATTATAACAGGAGTTGCTACAATAGCAGTCTGTACTATTGCAGCAATGTATACGCCTCCGGGATTTGGACATTCAGTTACCATGGTGACCAGGGATGGAGGAATTTCCAGACATCCTGTCCTGCTCGGATTAAATATGGAAAAATATGTGATCCTTGTAACAGGAACGGTAATACCTCCATACCGTGGCGGATTCAGGATAGTCCTTGAAGGAGACCCGAAAATTGAGCATAAAATTTATTCAAGCTACCCACCAAAATTACATCTTGGGATGAATCATTTTCATGATTTCGGGAATGATACGATCACAAACATATCTCCCCTGGATAAGTTCACCCTGGCAGTCAGCATAGAACCTCGGCAAAGAATAAAAGAGGAGTCAAATTACGAGCTTAAGTTTTACGACTTGAAGTCTGATAATCCTGTCCTTTCAGTTCCGGTATCTTTTATGGAACTGGACAATTTCAATATTTCGAAAAAGGCCAGGAGGCCATATACGGAACAATGTGAACATTTAACCGGTGAAATGAATAAGAGCAAAATATCAAGCAACTAAACTTGCTCTCTTTTGAGATTCAATAACTAAAAATTCCCAAAATGAAAATATCAAATCAAAAAAAGAGATTCTTAATAATAATTCTCGCAGTACTGGCCTTCCTTCCTCCTTTGGCTTTTGTACCAAGATTTTTCGGTTCTATGAGTATATGCGGTTCGCCATTTTGCATGAGAATGCTATTAAGTTTCGAAGGATTCTCTGCGATGAGCAAGACTCTGTTCATGGGACTGTTCCTGATAGTCACAATCTTTATTGTTTCATTTATTGCAGGGCGGTTCTGGTGTTCCCATGTTTGTCCTATAGGTGGTATTACCGAAATCGGCAGCAAAGCGGTTCCTGATACGATGAAAATCAATTATAAATGGATCCCGGCTCCTGCCGTAAGATATAGCTATCTGGCAGCTTTCCTGTTCCTTCCTGTACTGGGAGTTGGAAGCTTATGCTGCAGTTATTGTAACTTTTCCATAATATCCTCATTGTTCGGTTCTGTTACAAATCCTGCAAGCCGGGTTCTGTTAGCAGGATTTGGAGGGATCACTGACATACTGCTCCTGCTATTACTCGGAATTTTTGCTGCCGGTGGCCGGGCTTACTGTAATTTCCTATGTCCAATTGGAGCAATTGATGCAATGTTTAACTGGCTGGGTTCCAAAATTAGATTCCTGAAAAGGATCAGGATAGACCAGTCAAAATGTAATTCCTGTAATCAATGTATAAAAGCTTGTCCTGTGTGGGCTATAGAAAAATATTCCGATAATTCAGTGAAAATAAATCAGCTTTCATGTATTCCATGTAAAATATGTATAGAAAAATGCCAGCAAGATGCAATTTCATATCAAAAGGAAGAATATTTATCAGAAAAGGATTTAATAAAATCAGGTTCGGTTTATTTGGAACCTCATTAGCCCTTCCTGCATTAATATTCAATAATTGCAACGGATCCTGTGGAAACTGTTACAGGTGTCTTGCTTCAGCAACACCACTTTTTGTAATGGCTGCCATTCTGTTAACCAGAAGGATACGCAATCACAAAAAGGCAATTCCGGATCCTGCAACAAATATAAGTTTCAATCCTACAAAAAAAGTCTAAAAATGAAAACTATACTTTTTCTTATTCTGCTTTTTTCTCTTGGTATCCAAATGACCTTCGGTCAATACAGAGTCGAGGGAACGATTAGTGATGCAGGGACAAATGAAGGACTGCCTGGTGCCTATATAACAACTTCCAACAGGAGTCAGGGTGCAATTTCTGACAGGAACAGTCATTTCATACTTGAGTCAGCTGAATGGATTGACTCCATAACAATTACATTCGTTGGTTATAAGACAACGAAACTTAAAGTAAACTCAGGGTTTCTGAATGTCCAGTTGGAACAATCTCAAAATGAGCTTAACCAGGTAGTAGTTTCTGCACAGAGAGAGAATCAAAGCAGGACCAGTGCTCCGATTGCTATAAGTCTGTTACCTGCGAAGGTAATCGATGAAACTAAAGCAACGGAAATATCCTCTCTGTTGAATAAGGTGAGCGGCGTGTTGGTCGCTAATTTTGGCAGCGAAAACCAGTCAGTGAGTGTTCGCCAGCCCCTTTCATTCATCAGGACCCAGCTGGTTACTCTGGAAGACGAGATTCCGATCAATCCCACTACTATCGCAACTTCAAGCAATCTAAAGGAAATAAATATGACTGCAATAAAGTCTGTAGAGGTGTTGAAAGGTCCGGCATCTTCAATATATGGCAGTGAAGCCGTCGGAGGTACGATAAATTTTATAACCAAGAAACCATCCGTTCTGCCGACAGCTGCTATCTCGCTGCAGACAAACGATATGGGTTATAAAAGAATTGACTTTGAAGCATCCGGTACTTCAAATAAACTGGGAGTATTTGCAGGAGGCTATACGGCTACATGTTCGGATACGTACAGGAATTATTGTGATTTCAGAAAGACGGCAGGTCTTATAAAAGGTGTATACAATTTCAGGGATGATATAAAGCTTACAACAACTTTAAACTATATCCATCACAAAGTAAATCTTTCCGGAAGCCTTGACAGCACTATTTTTTATACAAATGACAAATTTAATCAATATACCTTCTGCTATTCTGATCTTACAAGTGTCAGGGCAAGTGCCCGTCTTGACAAGCAATGGAATAAAAATGACAAGACTTTCTTTACATTACATTTCAGGAGGAGCAATGAGGACCAGATCCCTACATATTATATTCAAAGGATATATGGAGGCCCTCCTCCCGCCAGGTACAAAGGTGAGTATATTGAATCGGGTTACGAGAGTTATGGGCTGCTTATCCAGCACCGGCATAAATTTAATTTCCTCGATGCTCAGCTGATTACCGGATTAAGTGCAGATCTTACTCCCTACACATACGTCAGCAGGGCGATTGATGTTACCAGGGAGGATGATCTGTATACAAGTTATTCAAAGACTGATACCTTCGTTCAGGATTTTAATGCCGACCTGTTTAATTCTGCCGAATACCTCATATTTGAGGTATCACCTGCCAGAAAGCTAAAGGTCACATCAGCATTGAGATACGACAGACTCGATTACAACTATAGGAACAACCTGCCTTCGACAGCAATTTCAGGAGCACCGGATGATATAAACACATTTGATCACCTGAGTCCGAAATTGGGAATTAATTATAACTTAAGTGGCAACATAGGTTTTTATGGGAATTACAGTGAGGGATTTGCCCCTCCCTTGTTTTCACAGTTATATAAGGCAGTAATTGTCCCTGTATTGAAACCTGCCAGTTACAATAATTATGAAATTGGCGGATGGCTGAGCTTTAATAAAAACAAGGGTTATCTGGATATAAGCGCTTATCATTCCGATGGAATTAATGAAATTGTTTCTGTACTCCTTGCCGATGGTACAAGTCAGAACCAATCGACAGGTAAAACACAACATGCGGGGATAGAGTATTCAGTGAGATATACGTTTTTTAATCAGTTTGAAGTCCGGCTGAACGCTGCCAATTCTGTCCATAAATTTTTACAGTATGTCTACCAGGATAAGGATTACAGCGGTAATTATATGAGCTTAGCCCCGAAATTCGTCGCCAACTCAGAGGTCACCTGGAAGCCGGCATTTTTAAAGAATTTCCGGATTGGAGTTGAATGGGAGAAAATCGGCAAGTACTGGGTCGATGAATTGAACACACGGCAATATAAGGGTTACAGCCTTTTCAATCTGAGAACTGGTTATAAAATAAGGGGATTCAATGTATGGTTAAACATATTAAACTTATCCAATGATTTATATGCGGTCAGGGTTCAAAGGTCATCATATGGAGCTCAGGCAGTAACCTATGTCCCGGGTACAAGGCGTTCCTCATTCTTTGGTGTCGAATATAATTTTAGCGGTAAAAAGGGCTTATCGAGGTAATCCTGGCTGACGGATAAAGGGAGAATGACAGAGGATTCATCAGGAATTGATTCAATAAATTTAATCAGACCAACATCAGTATTTTAAAATAGGCTAACTTATTTATCATTCCCAATTTATATATATCTATTATCAATTAAAAACTCATTATGAAAAAAATTACTTTGATTATGTTTCTATTTATTGTCACAGGATTACTTTTTAATGTATTAGCTCAAAAACAAAAAGTTATCCTTTGATTGTGATCTGGGTGATGATATTGACGACGCTTATGCACTGGCTTTGCTTCTCGCAAGCCCGGAACTTGATATCCTGGGCATTGTAATGGATTATGGTAATACCCCTGAACGGGCACAAATTGCATGTCGGTTTGGTGGAGCCCTTCAACAAAGCCCCCGGAACAGATTCCCGGGGGCTGGTTATTTCAATGACGATTTATTTTATCGAAAAAACCGTGGCGAACTTATTTACTTCTTTACTTTTTTTTTGCTGCTTTTGGTTTAGTTAATTTCACTTTTTTAACTGGTGCAGCTTTTGTTACTGCTTTTGTTGCTTTTGTTGCTGCTTTTGTTGCCTTTGTTGCTGCTTTAGTCGCCTTTGTTGCTGCTTTAGTCGCTTTTGTTGCTGATTTAGATACTTTTTTTACTGCTTTTGTCGCTTTTTTTGCTGTTTTCATAATACTGAAGATTAATGGTTGTACAAAACTTTTATTTCAATTTATCAATTAATCCCAAAGATATAGTCAATTAAAATAATTTCATAAAATGATTTCAAATTACATTACAAAGGTGCAATCCCATAATCTAAGAACTATTACATAATTCCAATAATAGGTTACATCATTCACACATCCCCCAAAGCGTTGTGTTTATTGTTTTTAAGATTACTCTCCCGTTTCTGCATGTGGTGCATCAACGGGTTTTGATTGCGGGGATCCTGATTCTCTTAAATAAATTGAAAGAAAAATAATTGCAAAGACAGATAAAAATTCGCTTTCCCAATTTTCAAAAGTTGCCTGAATAAAATGACCTGTACTGAAATATTTAAACAGGGTTACAGGGTGATGATTATGCTCAAATAAAAATTCATTGTACTGTTTTAAACCCGTAAACGCCTGGCCTGACAAACTTATAAAAGCTAAAAGCAAGAAAGCAATGCTTAAGCTATTATTATAAATAAATGACTTTTTTTGTTCTGACATGCCGGAAATTAGCTATATCCATTTTATTAAAAAAGGTTTTGTTCCAGGAATTCGTTCCGGAATTCATAACAATTTAATACCAATTAACCGGAACGTTGAAGAAGAATTGGAAGCAGTGGATTATATTAACCTATAAAATATTGAATAAAGCAGGGAAGCAATACTTATTATAACTGCTATAATTGAAAACGCATAGGCCCCTTTTATTCTGGCCTTTAAGTCTTTTATTTCTAAAACATCTTTTTCTTTTTCATGAAGAACATCATCTTCTTGTTGCTTATCTTTTCTAAACTCTTCATCCAGACGTTTAACATATCCTCCTTCTGAAAGTAATTTTCTACCTGCTTCTGTGAGTTTTAATATGCTTCTATTGCCTGACGTATCGGTGGAATGTATTACATTCTCCCGGTCCATTTCTTTCAGGGATACATTGTAAATCGCTGATGGTACGTTTTCAAGCTTGAGTTCATCGTAAACCACTTCCGATGGTATGTTCTTTTTGGAATGATCGTTTAGATAGGTTAATATACTATCCTTTAATTGAGCAATTTCAAGACTATCCATAATTCAAATATTTAATTGATTTTATTTAATAAATATTCACAAACGCTTCCATGTAATGATTAAATTCACGCTTAATTGTTACCCGTATTTATTTGGCTCTTCTCATAAGCTTCCAGCCTTGCTTTCGAGAACCTGTTTTCTTTTTCCAGATTAGCAATCTTTTTCACGTAAAATGCATCAAATAATTCTGTGTTTTTTCTAACTTTTATATTTAGTTCAGTAATCCGCATTTCATTTGACTTGATTTTTAGTTCAACCTCGCTCTTGTTGAATGTTTTCCACTCTTTAGCGGTTGTCACTTTCTGCACTATTGTATCTGTATCCTTCTGAGCTGCATTCAAATCTTGAATGACATCCTGCACTTTAGCCTGGGCAGCTTCTTTCTTTTGGGTCGATGACTGATAGCCGGTGAACATTATTCCTGCCATAAGAGGTATCGTTAAAGCTGCAAGAAAAATCACTATTTTCATTTTTTTGATATTACTTCAAGTGAATGAATTTTCACACTATAAAGGTCGTCACCTCTAAACGGATAAGTGTTACACAACTTTTGAAAAAAGTTACATCATTCACACGTCACCCAAATCGTAGCGCCTATAGGTCATACTAATTTTGTGATGGTATTCCGCAAGATGACATTGGGCGATTTTCCAAATCGACTCAAAACCTCAATTCAGCAAGCTGATTTCGGACTGGAAACAAAAAATCCCCGGCACTTCGTGCTCAGGGATTTTGTTGAGGTCGGTGGCGGATTCGAACCGCCGTAAATGGTTTTGCAGACCACTACCTAGCCACTCGGTAAACCGACCATATGGTACAGGCTGCAAAGATAGAAAAAATCACAATACTTCAACCGGACATTCAAATTTGACGCGACATTAAGCCCTTCTCAAAGGGGTGAGATGACTTCTGACGGTTTTTTATTAAAGGTATTCTGTTCCCTGTTTTCGTTACATATCAAAAATTGCCGTGTAACCATGAATTTCACATATAGTTCACTGATCACTATGCGGAGCAAGGTAGGAGGCAGGCCTGCTTTAGCTGGCCGGGGGTTGCCCTCAGGAACTTATTTTATATCTGCATCACAACAATACAATCAGCGCCCTGAAATGTTCATCATTTCTGTTATGAAGTCGTCAATAGCAATACCCAATCCTTTTTATCCGGAGCTTTGAACTTTTGACCGGAGCCTGATGTGATAATAGCTGATCTGCCAAACTTTCCTGTGCGGGGATTAAACCACTTGCTCTCCATTAATCCGACACCTGGTAAATCCAGGGTAATGTTTCCACCATGTGGCAGATAAACGATATAGGTTTTCCCTTTTTCAAACATGCCTACTGCGTCGCCTTTTAACTCTAAAAATGGCTGCATCCGCCAGAATGTAATTGCCTGGAAGAACTTGTATAAAGTGGCCATTTGAGAGGCTGCTCCCTCATCTTTCACAATAAAAGTATAATGATTAGGTGCATCGATACGGTTCCAGATGTCACTATGTCCAATCGTTCCATGAAAACCAGCGGCAAAGTATCCTCCTGCACATACGATTCGCCAGGCAGTGCGTCGCACTTTGTCAGTGTGATGAACTTGCTTCCTTCCTGTCGGGAACCCTCGCAGGTATTCATATCCATTCTCAGTATTAAGTACAGGTTTCTCAAAGCGGCGGTCAGCGTGAACGCTGGCAACCAGGTTAGGATCATCTCCCACCATGCAACCTGATTTTTCATCCCACGTGATTCCATTTCCTGATTGTCCTGTCTGTTGAGATAGAACATCCATAGCATCCACATTGCCAAAGAATTCACCGATACGCCAGGGGAAATCAATAGAATCCCGTGGACTTACACCATTACTGCTTGCCGAGATGACTGGATGCACTGTCACAAGATGATTATATGGATCATTCATTTTAATGAAGCGGGCTGTCGCTTTTACCCAATCTACATCACCGGGCAAGTCAAGCCTGTATTTACCATCAGGATGAGTTTCATATTCATTGGAAATTGTCCACATAAAAATATTGTCGAAAGCACCATAACGAGCCATAAGGTATTGTAGCCAAAGACGCTCCCGGGCAGTTGTCCATAGATGAGTATCGGTGAACGGAAGTCGGTAGAAATTCAGCAGAATCAATTCGGCATTCATACCGATTTCTCTCATTTGTTTCAACAATTCATCCAGACCGCGGAAAAAAACAGGATTAAAACTATCGAGGTCGGGTTCTTGCGCTGTTCCTCCCCAGGCCCAGTATGATGGGTCAATCAGTGCCCGTTCATGGCTATGGCCAACGCTCATACGCACAAAATTAAAACACTGTTCCCGTCGTAATTTCAGATAATCAGCCCGTAATACAGGAGTTATCGGACTGTCATCATGAAGTCCGTAACAGGTCTCTCCCATCGGGAAAAAGGGGGTACCATCGGAAAAAGCGAATGAGTAGGGATTTTCAGGATGAATTTGTATGAAACCATGACTTTGTGGGGGGGTGCAGCTTATGTTTCCACGCTGAAGCACTTCAACACCTTCACCCCGAAGCAGATAGTTCCATTCACCCTCTTCATCTGGTACAAAACGCAATCGCCATGTATTGTCTCCATCATAGAATCCATCAATCACCTTCGTTTTTCCTGAGGGTGAAGTGAAATCACCGACCAGTGTGGCATCATGAAACGGATTGGAATATTTTGTCCGGGCTTTAACAGTGAATTCGTGCATTTCATAACAGCGAAGTTCGAAAGCAGGCAGTTCTTTTTCAGCTGGAACGGAACCTTCCCTTATTTCTGTAATAGTTGTTAAAAAAGCATATGCAAAGTCAAAACCGGCCTTGTGTGCATCCTGAATAGTGAGATTCCACCAGGGGATTTCCCAGCCCCATACACGAGTTCCATATTTCTTCATGGCATACTGATGCACATTATTCAATGACAATGAACGTCCCTCCCAGTTGTATTTAAGAGGGGTAGACTCATCTCTCCATCGATGTCCCGCTGCACGTAAAGATGGAAATAACTGCATGAACCGGAGCCATGCCCGTGGGGAGGGTTGTCCATTTTCACCATCCGTGTAAAATACTACATTGTGGTCACGGGGTGCACCCCAATTATGCCATGTAACGGCGTATTCCGGCTGCAACCGATCCATTGTTTCGAAGATTAAACGCGCTGTAGCAGTCCCGCGAGTATCGGGAAAATCATATCCTTTGCGATATTCGAAACCATTAGCAACACCATCCACGTTGGTCATTGGATGCAGGATAAAAATATAGCGTTTTCTGAATTCTGCCGCATCATCGGATAGCAGGTACTCAATAAGACCTTCCATCGCGAAAGAGGAAAATGTTTCGTAGCCGTGCTCACGTGAATGCCAGAAAATCGTCTGTTTGTTTTCATCCCGAATATCATGATTGGTAATGGTCAACTCCCAGTGTTCACGATTACCATCGCTTTGACCAATCATCTTCTTATCAAGATGAGGGTGTTGCGGAAGTGTGTTAATGAATTTTAAATAGTCACCATAAGTATACCAGGGACTCAAACCGACTTTCGTTTCACCTGGAGTAACTTCAAAACTTATAGTTGCAACCCAGGCCTCAGAACTACCGTTCACTTGTTGCCAGGGTTCTCCCGGAGACTGAACAAAGATAAAATCCCGATAAGGCATTCCGGCTTCCGGTTTGTTATCGAAATCCGTACGTTTGCCATCGTCTGACAAATCAATGTGAAGAGTTACCTTTACTTTTTGGTCACTATTGTTCAGGCATATCAGATCCATGCGGGAGACCGGATGGTTCAATATACTTGATCCTCCATCTTCGAAAGATGCGCGAATGTGAAATTCATTTATTCCGACCTTCTTAATCCTGGTCAGA
>Ga0105101_10001453_pt1 | contig 10321 bp, 8 predicted proteins | sample PPLLak21cMay2015_2_FD_87037 | JGI IMG/M metagenome (GOLD analysis project Ga0105101, IMG submission 87037) | Freshwater sediment microbial communities from Prairie Pothole Lake near Jamestown, North Dakota, USA - PPLs Lake P8 Core (1) Depth... | ecosystem: Environmental > Aquatic > Freshwater >...
GCTCTCCGGCCAGGACCACAGGGCCAATAAGAATGGCCGCCAGACCAGGGTCAGCAGGCAGCCGCCAGAGGTGGAGCGACATTGGCATCTCGAGGGATATCGTATCGCCGCTACGCCAGGTGCGGCCGAGCGAAAGATAGCTTCCGGGATGAGCCTCAACTTCCCGGGCTTCGCCGTTGATTTTGACAGAGACGCCCTTTGTCACCCAGTAGGGCACCCGGATGCGGAGCTCGAGGTCGACGTCGTCGGGAGAATTGAGAACGAGGGTTGTCCCCTGCTCCTCGGGGAAGGCCGTTTCCTGTCGCAAGGTCAATCTCCTCTCCGGCCAGTGGAGCTCGCTGGCGACGAAGAGGTTGACATAGAGCCTCTCGTCATCGTGGAAATAAATGCTGTCGCCGTACTTGGCGTGGTTCTCGACGCCCGTTCCGGTGCAGCACCAGAAGGAATCGTCGGGCGTGCAAAAGGTCTTGTACCAGCCCGACTCCATCGGCACATAATACATCACCATCGCGGTCGACGGGTCCTGGGTCGGCAGGATTCCGTTGAGGAGGGCCCGTTCATAATAGTCGGCCAGCCGCGGGTCGGGGCTCCAGGTGAAGAGCTGACGGGTGAGCTTGAGCATGTTGTAGGTTACGCAGGTCTCGTGACTGGCGTTGCTCAATTCGGCGGCCAGGATATCCGGGTCGGTCCGCCAGCCTTCGTAATTGCTGGTGCCGCCCGTCACGTAGGAGCGATGGTTGACGACTTCGTCCCAGAAGTAGGTGGCGATGTCACTGTAGCGCTTTTCACCGGTCAGCTCGTATTCGCGGGCGGCCCCGATCACTTTGGGCACCTGGGTGTTGACATGGAGACCCTTAAGCTCGTCGCGCCGTCCCGCCAGCGGGTCAAGGAAGGCCTTGTGGTCAAACCGCCGGGCCAGGGCGAGATGGCCGGGATCGCCGGTCGCGGCGTAGAGGTTGGCCAGGACTTCGGTCATTCCGCCGTGTTCCACCCTGAGCATCAGCTGCATCGCGTCATCATCCAGCTTATCCGTCCGAAGCTTCGTCCAGGCCGCCATGCCCTTGACGACGCTCAGAGCCTGCCGATTTCCGCACTGGACATACATGTCGAGGAAGCCGGCCATGATCTTGTGGAGTGTGTACCAGGGCGCCCAAACCCGTTTTCCCTCGATCACCCGGTCGATGAATTCCTCGGGGTAGGCGCTGAGGTATCCGGTCTTGCCCAGGGCCTTCTGGCATTTGGCTAACTCGGCCACGAGTGCATCCGCTTTCCGGCGGAGCGCTTCATCTCCGGATGCCGCATAGGTGAGCGCGCAGGCCGTAAGGAAGTGGCCGACGAAATGGCCGCGGAGCTCGACCTTGGGCTCTTCCCATCCGCCAAGCGGCTGGGCTGAGCTGGGAAGGCCTGCGGTCAGACGGAAGTTATGAAGCAGGCGGTCGGAGTCGAGGTCATGGAGGTATCGCGTGTTGCGGTCCATGGCCTGCTTGAACGGCCCGTCGAGAAGGCGGACGTCCTGGAGCGGAAACGGGCGGACCGCGATGGGGACGACCGGCTGAATTTTCTCGAAGCCGGCCGTTTTCTGGCCTTGGCAGGCGGATGAAGAAAAAACTGTCCAGAAGACACAGAACCCGATCAACAATAGCGACAATTTTTTGAACATAGAAAACTCCTCCCGGAGTGAATGTCGTCACTTTATAGCTCAGAAACCGGGGGGATGTCAAAAATTTGAAAATTCGGCCCTGATCAAGTAGGATGAACGCAACAAACCAGAAAAGCCAAAGCCGGACTGGAGGAGCGAGTGAAAGCAAGGGCCAAGATGATCGCGGTCAGTTCGTTGATCCTCCTGTTATTCACTGGGCTTGTCGCTTGTAAGGGCAATAGAGCCGATCTGTCGGAACCGCCGGCAATCGGGGAACCTGCGGAAGGAGGGACAGCCGTGGACGTTCAAAAAGAGCCTTTCGGCCGGACGGCTGACGGCACCGCCGTTGACATCTACACCTTGACCAACGGCAAAGGCCTCAAGGCGCGAATCATGACCTTCGGGGCGACGCTCGTATCATTCGAAGTCCCGGACCGGGCCGGCAAGACGGGCGATGTCGTGCTGGGGTATGATGCGTTCGACGGTTACACAAAAAGCAGCCCTTATTTCGGGTCAATCGTCGGCCGGTATGGCAACCGCATCGCCAAGGGACAGTTTTCCCTGGATGGCGTCGCCTACCGGCTGGCCACGAACAACGGCGAGAACCATCTCCACGGGGGGATCAGAGGTTTCGACAAGGTAGTCTGGAAGGCCGGGCCGGTGCGGGAACCCGGCGCCGTCGGCGTCAAACTCAACTACCTGAGCAGGGACGGTGAAGAGGGCTATCCGGGAAACCTGACCGTCACGGTCGTCTATACTCTCACGAACGACAATGAACTCAAGATCTCCTATGAGGCTGAAACGGACAAAGCCACTCCGGTCAACCTGACTCACCACAGCTACTTCAACCTGGCCGGCGAAGGAGATATCCTCGGCCACGAGCTGACGATCCACGCCGAGGGTTACACTCCGGTCGACGCCGGGCTGATTCCCACGGGTGAGATCCGGCCGGTCAAGGGCTCGCCTTTTGACTTCACAACGCCGCACGCCATCGGCGAACGGATCGCCCAAGTCGAAGGCGGGTACGACCACAACTTCGTGCTGCGGAGCGGAGGCGGCATTTTGGCCCCGGCGGCGCGGGTGTTTGAGCCGAAGAGCGGCCGGGTCATGGAGATCAGCACGACCGAGCCGGGCCTTCAATTCTATTCCGGGAATTTCCTGGACGGCACGATCGCCGGAAAAGGCGGCAAGGTCTACCCGAGGCATTTTGGCTTCTGCCTTGAAACGCAGCATTTTCCCGATTCCCCGAACAAGCCGGATTTTCCCTCGACCATCCTGCGGCCGGGGGCCGTTTACAGGAGCCTGACGTCCCACAGGTTTTCAACCCTGTAGCAAGAAAGGATGAGAAAAGCCGCTCATGATCATCAGCTTCAACCAGCCGGCGTTCATCCCCTGGGGAGGTTTCTTCGCCCGGCTTCTCCGCTCCGACCGGATGGTCCTGCTCGATGATACGGTTCTCGCCCGCGGCTTCAGCTTCGTCAACCGCAACCGCCTCAAAGGGCCTGAGGGTGAGGTCTGGATTACGGTGCCTCTCAAAAGGAAAGGCCTTGGCCGACAGAAGATCAAGGACCTCGAGGTCTATGAAAAAGGGCGCTGGCAGAAAAAGTTCCTGGCAACCCTGAGGCATTATTACGGTCATTCCTTGTATTTTGAGCCTGCATTCGAGGAGATTTCCCGGGCCGCGCACAAGCCGGGCCCGCGGTTCCTGGACCTGGCGCTGGCGCTTCTGGATATCCTCAAAACTCACCTGGGAATCGAACGTGAAGTGATCCTCCAGTCGGCAACAGGCATAACCGGAAAAGGCACTTCACTCCTCGTCTCCATCGCCAAGGGCCTCTCCGCCAACGAGGTTGTCCTTCCCTATGGCTCAGAGAAAGCCGTCGACTGCTCAACACTTGAAAAACAGGGGATCAAGGTCCGTGCCCTGCGCTATCTGCCGCCCCAATATCCTCAATTCTGGGGTGAATTCCTGCCGAACCTGTCAGCGCTCGATCTCCTGCTGTGCTGCGGGAAGGATGGACGAATCATCATCGAAAAGGGCACCCGGTTCGGCAGAGCGGGCTAGCCCCGGACGGCTTTCCTTTGTGTTTGACCGCACCGGCTGCTTATGCTATAGGAAAAGACTGAGCACAACGCTCGCCGCCATGAAGAAGTTTCGGGATCCCGCCCTCCGGGTGACGCTCCTTCCCCGCGACACAAACAAGTATGGCTCCGTCTTTGGCGGGGTTATCCTGAGCCATATTGACCTGGCCGGAGCCATCCAGGCTCGCCAGACCGCCGGACCCTACAATTTCGTCACCGTGGCCATGGACAAAGTCGTCTTCCACAAGCCGGTTTTTGGGGGCGACGTGGTCAGCTTCTACACGGAGACGGTCAGAGTCGGCCGCACTTCGATCACCATCAAAATCGACGTCGAGGCCACCCGGGCGGACACTCAGGAGACGGTGAGGGTCACAGAAGCCGAGGTTGTTTTCGTGGCCGTGGATAAACACTGGAAACCCACGCCGATCAAAAAAAAGTAGCCGGCGTTTTCAGGAAATCCGGAGGACCTTGGCGCCGCGGATCCGGCGCTCCTTGATCTCGAGCAGGGCCCGGTTGGCTTCCTCAAACGAATAGACCTCGACCTCAGGCTTGATCGGGATCTCGGCCGCCAACTTCAGGAACTCAGTCACATCGGCTCTTGTCACGTTGGCGACGCTCTTCGTTTCCTTCTCCATCCAGAGATGCCTGGGATAATCCAATTTGAGTAGGTAATCCTGATCGCTGTTTTCCTTCCGGATCGCATTGACGACGAGACGGCCGCCCGCATCCAGGTTGGACAGGGCTTCAACCACCGGCTTCCAGGCAGGCGTCGTGTCGATTATGGCGTCGAGTTTAACCGGCGATGCCTCATCCGGACCGCCGGTCCACTCCGCCCCGAGTTCCCGGGCGAATTCCCGCTCTTTCCCGGCTCGAGCAAAGACAAAGACCTGGGTTCCCGGAAACTTGTGCTTGACCATGAGCAGGACAAGGTGCCCCGACGCGCCGAACCCGGTCAGCCCGAGTCTCTGGCCGTCCCGGAGGCCCGTGAGGTTCAACGAACGAAAACCGATCGCACCCGCACAAAGAAGCGGCGCCGCTTCGGTATCGCAAAAAACCTCGGGGATATCATAAGCGAAGTCCTGGCTCACGGTCATGTACTCGGCATACCCGCCGTCCGCATCCCTTCCCGTGGCTCGAAAGCCGGCGCACAGGTTTTCCTGGCCGCTGCGGCAGAACTTGCACGTCCCGCAGGCAGAATAGATCCAGGCGACGCCAACTCTGTCTCCTATCCTGAAGCGGCCGGCCCCCACCCCGGTGTGTTCTACCCGGCCGACGACCTGGTGCCCCAATATGACCGGCAACCTCGGCGGCGGTGTCCTCCCCTCGATCTCATCCAGTTCGGTGTGGCAGACCCCGCAAACTAGGACTCGGAGCAGAACTGCACCCTTCCTTGGATCCGGGTCCGGGACTTCTCTGAGCTCCAGCGGATTCCGGTCTTCTCGGAGGTCGCAGATGCGAGTCATCACCATCGCTTTCATGAGAGGAATCCTCTGACTTAGGCCTTATCGGTCAGTCCGCGGATCCGGTCCAGGTCCAGCTCTCCTTTGGCGCCCCATCCCCGCACACCTTCCGGGATACTGGGCCGGAAATGCTCGTAGAGAGGAAATGCCCTGGCCGCCAGCTCCTTGGGAGAAAAGGCCCGGGCCAGCTCTTCCATGGCCTGGCGGACAGAATCGATGGCTTCTCCGAATTTGCCTTGGAGATACCGCTCGACGCCGCCCGGCTCGACGGGACGGTCGCCCTCGACGGCCCTGACTCCGCGTCCAGTTTGTATCGTTGGGATGGGCCGTCCGAGCAGCTGAACCCAGAATTCTTCTCCCCGCCGCGCCTTTTTCGGCGGCAAACCCTCGATTGATTCGGGCGGCTTGTAGATGCCGAGACGGCGACCCTTGGATTGGGCATTGAGCCCGGCCAGCGCTTTGCCCAGGGAAAGCGCGGCTTCGCGATCATAGCCGAGCCGCTCGGCCACGACACTCGCCCAGAGCGTCAGCACCGGGGCCCGATTGACCGAGACAACTTCCCGCGGCATCGCCTCACCCGAGCTGAATCTAGCCCCATCTCCCGGGATTGTCAAGAATCCGGCTGGGCAAAAAGGGCTTCTTGAAAGAGGCTGTGAAAGAGGCGGCCTCAGGCGGAGATCTGGTTTTTCCCCTTGGTCTTGGCCGTGTAGAGCTTCTGGTCCGCGCTGTGGATGAGCTCATCCACATGAACGGCATCTTGCGGATAGCCGGCTACACCCATGCTTACGGTAAGCCGGGAATTCTGGGCGGAGGCCAGCGGAGAGAAACCGTGCTTTTTGATGTTTTCATCAATCCTGTGAGCAATCCGCAGAGCGCGACGGCCGTCCGAATACGGGAGGACGACGGCAAACTCGTCTCCCCCATAGCGGGCGACCAGGTCCACTTCCCGGACTGACTTCCTGACAACCTGGGCCAGCTCCTGCAGGACCACATCCCCCGAGGGATGCCCGTAGGAGTCGTTGAGGGCTTTGAAATTGTCAATATCGATCATGATCAGGGTGACGGGGTAGCGCTGCCGGAGGGACTTCTTGATCTCAAGGTCCAGAAATTTCTTGAAATAGCCGTGATTGTAGAGGCCCGTCAGCCAATCGACGACGGCCGAGTTCAATGCTTCTTCATAATGGGACCGCAGCTTGTCGAGCTGGGTTTTCTTTTCAAGCAAGATTTTGACCCGGGCCTGGAGCTCCCGGCCGATAATCGGCTTGACCAGGAAATCGTCGGCCTGGAGTTCGAGGCACTTTACCCTGCTGTCCATGTCTTCCAGGCAGGTGATGACGACGATCGGCAGGTCCTTGCCTTTGTCCGAGCTCTTGACCCGGCGGCAGACCTCAAATCCGTTCAGGCCGGGCAGAAGGATGTCCAGGAGCATCATATCCACTTTCCCTGTCTGGCACAGTTCGACCGCATCCTCTCCGTTAGATAGGCGTTCGAGATGGAGGGGAAGATCCGTCAGGAAATGCCGGACCAGCTCTGCGTCGCTCTCGTTGTCTTCGACCAGAAGGACCGAGGGCTGTTCCTTCTCCGGCTCCGGGCTGGCATCGTCGGACTGCTTATCCACGATAAAAGACCACTGCGAATGATTGCGGATACTCAGCTGATCGCGGTATTGTCTGAGGGCGATCAGGGAGTTGGCCCGGGCGAGGAGCTCTTGCGGCCTGACCGGCTTGGAAAGGTATTCCTCGGCTCCGGCCTCCCGTCCGGCCAGCTCGTTCTCCAGATCCTGCAGGGCCGTGACCATGATGATCGGGATGCCGTGGGTCCGGGAATCTTCTTTCAGTGTCCTGGCCACCTCAAATCCGTTCATCTCCGGCATCATGACATCGAGCAGGATCAGGTCGGGAAGCTCGCAGACGGCTCGATCAAGAGCCTCTTTGCCGTTTGTCGCCTTGATTGTCTGGAAGTGGTCCGTCGAAAGGATCTTCTCGAGCGATGCCAGGGCGACCGCGGAATCATCCGCGACGAGGACCTTTTTCTTATAAGGTTGGCCCGCCGGCTGCTGCTCTTGATTTTCCATAGTACTGTCTCCTAAAGATTGCCGTTGGCTTTAGCCTCGTTTCCATATCTCGACCCGGCCTTCCATCTCCTTTACGTCCGAAGACACAGGGACGGGTCTCGCCTTAAATCAAACTCAGATTCCCACAGCCCCCGTCCCCGGTCAATCATCTCTAGGGGGGAATCGAAAGGTGATGTTTGAAAGGGGGATATCACCTTTGGAGGTCAGATAACTTCTTTACTTTTCGAAGACGGCTTTCAGGGTTTTTGAAATGATGTCCAGTATCATTCCGGTATGGCTCAGCCCGATGATCTCCGTAATTTGAAGGCTTCTCGGGTCGATTGCGGTACCGGCATAATGAGAGAATATCCGCAATTCCTCTTCAATGGAGCCGGCACTCAGATATTGCGCGATTCTTATCGCGGCATTCAGGCCTTCGCCTGGACCCTTCTTCACCCTGGGATTGGCCTCGGCCATCACGAGCTCCCGGACAGCGGCAATCTTGTGCGTGTTAAGAAACTTCTCGAGATATTCAAGGAGTTTCTGGTTGAAGCAACGAACTTCATCTTCATCAGACCCATGATCCTGGGTTGCAGCTTTTCCTTTCATATAACCGGAAACAGCCCTGACCACGATGTTGAACGTGGCAAAACAGAGGATTTCAAAAAGCAGACGGTCGATATCACTCCGTTCGATCTTTCTGGGCTTGGTATCGTATTTTTTCCTGTAGATTTCGAAATAATATTTGTAGCAGTCAAACATGGAGACGATGACTTTGGTGTCGCGTATCCCCTCCACAAGAAGGTTGAGAGTCAATTTTGACAACTCAGCCAGCCAAAGGTCAGGGCTGGTAAGCTTGATCGCTTCTTTTTCAGAAAGGGGCCGGCTTCCCAAAAGGTCACCTGGCATTCCTACCCAAGGGATCCAGGATCCATGGGAAAAGACCAAAGCCCAGGAGCCTTTGTCCATGGGCCGGAAATCAATGACCGACCCTGAGTGAGTCAAAACGAAGTCTGACATGGCTGTGGAAAGACCGATCGCTGGGGATAATAAAACATGAAGCCAAGGGATGTCAATTCTCCTGGAAAGCGGGTCGGCCATGGGACGGCCCTTGACAGCCCTCCGAATCACATTCTATCATTCCCGGCGATGGAACAGGGCGGAATCGCAGCTGAACGCGGTGATTCTCGGGGGGTTTTTCCGTTGAAATGATCCATAAGGAAAGGATAAAGGCCCTCAACACCAAGGGAGTGAAAAAAGGAGCCTACGTCCTTTACTGGATGCAGGCCTCTCAAAGGGCCGAATACAATCAGGCCCTGGAATATGCCATCGCCCAGGGCAACGAGCGGCGCCAGCCGGTCATCGTGGTTTTTGGGATCACGGAGCACTTTCCCGAGGCCAACGAAAGACATTATGCCTTCATGCTGGAGGGGCTGAGGGAAGTGAAAAAGTCCCTTGAAAAAAGAGGCATCCTGATGGTCATTCTCCGCAAGTCCCCTGAGGTGAGTGCCGTCCGCTTGGCCAAGAAGGCCTCCCTCGTCGTAGCCGACCGGGGCTATCTGAGAATACAAAGGCAGTGGAGGGATATTGTCGCCGCTCAGATCGACTGTCCTCTCGTTCAGGTGGAAAGCGATGTCATCGTCCCCGTCGAAGAAGCCTCGCCGAAAGAGGAATACGCAGCGGCGACGATCAGGCCGAAGATCCATAAAAAGCTTAACCGTTTCCTTGCCCCTTTGAAGCAGGGTGTTCCCGCCGTCAAATCCCTGTCCTATGATTTTGATTCTGTTGATGTCCGCGATGTCGACAAAGCGATGTCCAAGCTGAATGTCGATCGGAGTGTTCAAAAGGTCAGCTTTTTTCAGGGCGGGACGGAAGAGGCCAAGAAACATCTCAAGCTCTTTCTCGAAAAAAAGCTGGACCACTTCCCGGACCGGAGAAATGATCCCACCCTGGATTATCTGTCCCAATTGAGTCCTTACTTGCACTTTGGACAGATCTCACCCCTGTTCGTCGCTCTGAAAGCTCAGGAGACCGGAAGCCCGGGAACGGAAGCCTTCCTGGAGGAGCTGATCGTCCGAAGAGAGCTGAGCATGAATTTTGTTTTTTATGATGGGAATTACGATTCATTTGCGGCCGTCCCTGAATGGGCGAAAAAAACCTTGAACGCCCATCAGAGAGACAAGCGTCCATACACATATAGTCTTAAAGAGTTGGAGTCAGCCGGGACTCATGACCCCTACTGGAATGCGGCCCAGAAAGAGATGGTCAGCCGGGGCAAGATGCACGGGTACATGAGAATGTATTGGGGAAAGAAGATTATCGAATGGAGCCAAACGCCTGAAGAAGCCTTCCGGACGGCGCTCTACCTGAATAACAAATACGAGTTGGATGGCCGGGACCCGAATGGTTTTGCCGGTGTGGCCTGGTGCTTCGGGAAGCATGACCGTCCCTGGGGCGAGAGGCCGGTCTTCGGCAATGTGAGATACATGAATGACAAGGGGTTGAAAAGGAAGTTTGATGCGGATGGATATGTCAAAAAGGTGGGCCTTGAGAGAGAAGGCTGAACGGCTTACGAAAATGAGCACGATTGTTCTCAAAAAGGGAACGGATTGAAGATCCTGATTGCCGGCGGCACGGGTTTCGTCGGCAGCCGACTGACCTCCCGCCTGATTCAGGAAGGAAACGAAGTGACGATCCTAACCCGCTCCAGGAAATGGCCGGATCGGGGGACGACGGGGGTACGCTTCCTCCACGGGGATCCGACCCAAAAAGGCCCGTGGCAGGAAGTGGTTAAGTTGCACGATGCCATCATCAACCTGGCAGGGGCCTCAATCTTCAGCAGGTGGACCGGCGACCGCAAGAGGGCAATCCGGGAGAGCCGTCTCAGCACCACCCGGAATATCGTCGATGGAATATCTCCCCACCTTGAAAAAAGAATCACTCTCCTCAGCGCCTCGGCTGTTGGCTATTATGGTTTTTGCGGGGATGAAGAACTCACCGAAGCCTCTCCTCCGGGGAATGATTTCCTGGCCCGGCTTTCCGCGGAGTGGGAAGCAGAAGCCTTCAAGGCCGCGGCCAAAGGCGCCC